>Ga0214473_10002461_pt1 | contig 22725 bp, 28 predicted proteins | sample RVTome_7_FD_203509 | JGI IMG/M metagenome (GOLD analysis project Ga0214473, IMG submission 203509) | Soil microbial communities from uranium-contaminated site in the Upper Colorado River Basin, Wyoming, United States - RVT98D197 | ecosystem: Environmental > Terrestrial > Soil > Contaminated >... | reverse complement strand
AAGCTCTCAGGCTTCGGGGCGCGGTCTGCCTCCCGCCCGGTTCTTTTGGGAAAGAATTTAACATACAAGGGGCGCTGCTTGCTGCGCCCGGACGTCATGCCCGAGGTATTAATCGGGCATCCATTTTTTTGTGTTGTTTTTAAATTGGATTCCCGCCTGCGCGGGAATGACGGCGAAACAGGAAAAAGACGGGCGCAGCAAGCAGCGCCCCTACAGCAAAAATAAATTTGGACTTATACCATTCTTTCCATCTTTCAACTGATAATCATTAACTGTGAACAGCTTCTCTCGCCAGAGTAGATTCCGGCTTTCGCCGGAATGACGGACAAAAGATCACGGCTAAAAAAATGGTTCGTAAAAAAGAGCTTTATTCGCACGATGTAGTAGGTGAAACAGCCAAACAGCCTCCTTACCACCCTATCCTCTTCCCGTCCCTGAAGAAGCCCCCGTTGGGGCCGCCTTTGCGGAGGGTTGCGGCCCAGACTATGCCCCGGGCGCCCTCCTCCACCGAGCGGTGGGCCTCGGGGCCGCCCATATCGGTGCGCACCCATCCGGGGCAGATGCTGTTCACGAGTACATTCGTCCCTTTGGTTGCCGCCGCGGTGAGGCGTGTTACCACATTAAGAGCGGTCTTTGACATTTTATAGGCGGGATAGTCCACCTCGTCCATCTCGGAGAGCGCGCCATAGCCGGAAGAGACGTTCACCACCCGCCCGTAGCCCTTTTCGAGCATCAGGGGAATAAAGGCCCGGCACATCCGGAGCGGGCCAAAAGTGTTCGTCTCCATTGTTTCGCGGAATGCCTCTATATTGGTATCGAGGGCTGTCCTGTCCCCTTTTACGAGGATGCCGGCGTTGTTTACAAGCATATCCAGCCTGCCGAATTCAAGTGAAACAAACCTCTTGATTTTCTCTATGTGTCTATGCTTGGTTACATCCAGCGGGTGGTAGATTATCTTCAGCCCTTCGCTTATAAGGGTCTTTGCCGCCTTTTGGCCTTTCTCGATGTTCCTGCTTGTAAGGATAACGGTGCAGCCGCGCATCCCTAATTGCCTTGCGGTCTCAAACCCCAGGCCCCGGTTCGCCCCGGTTATGAGGGCAATGAATTCTGAGGCTTCTTTCTTTTTCGGGCTCATTTATAGCTATTCCATTCATCTACTTTTATTTCACGATTTATTATTCCCTCTAATTCCCGGATCATCATTTTCAACTGCGGAACTGAATATTCAGAATTGGAAGGAATTGCGAGTCGAGATTGCTTATAAACCATGAACTGATGTCTTGTTCCGGAGAAAGGGCCGTCAAAACCGAATTTTCTTAAACGCCGAATAAAATCCTGTCGTTTACAGGGAATCCACCGGCTCACGGGTGGGTTCCTTGTTCAGGTCAATGCCTCCGATTACCGGCAAAGGATGTCCGAGTTTCAATCCGACCAGAATCCAGTCCTCCAATGTAGAACGGAGTTCTTCCTCGCATTCGCGCAAGGTCGTCCCAAATGCCACGACCCCTTTACAGGCGGGAATCCGCCCGGCGAATGTACCGTCTTCGAGCTTGTCATAAGCAGCCTCGGCCATTGCTTTTTCTATATATTCGCTGAGTATATACATTTTGCTCATTATAACAAAAAACTGATCCGGGCGGAATTCTTTCGAAACGGGAGCTAAAGCTCCCTTTGGGCCCCGCCCCTACTCCAATCTTCTTCTGCCTTCCAGGCTCTTTTTCATCGTGACCTCATCGGCGAATTCTATATCGCCCCCGAGGGGCAGGCCGTAGGCTATGCGGGAGACTAATACATTCGAGGAGGAAAGCGCTTCTTTGATGTAGCGGGCCGTGACCTCGCCCTTCGTATTTGGGTTTGTGGCGAGGACGACCTCCTCCACCCCGTTTGAGGAGACGCGCTCCACAAGCTCTTTTATCTTCAACATCTCGGGCGTAACCCCGTCTATGGGCGAGAGCGCCCCCATGAGGACATGATAGAGGCCGTTAAAGCCCCCCGAGCGCTCGATGACGAGTATATTGGCCGGCTCCTCGACCACGCAGATCTTTTTCCTGTCCCGGAGGCCGTCCCGGCAGATGGGGCAAAGCTCGGTATCAGTTATATTGAAGCAAACGGAGCAGAATCGGGCGTTCTCCTTTAAGTTATCTATGGCGCGCGCAATCCCCCGCGCCTCCTCATCGGGCATGTTGAGTATAAAGAACGCAAGGCGCTGGGCGGACTTCCGCCCGATGCCCGGGAGCTTCATCAGGCTTTCTATCAACTGTTCTATTACGCCTTGAGGCATATTTCTTTACGCGCCGAAGATATCGCCCAGGCCGCCAAGGCCGGGAAGTTTCAGGCCCCCGGTGAGCTTCGTCATCTCCTCGTTTACCATCTCCTTGGCCCTGCGGAGGGCCTCGTTCGAGGCGGCGATCACGAGGTCCTGGAGCATCTCGATGTCTTCGGGGTTCACCACGTCTTTTTCCAGCCTTATGGAGACAAGCTCCCCCGCGCCGTTTGCCGTCGCCGTGACCATGCCCCCCCCGGCCGTGGCCTCGGCGGTTTTGTTCTTGGCCTCCTCCTGAAGCCTCTGCATCTCGGCCTGTATCCTCTGGGCCTCGCGCAGCATGTTGCCGAGCATCTTCTTGGACATCGATTCCTCCTCTTTATTTCTCTTTAGTATCTCTTATTTTAACGTCGACTATCTTTCCGTCGAAGAGGTCCAGGGCCTCTTTTATGAAAGGCTCGGAGAGTGCCCTGTCCAGAAGCTCCTTCCGCGAGAGCGGCTTTGCCCTGTGCTTGAAGCTCATCTTGAGCTTTACCGGCGAGCCGTAAATGGCCCCCGCCTCCTCTTCTATCCGCCCTTTGTGCTGTTTTACGCTTTCCTCATAAAGGCCCGCAAGAGGGCCGTTGAAGTTAAGAGAGAGCACGCCCTTCTCGAAGCTGGCCTCGGCCTGCTTGAGCCCTATCGAGACCTCGGGGTTGCCGATATTTTTCCCGATGTCCTCAAGCAAGCCCGCAAGTTCGCCCCCGGGGGCGGCCTCAGTCCCTTCCGGCTCCGAATGCATCTCCTGCTCAGTCGCCGGAGTTTCTTTCAGAGGGGCCGTCTTCTCTTCCTTCATCTTATTAGGTGCCTTTGCACTCTCTACCTGTGCCGGGGCTTCATCGGGGAGCGATTCGAGCCGCTTCAATGCGTTCTTTACGGGCTCGAACATGCTCAAGTACGAGACCTTTAAAAGCGCCATCTCCAGGGCCACGCGCGGGTTCGAGGCCAACTTAAGTTCCGGCTCGGCCTTTAAAAGCTCGTTTAAGAGGACAAGCAACTGTTCCTCGCTTGCGGGCGCGGATAGGGTTTTGAGGCGCGCGATGTCGGCCTCCGGGAAGTCAAGTATCTCTTTCGCATTTTGGGTAAGTCTGTAGACCAAGAGGTCCCGGACGAGCTTTATCAGGTCCTTAAGCACCTGCCTGAAATCGGCCCCTTTTTCGGCAAAGAGGTTGTAGATGCACTCAAGCGTCTTCTTTTTATCGCCGCCGAGGACGGCCTCCGCCAGCACGGTGAGCGCGCTCCAGTCCGTGAGGCCAAGAAGCTCCTTCACAAGCCCCTCGTCCACCTCTTTCGAGACCGAGGCCACCTGATCCAGCAGTGTTAGCGAGTCCCTCATGCTCCCGTCCGCCGCGCGGGCGATCATATCGAGGGCCTCCCCGGAGATGCCTATCTCCTCCTCGGAGATTATCTTCTTAAGCCGCTCCTTTATTAGGGTGGAGCTTATCCTCCTGAAGGGCAGGTGCTGGCACCTTGAGAAAACCGTGAGGGGAATTTTTTTTGGCTCGGTCGTGGCGAGGACGAATATCACATGGGAGGGCGGCTCCTCGAGCGTTTTGAGGAGCGCGTTGAAGGCCGACACTGAAAGCATGTGGGCCTCGTCTATTATGTATGCCTTGTATCGCCCGGACGAGGGGGCATACTTCACGTTCTCGCGCAGCTCGCGGATATCGTCCACGCTGTTGTTGGATGCGCCGTCTATTTCAATAACGTCTATGCTTGAGCCGCCTGTAATGGAAAGGCACGAGTCACATTTCCCGCAGGGCTCGGGCGTGGGCCCTTCCTTGCAGTTAAGGGCCTTGGCCAGGATGCGGGCCGTGGAGGTCTTCCCCACCCCGCGCGGGCCGGAGAAGATGTAGGCGTGGGCTGTCTTCCCCTGGAGGATGGAGTTCTTGAGAATTCTGGCTATTGCTTCCTGCCCCACGAGGTCCTCAAAACCCCGGGGCCGCCATTTGCGCGCAAGGACAAGATAGCTCATATCAAAAAAATCCAAACTCCATATGTGATTTGTCACTCCGGCTTGTCCGGAGTCTTTCTTCTCTACGGGCGATTAACGGAAGGATTCCCGACAAGCGGGAATGACATCCGGACTTTAAAAATTTATCCCGGGCAACGACTTCCTGCGGTACACGGAGAAAAATGCTTACCGCTGCTTCCTTCCGGACCTCGCGGGGTTCACACATCTCCGTTACGCAGGGCCGCTGCCCGGGCGCAAGTTCACTCAAAATGGCGGAGAGGCAGGGATTTGAACCCTGGGTGGAGTTTCGAGCCCCACACACGATTTCCAGTCGTGCACCTTCGGCCACTCGGTCACCTCTCCACTATGAGTCGTCGACAATAATGGAAACCCTCGATATAAAAAGCTTTTGTTTTTCCGCCCTGAGTGTTTCAGTTTATCAAAAAGGAGGGGGGAATATCAATGTGATAGCCTCTTAAGTGTTATAATTAACCGCAAGCAAGGAAAGGAGGCACGGATGCCAGCAACCAAGGAAAAACCTAAGAAAGTAGCCGATATGACCGTCATTGAGCTTAAAAAACTCATCAGGGATACCCTCCTCGAACTCCTCGACCCCGACTACGGCCTTGAGTTGAGGCCCGAGGTGGAAGAAGAACTGAGGGAATCCATTAAACAGCGGGAAAGGGGCGAAGGCATACCGCTTGAGGAAGTGAAAAAACAGCTCGGCCTATAACCGCTCCGAACAAGAGAAGCCCCTCGTATATAACAATTTTTACCCTTTTTGAATCGTGGAGAACCAAAAAAATGGTTATACCTTCCTCGTAAAATCCAGTACACGTTTTACAAAACCAAGTAACTGTGTTTCGTTAATATTCGAGATTTCTGTATCCCAAGCCGGATTAGTATCATGATGAAAACGGTTCGCGTATTCTTTTATCTGTTCCAACTCCAGAAGGGCCGCAGGCGGGATTATAGGTGAAGTGTTCTCTAACTGGTGAGCGCGGTTAATGAAGTTGCCAAGGAGCATCCCAGGAGGAAAATGTTCCGCACAAGCAACTCTCAGGAAGCCTTCAAGAACGGGGCGAAGAGATTGGGCAACCTGCCTTATATCCCTGCTTAAACCAGCATTATACTCCCGTAAAAGACAGTGACGGCGATCATACTCCGTTATAGCAGCATCCTGAATATTCCAAGGTGTAAAAGTCGAGCCCGCAACTGACCTACGGACCTCCAGCGTGCTACACCGGGCTTGATCAACATGTGTCCAAATCGCGCAGAGAAGTCCTTTTGAATGTGAGAGTACAATGGTTTGGTGCGACCTGCCGAGCAAACCTCTAATCTCTTGAGCGGTTGCAAGAGAACGGACTTCGTCTAAGCTTGTTATAGGGTCATCAATCACCACTATAGCCGACCCAAGATTCGGTTCTTGTTCAAGCCATGCGAAAAAAAACGCGAGAGCGAGCGTGTTTCGGTCGCCAGAGCTTAAAGTGCTCCGGAAAGATGGATGCCCAGGGAGAAACTCTGCGCCTGTTACGGGTATACGATGAGCATTAATTTCAATACAGTATGTTGAGCTGGGGCGCCCCCGTGGGTTAACTGCTTCAACCTCCACTATTTGGAAATCAGCATTGAACCTACGAAGAATCTCATTTATTGCAGCTTGATAAAGTGGAATTACCCGAGCGCGATATTCATCCAACCTCTCCCGCAACTCCGCCTTACTCCGTTCCGCATCTTCTTTGTCTTTTTTTGCGAGTAGATACTCAGAACATAACGGGTTTACCTCACCGGAAAAGCGGGCTTTCGTTGCAAGAAACCGCTCTAATTCAGTTTGGGATTCGGCAATATTGCCCTGTTCTGTATCTACTTTTAAGCGAGCAATTGTCTCATTTTGGCTTTGAAAGGCGTGGCTCATCTTACTTACCAGTTTCTCAGTATCGACATAGAGAGACAATTTCCGAAGAGAATCTTCATCAATTTGAATCTCATCTAAGGGGGACGCAATTTTTTTATCAAAAAGAGACACCAATACGTCACGCGCATCCTGCCATATACCCGCAATTTGCTCAATGTCGAGGGGTAATTCTGGAATTTCCAAAAATTGCATCCAGAATTGGTGCCTTTTACGTGCCGTCTCAATCTCCCGCTGAAAACGGGCGAGTTCATCCCCGCTTAGTTCTCTGCCCAGGGCGGCCCGCATTTCAACGATTTGTCTTTTATGTTCCGCATATAATTCCCCAAAATACAACTGATAAAGGGTAAGTAGATGAGAGGCTCCTAAATCCAAGCCGCAAAAGGGGCACTCATTTCCTGTGGTTAATAAATAGCCCATTCCTGTTGAAATCCATTCTTCTCCATCAGGGCCAAGCCGGGTGAAATGTGCACGAATTTCATTCAGGGCTGCTTTATCTAATTCTTTTAACCCACTCAGGAGAATACTTGAAAGTTGTTCCAAATCTATTGTTGGTAGAGCAAAATGCGCGAAGGGGCTGGTGGAATGAACAGCCTGGGCCTGCTTGAGAGCTGTAATCTGCCTTTGGATGTTCAAAATTAACTTCTCGATTTCATCAATATGCGGAAGGGCACAAAATTCATCTACGGACAAACGGCCTCTCATTTGATCTGTAATCCGTGCCTCTTTTTCTCTCATCTTTGAATGGAGATCCGCTATTTTTTTAGTGAGTTCATCAACACGCCGTGCCAGAGCAACTCCTTCCCGTCCTATGATCAGCTCATGCAGATTTTGTCGCTGGCCAGCCTCCACCAAGAGGCCCGAGTGTACATTCTGATGAACAAAAAAATCATCAAAAACTAAAATATCAGGATAAGTGAAGGACCAAGCACCATTTTCAAACACAGCTGTTCTAGTTCCGTTCTCAATCGGAATGACAACATGTGGTGAGCCCTCCCCTCCCAAACGATGGCGCTCATTAATTAGATTCGGGTCTCCTGATGAAAGCGATCTCAATATTGCGCTTAGAGTAGTTTTACCTTTCCCATTCTCACCGTATATAAGGGTAAGTTCTGAAAAGCAGATGTCAAGCGTTGCAGCAAAAGAATCGAACCGCCCTACATTCCTTATTAATTGGAACTTATCTATCATCTCTTTTTTATTTTAATACTTTTTAATTTTTTAGAAGCAACAAACTAAATAGGGATTGGAATGGATATATCCATTTTATCCATTTATAAAGAGGGAAATGAAGGACACTCTCCCTCTTTCCTGAATCGGCCCATTCGCAGAAAAACCCCCCTTCACTTTATCTCACCCCTCCCAAAACTCCCTCGGAGTTACAATATCAAGTCCCTGCCAGGTTTTGAGCGCGAGAAGCTCGGCATCGCCCGTGACAAGGAAAGAGGCATTTCTTACCCGAGGGACGCATTGACTTTTTAGAATGGTGCTACTATCATATCAGTAATACTATTAAACGAGGTAGGATAAATGCAATTTATTCTAAAAGTATCACCAAAGGGGCAGGTAGTACTTCCGAAGAAATTGAGGGAGTCCCTGAAAGTGAAAGAACTGGTCTCAATCGAGGTGCAGGACGACACCGGGGTGGTCAAAAAGGCCGAACTGTCCTCGGAAAAGCTTGCCGGCTGCTTCAAGAAATACGCGGCAAAGAAAAAAATATCCGTCCAAAAAGCCAGAGAGAAAGCCATAGAGATTGTCGCCCGTGAAACTGCCCGAAAAGGTCATTGACGCCAATGTCATCCTGAGGTTTTTCCTCGGGGATGACGAGGAGCAGACCGGGAAAACAAAAACTTTCTTTCAGAGACTTGAGCTTGCGAAGGAAGATGCATTGATAACGGATATCGCCTTCGCGGAAGTAGTCTGGGTATTGAACAAAGTGTATGACATACCGCGGGCCGAGATCGCGGAAAGGTTCTCCAAGCTTCTCAATTACAAAGGAATAAAAACCTTTCTCGGAAAAGACCTGTATATCGAGAGCCTGAGGCTATATGCAAAGCATTCGATGGACATACAAGACATACTCCTCGCTGTTCTTGCCAGGGACCGGGACTCTACTGTGATAACTTTCGACAAAAGTGATTTCAGAAAATTGCAGTGCAAGCATAGCGAACCTTAGCCCCGCGCCCAATCTTCATCTCACCCTCTCCCAAAACTCCCTCGGACTTACGAAATCAATCCCACGGACATTTTTCAGGGCCAGAAGATCGGCATCCCCCGTGACAATGAAAAGAGCTTTTCCTTTGATGGCCGTTGAGATAACGGGGAGGTCGTCTTTATCTTTGCATTCCGGGATGTCAATTGTATCCGGCTCAACTGTTTCCGCCGTATCTCTCAGATAGTTGATAACGTCCTGGGCGATCTTCTTCGGGAGCTTTACTTTTTTAAGAAGGGCTCTCGCGACCTCAGCAAGGATATGCTCGCTAATAATTAGATTATGCCCCGCAACGCAGACTTCAAATACCTCCGCGCAGAGCCCTCGCGCGGCAAAGGCCGCGACAATCACGTTCGTATCGAGGACGACCCTCACGAAATGGCCTTAAAAACGTCTTCGTCGGCGAGAAGGCCCTCCGCCTCGGCAAACGGGAGGACTTTTTTCCTCAGTTGCTGGAAACGCTTCAGCGCGATGTAACGCTCTATCGCGTCCCGTATCACATCGCTTTTCGATGCTTTTTCGGCCTTTACGACCTTATCCAGGTCCCTCTGGAGCTTTTCCGGCAGGCGTATGGTGATGGTGCCGCGCATTCCCGACCTCCTTTCTATTGTAAGACATTGTAACACGAGAGGGAAATAGGGTCAAGAATGAGCGCTTAGAATAATCTCAGATTCGTGGGCTCTTTCTTCCTCAAGCTTTTCTTGTAGCCCGTGGGCGTGGAGCCGGTGACCTTCTTGAAGTGCTTTATGAAGCTGCTGAGATCGTTAAAGCCCACCTCCCCGGCCACGGCTGAGACGCTGTGGGGGCTCGACTTGAAAAGCTCCTTCGACCTTTCGATCCGGAGCGTGGTAAGGAAGTGCATTGGGCTCATGCCCATGTGCTTCTTGAAGACCCGGCAGAAATGGTGCTTGCTCATCCCGGCCTCCACGGCGAGCTTTTCCAAGCGCAGGGGGCCGGAGATGTTCTCCTCAAGGTGATTTACCGCCCGGAGGAGGTTTCCCGGGATCCCCGTTGTGGCGCCTTTCAGCGTCGGCAGGAGGCCCTCGTTATTCCCGCTTACCTGGTAGTGCACCCTCTTCTCATGCGGGTTGTTCTTGCGGAACTGGAGGACGTTCTTTACCGCCTCCTTTAACTCGAAGGCGTTTACCGGCTTTTTGAAATAGTCTTTTGCGCCGGTCCTGAATGCCTCGAGGATGGTGTCCTCGGAGCTTATGCCGGTTACGAAAATCACGGGGTATTCGGGGTGCTTGGCCTTGATTTCCTTTAGCAGTGAGAGCCCTTTCTTAACGCTGAGCCCGCAGTCCAAGAGGACAAGCTGCACCGGTCTTGTCTCCAGCAACTGGAAGGTGTCCTTAAGCGGGCAGGCAAATATCTCCGCGCCGATTTTTGAAAGGGCGTTTTCAAGCTCCTCGGAGCCGCCTTCGCTTGTGATTAAGAGGGCCATTCCAATAATCAATATTAACCTATAAAAAAGCAAAATACAACTAATACGGCAGAAAAAGACGCTCTTCACAAGATTATTTCTCTTTGATAATGTAATTTATTAACAAAAAGGCAGGTGTTTATGATAGACAAAAGGCTCCATAGGATCCAGAATGCCCCGCTCGAGGGGAAGGTGGTGCTCGTCCGCTTCGACCACAATGTGGTCAAAAAAGGCAGCATAAGGGACCCTTACAGGATAGACCGCAGCATGGGCACTCTCTATAACATCGTCGAGAGGGGCGGAAGGCCCATCCTCATGACCCACATAGGGAGGCCCCGTGACAAGGAGGGTCGGATCACCATTAAGGAAGATGAGTCCGTCCGGCCCATAGTGGAATACCTGGAGCGGAAGCTCCACGTGAAGCTCCTCGTGCCGGAGTTCCAGAGTGAGCCCGGAGAGGGCATTAAGAACATAGATACCTCCATAAACCACGCGATAAAGGCCCTCCGTGAGAGAAAGATCGGGGGCATCTACCTCCCCAATACGCGCTGGTTCAAGGGGGAGGAGGCAAAAGACAAGTGGCGGGAGAGGTTCGCGCTCCAGCTTGCGGGCCTTGCCGATATCTACGTGAACGACGCATTCGGCTCATGGCAGCCCCATGCATCCACTTACGACATAACGAGGTATCTCCCTTCCTACGCCGGGTTCCTGATGCAGGAGGAGATAGAGAACCTTAATTTCGTGCTCGCACCGGAGAGGCCCTTCCTCGCCGTCATCGCGGGGGCGAAGTACGACACGAAGATAAAACCCCTCTACGCGCTTTACGAAAAAGCGGATTGCCTGATCTTGGGCGGAGTCATCTACAACGCCTTTCTTGCGGCCAAATACGGCATATCAATAAAAGGGGTAGCCCCCGAGGACACGGAGGCCGCTAAGGACCTGGTTGAAAAAGATCGAAAAGAGCATAAAATAATCGAGCTTCCGTATATAATTGAATCCGATACGATGGAGGACAAGATAGAGGGCAGATACAGGAGAGTGGCCGCGAAAAACTTCAAACCCGGCCAAAGCTATAACTACTTCCTCGACATTGCGGCGGAATCCTTCGCGGATGAGAATGTGTTGGACGCCCTCCTTAAGGCGCGCACGATATTCGTGAACGCCGTGATGGGCTACACGCCCTACTTCACCGAGGGCTCGAAGGCACTGGACGAGACGATAGACCGAAACCCCGTGGCCAAAAAGCTCTACGGCGGGGGCGACACCCTCCAGGAGTTCAAGAACCTCTGTCCGGGCCTCTATCTCTCGGTACTGGACAGCGCCCAGTACTACTTCTTCACGGGAGGGGGCACGGTGCTTACAGCCATCGAACAGGGGAGCCCCTATGGGCTTCTCCCGGTTAAGGCCCTTATGGAAAAAAGCCATGCAGAAGCAATGGTTTAAAATATTAAATAAGCAACGGAGAGAGGAGGATTCTTCATGGCGATCAGAAAGATAGGCGTTATCACGAGCGGAGGGGACTGCGGCGGCCTGAACGCCGTCATAAAGGGCGTGGCCATGATGGGGAACTCGTTGGGAATAGAGACCGTGATCATCCCCAACGGCTACGCGGGGCTCTATAACCTCGTGGAGATGGAGAAGGTGGCCTCTCTGAGCCAGGAAAGGCTTTCGGCCTTCAAAATTTCTCCTTCGGGTTCCGAGGCAGGGCATTCGAGAGTGAAGGTAAAAAAGATAAAGGACGATAAAAAATACGAGCGGATAAAAGAGGGCCTGAAAAAATTCGGCATAGACGCCCTCGTGATAAGCGGCGGGGACGACAGCGGCTCCGTGATGGTGGACCTCCAGGAGCAGGGCATTCAATGCATCCATGTGCCCAAAACAATGGACCTTGACCTCCAGTCCTACAGCGTGGGCGGAGACTCTGCCGTGAACCGCATAGCCGTCTTCACAAGGGACATCGAGACCACCGGCATGAGCCATAACAGGGTCCTCGTGATGGAGGTCTTCGGGCGCTATGCGGGCCACACGGCGCTCCGGGGCGGCCTCGGGGCCGAGGCCGACTGCATCCTCATACCCGAGATCCCGGTGGACTTCGATATCGTATACGAGCACATGAAGAAGCGCTTCGTGGAGCGGGTGCTCTCAAGCGATGTAAAGGCCGGCACATACACGATAGTCGTGGCCGAGGGGCTTAAGGACGCAAAAGGCGAGGCCATAGCGGATGCCTCCGCCGGGAAGGACGCCTTCGGGCATGTGAAGCTCGCCGGGGCCGGAAAATACGTGCGCCAACAGTTAGAGGAACGCATGAAGAAAGACCCGGAAATCACGGATTTTATGAAGAAATCCGGCATGTATACCCCGGGTGTTTACGAGAGTCCCGAGATCCGTGAGGTGACCCCTGGGCATCTCGTCCGGAGCGGGCAGACCTCGGCTTATGACGTGACCTTCGGGCTTGCGGCGGGGGCCGCCGCCGTCCTCCTCCTCACAAAGGGCATTGTGGGCGTGAGCGTCGCCGACGTAAAGGGTAAAGAGGTCCGGTACGTCCCCACGGCCGAGGTCATTAAACAGCGCCTCGTGGACATGGACGAGATAGCCCTCTACGAGCAGATGGGGTTCTGCTTCGGGAGAAAGCCCGAGAAGTTCGAGGCCACGACCAAGCAGGTCGGGACCCCGGTGCCGAGGCACTTGTAAAAGAGCGATAGCGCGCACGCGCGCGTTTTTTTTTGCCGTTCAAGCCCAATTCCGATTTTCTTTTTATTCCGCATACTTAGGAGCACTTTCGCGTTCAAATTTATTTGAACAGCTCAAATAAGCACGGCGCAACGGCAGAAATAATATGTTTTTACAAACACTTGCGAATTCCATTTTGTTCATTCTCCTGCCCCCTCTTTAATCCTTTCTGTCGCGCCGACGCTCTGTCGCGCTCCTCGGACAAGCATACGGCACCGGCGCAGCCGCCGTCTATATGACGGATGTCACCATTTCCATGTCCACCGGCTTCTCCTTGCCATTAGCAACCATTCCGGATAAAATTAGCCGATATGGAAAGGAGCGCAGACTGGCTTAAACAGGCAAAAAGAGACCTCGAAAGGGCGGGGCTCGACCTCAAACACCAATTCTACGAATGGGCGTGCTTTACATCTCAACAAGCGGCTGAAAAGGCCCTGAAGGCTGTCTATCAGAAGACAAACAGGTCTGTAAGGGGTCATTCCGTCCTCGGAATGCTCAGCGGACTTAAAGAAAGTTTCCCAGTGCCCGATGAGCTCGTCCATATGGGAAAGTTCCTTGACCGTTATTATATAGAAGGCCGTTATCCGAACGGGTTTCCCGAGGGAAGCCCGATGGACTATTTCGATGAAAAGATGGCAAGGGAGGCGGTGGATGCTTCGGGAGAAATTATCAGGTTCTGTGAGGATATTCTCGGTAGATTATGAGGCCCTCCTCAAAAGCCTGAAGGAAAGAGCAAGCCGCATAAAACAAGACCGCCTGGATGTGAAGCGGGTCCTCCTTTTCGGCTCTTTCGCAAAGGGGAACTATGTCCCCGAAAGCGATTTAGACATATTGATCGAGGTCAAGGACAGCCCCGTGCCTTTCCTTGAGAGGCGGGACGCCTTCGTGGACTATTTCACCGGGCTACCTTTCGACCTGAATATTCTGGTCTATACGGAAAGGGAGATGGAAAAAATGCTCGAAGAAAAGAATGCGTTTATAATGGCAGCAACTGAGGGGGCAGTGGAGCTTTAAAGGAGGGCTGAAGAAGCCGCTCTGCCCTTGAAAATAGTCGCTGTCCCTTCGAGCGGAACGAAATCTACTGGTTCGTCTGCGAGCTTGTGAAGAACCGGCTTGAGAAGGCAAGGAGCGTGTGAGGGTGGAAAAATTAATGGGCTATATCTATAAAAATATAGTCCACATTATTGGCACATTATTAGTGTCAATATTTTTTGTATTCTTGATTATTCCGGCCCTAATGCGCTTGGAATTTGTAACAACCTTTTTCGGTAATAATGCAAAGGAGCCGTTTATAGCCGTTACCGCCCTTGTATTATTTTCCGCCATGTATTCATGGAGATGGATGCGAAATCTATGGGAGAAATATAAAAACACCTGGGTATTAGAGGCGCCGAGAATTGTTTATCCTGATTACACACTTTTATTTATAGTTTTTTCCATTTTATTGACCGCATTATTTCAAACCGAGTCAATACCAAGTCTCTCAGCAGGCTTTAAAGCTTTCGCAAGTATTAATCTTATGATTCTTCTGGGATGGTTTCTATCGAGTTATTTCATCGGGAAAAAGAAGAGGGAAAGCGATAACGTAGAAGATTTTGATATCCACTCGTTATCCGATGAACCTATATCCTCAGACAAGCAAGATTTATTGGGAAGAGGGAAATTCATAGAGGATTTATACAAAGAAATCACAACTCTTCCTTTTAGCGATTCTTTTGTGTTCGGTCTTTACGGGAGTTGGGGCGAGGGCAAATCATCGGTTATTAACTTGCTTAAAAATAAAGTTGAAAAGAATATAGATTTCTTAATCGTAAATTATGATCCATGGTATTTCAAAGATGAGAAAGCCATTTTAAGTTCCTTCTATAACCAGATTGAATATGCTCTAAGCGAGCGATATATTTTCCCCGGCCTTAAAAGAACTTTTATAAAATATCAAAAGCTTATTTCTTTAGGGCTATCTCAAGCAGGGTTTAAAATTGACCTTCTGCTTTCGGATGAATCTTTAGAAGAAATCAAACAGCGAGTTGAATCATATATATCAAGAACGGCCAAAAAAATCATTATTTTTATCGACGATGTTGATAGACTCCAACCAGAGGAAGCATTGCTCATTTTTAAACTCGTGCGACTCAATGCGAAATTCCTGAACACAATTTTCCTGCTAAGCTTCGACCCCGTTGTAGTTCAGAATTACCTCAAGGACGATTTGAATGCCGACCCTGCATTTTTGGAAAAGATTGTGCAAAAACCCGTTCCCTTGCCGGCTATTGAACAAAAAGATGTGGATAAGTTCTTAGATGTTCATATCGATAACCTTTTTAAGGAAATGAAGATACCCCAAAATGCAATAGAAAAATTTGAGAAAGAGTTTCCCTATATATATCAGACGCAAATCAGAAAACTATTTAAGACTCTTCGTCATGCCAAAAGGTATTTGAATGGCTTGCGTTCAACGCTCCCGCCAATAAAGGCTGAGGTTCACTTATACGATTTCTTTATTCTGGAAGTTATAAGAGTCTTTTATCCAAGGGTCTATAATGACATTTGGAAAAACCCATGGTTCTATATTCCTTTGAAGTGGAGCGATACGACTTATTTCTTATCCCCTTTTAGCTATTCTGACGAAAATGAAAAATATTCTACGATTAAAAAGCATATTGAGGATATAGTTAAGAGCGAGAACGAAGCAGAAACCTTGCAGGAGTTATTAAAAACTATATTTTTCGTTGAAGTAAAGAATGCCTTAGACAGTAGAACGGGTCATGACAACGTCGCAGGTAGTTACAGGGCTGAAAAACGGATTACCCATCCTGAGCCTTTCAGGAAATATTTTATGTTGAAAGTTTCTCCTTCGGATATATCTGATGAATATGTGGAAACGACTTTAGATACATGGTTATCGACAGATAAGGCTAATCGAGAAAGTGTAATAGAAAAAACAATCCTTGGGCTTCAAGAGAAAGAGATGCTTTTGGAATTCTTTAAAAAGCTTCTCGTATTTATCAATACTATATCCGGAGACATAATTCATGACGTGGTAAGAGTAATTTATAAAAATGCCAGCCAATTTTCGAAGAAAGGTACTGAAGATTTATGGAATTCTGAATATGATAAAGCGCAAAGCCTCTTATTATGGTTAATTAATGATAGGATAGAGAAAAGTAATATTCATAGCATCATAGAGGAAGCTGTAACCAACACGCCAGACCTTCCTTTTGCTGTTCATTTGGTTCTATCTTGTCGGAGAGAACGAGGAGGCTCCCTCTTCAAAATTTATGATTCAATAAATATTGGAGAATTACAAAGTAAAGTTTCACAACGGTTAAAAGAACATTTTATTGATGGGGGAAAAGATATTTTTAGTGAGCTGCCGGAAAGAAGAGACCGGGGCTTTGTTCTCTACCAATGGGTATCAAACTGGATGACATTTACAGATGACAATAAAGAAATCGTAAACAACTATATCTTCTCGCTTATCGGAGATGATGCTAAGAAATTTATTGTATTTCTTATGCATCTAAGAGAGAGTCGGATTATTTCAGATGGTCAGATGACTTTTAATTTAGATAAGATGGGTCGGGTATATAATCTCGATGAAATTCAAAGAATAGCTGATAAATTCAAGAACGAAGGTTCTTTGACAGATGAAGAAAGAGAATCAATAAGTTTGTTCTTGAAATTATATAGTGAAAAAGCTAATTCAAATAAAACGCCATAGAAGAAAATAACAGGGACACATCCCAATTATCTCAATTCTACGCCATGCCCTTTTTCTCTCTTGCAAGCTGTTCTTTTTTCCACATCTTAAAAGGGTCGTATAGCTTAAATTTGCGCTCGGCAGAACAAGATTTGCGGATTCTGCGGAAAAAATGTAACCTAAATAAAAACTGACGGAATTACCCGGAGGAGTATATGGGAAAAGCATTAATACAGAACAAGGAAGGGGTTTTTGCCGATTTTGAAAAACTCTCAAAAAAGCGCAAAAAAGAAGTAGCCGATTTTATTTCTTATCTCAAAGCAAAAGAGGAACTTGAAGCGACAAAGGAGATCATCCGGGACAAGGATTTTCTAAAGAGCATTATGAGGGGAGACGAAGACTTCAAGGCAGGCCGGATCAAAAAATGGTCCGAGGTCAAGGAAAATGTATGATGTCCTCGTATCTCATGAGGCAATCAAATACTACAAAAAACAGGATAAAGACACCAAACAAAGAATAAACAAATGCATCGAAAATCTCAGCCGGGGACCGCTTTCTGGCCCTCATATCAAAAAACTGCATGGTCCCCTTGAAGGTAAGCTCCGATACGAAGTCGGCGATATAAGAATTATATACAGAGTCAACACTGGCAAAAAAACCGTTGAGATAAAAGCAATCAGAAGCAGAGGCGATGTATATAAAAGATAGTTATTTAAACGCCTACTTTAACCTCCACAAGCCCCTCTCTTTTTCTTATATTAGGAGGATTTTATGAGAACCCGCAGAAAAGCCGAATTTGTGTCCGCAAAGCCGCATGCGAAATTGAGGACCGGCGAGGTCATCCGCATGCTCCGGGAATTAAAGGGCTGGACTCAGGCCGAGCTTGCGAGGCACACGGGCATAAGCGCCACCAATATAAGCCTTCTGGAAAATGAAAAGGTGGAAATCGGGAAGAGACGCACGGAGCAGATGGCAAAGGCCTTTAACATCCACCCCGCAATTATCATGTTCCCCGAATACGAGGCAAGGGAAATCCAAAAAGTGGCCTGACTTAAGCCTCCCTGCTCTAAGCCGGGGACATTTCAGGCAGTTTGAACTCTATTTTCTTGCCCATCACCTTGGATGCCTCAAGGACCTCGATTCCCATGATCTTACCTTTCCTATCAAAATCGGCATGGACGCCCGGAGAGACGGTGACGGTCTTTGCGGCCTTCTTTTCAGGTTCTGCAAAATATATATAGAGCAAGTCCCTCTCCGGGTCATATTCTATCTTCATCTTTGCTCCTTTTTAGAAAACTTTTTGCCGTACCTTGCCTTCGCAGTTAGTAAAATGAATCTCTCACTTTTATACTTATAATACACTGTGACCTCTTTTTCTTCAAAAAATTTCCCCTCCCATTCCTGCTTATAGGGAAATACAATGACCTTGCCTATTGTGCCCTCGACGGCGTCATCGGCTTCCCACCCTCTGTTTATTGTTATTTCCAATTCTTCTCTTGATATTCCTCTCTGGAGCATTCGCGCCCTTATATGGGTATGGAGGTCGGAGTCTTTGATTTTTATTTTCACGTGGTAATCTACACGTTTCAAAAATTCCTTGTCAAATAGAGGAGTGTATGCTCTGACACCTCGGGCAGAAATAGCCTGTGCGGCCGTCGAGCTTTATCCTCTCGAGTTCCGTTCCGCAGCGGGGACAAATTCCTGCCGGGTAGCGGTGGGATACCAGCCATTCGTCCGGAAAGCCCTTAGCCCCCGCCTCCCGGAGGACGGCGATCCGCATCACTTCCCTCATGGCCCAAAACAATTTCCGGAGCCTCTCCTCGCTCATCTCGCTCATCTTCGTTTTTGGATGCACTCCCGCCTCATGCACTTCAATATTTTCGATCCGCCTGGCGAGGGATGTGGAATCGAAGTACCTTTTTATCATCTCTACATCGGGCAGTTCGGGCATGCGGGACCTCTAAAATTTCGTGGGCTTCAAGGACTTATTTTGATGCCAGGGCAGGGGCGAGGCGTTTTCTTTTCTCTTTAAGGGCTTTCAGCAATCCCTCCGCGTCCAGAGTATTCAGGACATCGCCCTTTTCGAGCCAGCCCCGGCGGGCGGTGTGGAGGCCGTACTCGAAATAATCGAAGTGGCCGAGCGCGTGGGCATCGCTTGAGACGGCGATTTTTATCCCCATCTCCTTTGCCCTTTTTGCGTGGGCATCCGAGAGGTCGAGCCTGTTGGGATAGGAATTTATCTCAAAGGCCGTGCCGGTATCCCTGGCGGCCTTAAAGACTTCTTCCAGGTCGATATCATAAGGCTCGCGCTCGCCCAGCACGCGGCCTGTGGGATGGGAGATGATGTTTACGAAGGGATTTTTGATCGCGGAAAGGAGCCTTTTCGTCAACTGCTCGCGGCCCTGCTGAAAGCCCGAATGTATTGCGGCGTTCACCACATCGAGCTTTGAGAGTATTTCATCCGGGAGGTCGAGCGTGCCGTCCGTTTTTATGTCCACCTCTATGCCCTTCAGGAGCCTGAACCCTTTTATTTTTTTATTGAACGCGTCTATCGCCTTTATCTGGTCAAGCACTCTCTCCTCGTTCAGCCCCTTTGCGATGGCGAGGCTTTTTGAGTGGTCCGTAATCGCCAGGTAGGAGAATTTGAGCTTCTTTGCCTTCCCCATTAACTGCTCGAAAGTGTTTGCCCCGTCGGACCAATTGGAGTGGACGTGCAAATCGCCCTTCAAATCCGCGCCCTTTATAAGAGTGGGCAGTTTTCCCTTCATGGCAACTTCTATCTCGCCGGTATCCTCACGGAGCTCGGGCTCTATGAAGGGAAGCCCCAGGATGTCATAGACCTCTTCTTCGCGGAGGCCCCCCACCCTTTTGTCCTTGTCGAAAAGGCCGTACTCGTTCAGCTTGAGCCCCTTCCGCACGGCCATCTCCCGGAGCTTTATATTGTGGGCCTTGCTCCCGGTGAAATAAGCCATTGCGGCCCCGAAGGACTCTTCCTCAACGACCCTTAAGTCCACATGGACGCCCTCGTATATGACGCTTGTCTTCGTCATGCCCTTAAGGAGCACCTCTTCGACGCGCGCCATCCCGGCGAAGATGTCCATGACTTTGGCGGGCTCGTCCGAGGTGGCAAGGATGTCTATGTCCTTGACCGTTTCCTTCCATCGGCGGAGGCTCCCGGCCATCGCCAATTCTTTTATTGGCGCTTTGTTTCTCAGGTGCTCCATGATATGGAGCGCGATGGGGCGCACCTTGTAGAGGGGCTTTCGCTCGGTGCCTTTCTTCATGAACTCTATGCCTTTGAGGATTTTCTGCTCGGTCTTTTCCTTTATCTTGGGCAGGCCCTTGAGCTTGTGCTCGCGCGCGAGTTTTTCAAGCGCGTCGATATCGGTGACCTTGAATTTGTCGTAGATGAGCTTTGCCGTGCGGGGGCCAAGCCCCGGGATTGAGAGGAGGAGCGTGAGGCCCCCGGGGGATTTGGCCTTTAGTTTCTCATAGTCCTTGCAGAGGCCGGTCTGCACAATTTCCTGAATCTTTCCCGCAAGGTCCGCCCCCACGCCGGGGATCTTTTTCAGCTCCTCGGGGGAGAGGTCTTCGACGTCGCGGGCCAGGTTTTCTATATTCTGCGCGGCCCTCCTGTATGCGCGGATGCGGAAGACGTTCTCGCCCATGATATCGAGGATATCGGCCATGTCGTAAAAGATTTTGGCGACGAGCGCGTTTTTCATGTATTCAAGCCTGAAAAAATTTTTGTCATTCCGGCTTGTCCGGAATCTTTCTTAGGAAGGATTCCCGACGCGCTTCGCTTGCGGGAATGACAAATTTACTGGCTTAATTCTGACCCCATCATCTTTTTATCTTCAATAGCCCCATCAGCTCCCGCGCGTTTTTGGGGGCAAAGCCCCCTATGTCGTTATTAAAGTAGATATAGACGTCCATGCCTTTCCTTTTATAGGCACTGATCTTTTCGGCGTCTTTTTTCAGGTCATCCGGGCTGTAGTCCGCGCCGTATGTGCCGTGCCCGTGCCTTCGGATGTAGACGAAATCTGCTGTGGGCGGGAGTTCGTTCAGGAACGGGGGCCAATCGGCCATGCAGAGGGCGTGGCCCGCATCTTTAAGGAGGCTTGTTGTTTCGTCATTCATCCAGCTCTCATTCCTGAACTCGAACGTGTGCCTGTATTTGTATTTCTTGAGGGCCCGGACGAAATGGCGGAGCCTTTCGGCGTCGGCCTTGAATGTGGGCGGCAACTGCCATAGGACGACGGATATCTTTTTCTCCATGGGCTTAACGCGCGCAAAGAGGGTCTTAAGGGGCTCTTCGGGGTCCTTGAGCTTTTTTATGTGCGTGATGAAGCGGCTGCCCTTAACGGCCACCATGAAATCCTCGGGGGTCTCGCGCATCCACTTGGCAAACGTCTGCTCTTTGGGGAGCCTGTAAAAGGTGACGTTGAACTCGACCGTGCGGAAGATGCCCGCGTAATAGTCGAGCCATTTGCCTCTGGCGAGCCCTTCGGGGTAAAAGACCCCCTTCCAGTGGTCGTAGGAGAAGCCGCTGCAGCCGACAAGCACTTCGGGCATGATAAAATTCTATCAAATATCTTAAAATACACCGAACTTATGACGGACCCTTACAGCATAAAGCTCCCCGCGTTCGAAGGGCCGCTGGACCTCCTCCTCCATCTCATTAAAGAGAACAAGGTGGATATTTACGACATCCCTATCTCCCTTATAACGCGGCAATATCTTGAATACATTGAGCTTATGAAGGAGCTTAACCTGGAGGTGGCGGGGGAGTTCATTGTTATGGCCGCGACCCTGATACAGATAAAATCGAGGATGCTCCTGCCGCCCGACGAGGCGGCCCCAGATGAAGAGCCCGTGGACCCGCGCCTGGAGCTTGTGGCGCGGCTTATTGAATACCAGGCATTTAAAGGGGCCTCGCTGGCCTTGAAAGAGATGGGAGAGGCCTGGGCGGAAGTGCTTTCGAGGGCGCCGGAAGATGAAGGGGAAGGGACCGGAGAGGAGGAGCTTTCGTTATTCGATATAAGCCTTTTCGACCTCATCGGCGCGTTCAGGAAAATACTCGAAAAGGCCCCGCCGGAGCTTGTGAGCATCTCCAAAGAGACTCTTACGGTAAAGGACAGGATATCGCGGATACTCGATGTCCTCGAGGGAAAGGAGACGGTGAAATTCGAGGAACTCTTTGAGGAAGGCGGGTCGCGCTCGGTGCTAATCGTCACCTTCGTGGCCCTCCTTGAGCTTTTGAAACTGGGGCTTGCGAGGGCATACCAGGAAAAGGGGTTCGGCGAGATATGGGTGTTAAAAGCCCCGGTAGAGGAGAAGGCCGGACCGGACGGGCCTGTAGAGGCCGAAAAAATTCCTATTGAGGTTGAGACCGCTCCCGAGTCCGTGCCCCCTGTAGATTCCATAGAAGGCATTCCCGGCCAGACCCCTCCTTAATCCCCTTGAACATTGTCCTCACCTCCGAGGGTCCTTCACCGCTTGACGGAAGGCATATATCTGCTACCTTTAACCTGAAGGAGGTGCAAAATGGCAAACCCGTTTGTTCACATTGAGTTGCAGACAGAGGACGTGGAAAAGTCAAAGAAGTTCTACGCGAGCATGTTCGACTGGAAACTGGAAGATATGCCGGGCATGGACTACACAATAATAAACGTCGGTGAAGGAACGGGCGGAGGTATGATGAAGAAGCCTGATCCCGCCATTCCGGACAATTGGCTTCCGTATATCCTGGTTGATGACATTGCGGCCTCCACAAAAAAGGCGAAGTCCCTTGGGGCCACAATCGCCAAAGATGTCACCGAGATTCCGGACATGGGATGGTTCAGCGTGATTTTGGATCCGACCGGCGCGGCTTTTGGACTCTGGCAGCCAAAAGCAGGCAAGTAAGCCGGCGGTCAAGATGCGAAAGGTTCAGGCAATTGTTGTGATTAGATCATCCAGCCCCTCGGCCTGACGGAAAGAGCACGACGGCCCCGATGGCACAGCTGCCTCTCGTGCTCATACCGGCGTACCTCGTGCCGTTGTTCATCATGCTGCATCTCACCGCGCTCTTTCAGGCGCGACGGCTCGCGGCATCCGGGCATTCAGGCGAGCCATCCTCAAGCAGTTAAGGAAAAAGATTGTTCAAAGATGTGAAGGAGCGGCACACGCTGAAGCTGATAAATACAAAGACGTTTCGGTCGGGGAAGGTTGTCCTTCACTATGGCAAGGGACCGGACGATTGAACGCGCGGAACGCATATGAGAAAAGTATTAGAACCTATCTCAAAATTGATTTTCTATTCTTTTTGCGTCATTCCGGGCCAGACCCGGAATCCAGCGACTTTGCCGTTTATATATAAAAACAAAGACTTGGGAATTATCGATTTAAAAGCATTAACGTCGCTGGATGCTGGCTTTCACCGGCATGACTAATTTGAGATAGGTTCTAGTGTACTGTCTCATAAATAGCTGGTGGTAAAAGAAGTTTTAT
>Ga0214473_10002460_pt1 | contig 22729 bp, 18 predicted proteins | sample RVTome_7_FD_203509 | JGI IMG/M metagenome (GOLD analysis project Ga0214473, IMG submission 203509) | Soil microbial communities from uranium-contaminated site in the Upper Colorado River Basin, Wyoming, United States - RVT98D197 | ecosystem: Environmental > Terrestrial > Soil > Contaminated >... | reverse complement strand
GCGTCAAAATCGGGCCTCATTGAGCCCGCCAGGGGGCTGGGAGGCTGAGGGAGCGGTCAACGTGACAATCTCCCCTCAATTCGGTCTGTGAATTAGAGAAAAAATCCTTACAACGCAAATGGCTCAATAATTGTTTTCTCTTGACATATTTAGGGGCCACATGTATTTGTCCATTTCTAAATTTGGGCATTGAAATGACCGATAAGTGAAATCGTGCGTATATAGACACCGGGCATGGCCCTGTATGAAATATTGGTGACCGACTGAGCTTTATGGCAAAATCGAGCGCATCGAAGAAATCGTTGGTGATCGTCGAATCGCCCGCCAAGGCCAAGACGATCAATAAATATCTCGGCCCGGATTACGAGGTCAAGGCCTCGATGGGCCATGTGCGGGACCTGCCTTCCAAGGGACTTAACGTCGATATCGAGCACGATTTCGAGCCGACCTACGACATCATGCCGGGCAAGGCTCGCACAGTCACGTCGTTGAAGGCCGCGGCGAAAAAATGCGACAAGCTGTTTCTGGCCACCGACCTTGACCGCGAAGGCGAGGCCATTGCATGGCATCTGGCCGAGCTGCTGGGCGTTCCCGAGAAGAGGACTTACCGCGTCATCTTCAACGCCATCACGCAGTCGGCGATCAAACGCGCCTTCGCCGAGCCGGGCAAGCTCGACATGGACAAGGTAATGGCCCAGCAGGCCCGGCGGATCCTCGACAGAATCGTCGGGTATCAGATCAGCCCGCTGCTGTGGAAAAAGGTCACCCGCGGTCTGTCCGCCGGTCGCGTCCAGTCCATCGCCGTCAAGATCATCGTCGAGAAGGAAAAGGAGATTCGCCGGTTCGAGCCCAAAGAATACTGGCTCATTCCGGCCGTGTTCACGACGGATTTGCAGCATGACTACAGCAGGCAATGGCTTGACTTCATCGCAACACAAGCACCAAGTGACAAGTCACCTACGCTCGCTGAACAGAGCACGTGGCTGACGGAACACAATGCGTTCAAGGCCGACCTGTACAAGATAGGCGACGAAGAATTCAAGGTCTCCGACAAGGAGCACGCCGAACGTGTTTTCAACGCGATCAAAGACGCCGAGTTCAAGCTCGCCGATGTAGAGACCAAGCAGTCCGTTTCCAACCCCTCAGCGCCTTTTATCACGTCCACGCTGCAACAGGCGGCGGCAAACCGCCTGGGCTTCGCGACCAAAAGAACGATGCGCGTCGCCCAGCAATTGTACGAAGGCATTGACTTGGGCTCGATGGGCTCTTTGGGCCTGATTACTTACATGAGAACGGACAGCACCCAGCTTTCGGGTGAGGCTATTGAAGACGTCCGCAAGTATATTAACACAAACATCGGTCCGGCTTATCTGCCCGAAGGACCCCGCTTTTACGCCTCCAAGAAGAACGCTCAACAGGCGCACGAGGCAATCCGCCCGACGGACGTTGACCTGACGCCTGCCGATATCAAGTCGTTCCTGACCGACGAGCAATACAGGCTCTACGATATAGTTTGGCGCCGGTTTGTCGCGTGCCAGATGGAATCGGCCAAATGGGACGTGACGAACCTGGACATTTCCGCCGAGACCTCCTTGGGCCGGTGCTGGTACCGGACGAGCGGCCGGGTCCTGGTGTTCGACGGGTTCACGAAAATCTGGCCTGTTGCATCGACGGAGCAGGAGCTTCCCCCCGTGGAGGTGGGACAGAAGCTTGCGGCGGTCGATATCCGTGCCGAGCAGCATTTCACCAAGCCGCCTGCCCGGTTCACCGAGGCCGGCCTGGTCAAAGCCCTCGAAAAAGAAGGCATCGGCAGACCCAGCACGTACGCCTCAATCATCAGCACAATCCAGGAGCGGGGGTACGTCGAACAGCGGGAGAAAAAATTCTACGCCACCGACCTCGGCGAGGTCGTTACGGAGAAGCTAAACGAGTATTTCCCCAAAATCATGGACATTGCCTTCACGCGCTACATGGAGGAGCAGCTCGACAAGATCGAAGAACAGCACGTCAACTGGCTGGGCGTCCTGAAGGATTTCTACGGCCCGTTCAAGGAAAGTCTCGAAACGGCGCAGGCCCAGATGAAGCACGCCAAGGCGGAAGTAACCCCCAGCGAGTACGAATGTCCCCAGTGCGGCAAGCCGCTCGTTTACCGGTTCGGCAAGAACGGGAGATTCCTGAGCTGCTCAACGTACCCGGAGTGCACGTTTGCCTCTCCTTGCGACAAGGAAGGCAAAATGGTCGAGGAGAAGCTTAGTGAACACGAATGTCCCCAGTGCGGCAAGCCCATGGTGAACAAAAGGGGCCGGTTCGGACCGTTCCTTGGATGCAGCGGCTACCCGGAGTGCAAGACGATTCTCAAGCTGGACAAGCAGGGTAACGTCTTGCCGCCTAAAGCCCCCCCTGAGCCTACGGGGATCAAGTGCCACAAATGCAAAGAGGGCGAGCTGGTTATACGGCAGAGCAAGAAGGGTCCCTTCATGGGCTGCAACAGGTTCCCCAAGTGCAGAACCATCGTCAACATCAAGCAACTGGACCAGCTCAAGCAGCTCCAGTCCGAAGGCCAGTGGCCGCCGAAGACGCCTGAGCAGGCCGAGAAGCTGCTGGGCACTAAGAAGGCCAAGGAAACCGTCAAGGCCAGGAAGTAGTACGACTATCATCCCGGTCCCGCTCGTCGCAACCGCCAAGGGGACAGTTTCCTCCATCCTGCGAAAGCTCACCTGCAACCAACCGTGAGCCGGTCGTGCCCAAGTTGATCCCATTCTGAGAACCCAATATGCGTCACATTCTCCGACTGTGACCAATTCTGAAGAAAACCCCGAAAACCTGCCGATATACATTAGTTGTGATTGTACGGCCCCGTCTGCAGCGGGTGACAAGCCATTTACGTAAATCGCTGGGGCGCGGCGTGGAACTGTTTTGAAAACGAGCCTCTTATAGGACGCCAGAGGATTACTGAAGGCGCGGACGCCGTTCGTAATTCTGCGGCGGGGGACAGAAATATAATAGAGGGAGCCCGGGTACGCCAGGGACCAACAGGGTGAAAAAGAAAAACAAATCACGCAGCAGAGCTTCGCAGCAGGCCACAAATGCCATCTCTCGCACGGCGATGAGGTGTTTCGGTATCGGGGTGTGCCTGGTTCTGTTATGTAGCTGTCTGAGTTTCGATATCGGCGACTGGCCGAGTGGTTTTGCCTACCCCCACAACAATCCTGCGGCCAACTGGTGCGGCTCTATCGGGGCTTTCTGCGCGTACTACCTTCTGCATTACATCGGTCCGGGCGTGTTCGTCATCCTGATCTCGGCGGTGTATTTCTGGGCGGCGGGCCTTGCCCAGCGGCCCGTGACTCAGCCCGTTCTGCGGGTCGTCGGGCTGGTGCTTGTCACCGTGGCGGCGTCGGTGACCTTTCAGTACTTCTGGCCCTATCGGATGTTTCCATTTCCGTCTGGTTCCGGCGGCGTTCTCGGCGTGGGAGCCGCACAGCTCCTGCGAAGCCATTTCGCCGCACTGGGTACGTTCATACTGGTGGCGGCGCTCTGGGCGGTCGGAGCCGTTCTGCTGGCAGACGGTCTGATCCTGATGGTAGTGCGCATCTTTACCTTCGTGGCGTGCAAGTTCGTCGGCGTTGCACTTCCGGCGTGGGCGGTCGCAAAGCAACATTCGCAGGTGCTCAACGAAATATGGCGCGAATTGAGCGCCAGGCAAAAGCCCTTGGCGCCAGCGACTGAGACGCCAAACCAGCCGGTCGTGGCCGAACCCGCCATAGCTAAGCTGGAAAGTGACCTGCCCAGGCGGCTGGACAGTATCCCGGTAAGGGCGCAAACCGCCGCCGGACCCGAGAAACCAAACCGCCCGGAGAGCAAGGTAACCAAACCTCCCGCCCAGCCCCCGTACGAGAACTACCAGCTTCCGCCGATGGATTTGTTGGCGGAGCCGGAGTATGGGTATTCGGCGGTGCAGGAGAAAATCGTCAAGGCGAAGGCCACCGCTCTGGAGAAACTGCTCTCGGAGTTCAATGTCAACGCTCGCGTGGTCGCCGCCGACACCGGGCCGGTTGTCACCATGTTTGAGCTTGAGCTTGCCGCCGGTGTAAAGGTCAGCCAGATAGCGTCTCTGGCCAACGATATGGCTCGCGCGCTGGGCGTCGGTGCGGTTCGCGTCGTGGCGCCGCTGCCCGGCAAGCACACCATCGGCATCGAAGTGCCGAACAGCGAGAAAGAAAGGGTACGTATCAAGAACCTGATGCAGTTGGCCGGCAGCAAGCCGCAAAAGATGCACATCCCGCTGTACTTAGGCAAAGACTCCTCGGGCGAGGCGCTCGTTTCGGACCTGACCAAGATGCCGCACCTGCTCATTGCCGGCACGACCGGCTCGGGCAAGAGCGTGTGCATCAACAGTATCATCACGGGCGTGCTTCTGACGAAGCGGCCGGATGAGGTCCAGATGATTCTGATCGACCCCAAGATGGTCGAGATGACAGCGTTCAATACGATCCCGCACCTGATGTGCCCGATTGTCACCGAGACGCAGATGGCCGTGCAGATTCTCGAATGGGCGACGGTCAAGATGGATGAACGCTACGCCCTGCTGGCTGAGGCCCGGGTCAAGAACATCGCTGAGTTCAACTCGCTGGACGCCGAGGAGATTGTCAGACGGTTCGATCCGAGCAGCGACGAGGAAGAGCAAAAGATACCGAAGAAGCTGCCTTATATCGTGATCATCATCGACGAGCTCGCGGATTTGATGATGACCGCCCCCAAAGAGATAGAAGCGTACATCGTTCGGCTGGCGCAGAAGAGCCGTGCGGTGGGCATTCACATCGTTTTGGCGACCCAGCGGCCCCAGGCGACGGTTGTCACCGGGCTGATCAAATCTAACATGCCGACGCGGATCGGTTTTCGCGTTGCGGCCAGGATGGACAGCCGAATCATTCTCGATCAGAACGGCGCCGAGACGCTGCTGGGCGAGGGGGACATGCTGTTCCTCAAGCCGGGTACGAGCGAGCTCATCCGCGCGCAGGGCACGTTCATGGATGAGGCCGAGATTAAGCGGATCGTCAAATACCTCAAGGAGGTCGCCGAGCCGCAATTCCATCCGGAGCTTACGCAGCTCAAGAAGATAGATACCTCGGACATGGCCCGGGACGAGCTGTTCGACGAAGCGGTTCGTATCGTCCTGGAGACCAAGCGAGGAAGTGTCTCGCTGCTTCAGCGAAGACTGAACGTCGGCTACGCCAGGGCGTCGAGGATCATCGAGATGATGGCCGCCGCCGGAATCCTCGGCGAGTACAAGGGCAGCCAGGCGCGGGAAGTCGTAATGACGCTGGAGGAATACGAGCGGATCCGCGGGCAGATGGAAGCGGATGCCGAAGCCGGGTATCAGGACCTCGCCGAGACGGAGGGTCCGTCCGAGCCCGCCTACATCAGCGAGGGTCAGCAAGGCTATATCTCCACCGAGAGCGACAGCGACGAGGGGTGAGGCTTCCCTTCAGCGGACACGCAGCGATAGGCCAAGGAAGCGGCAAAGCCGCCCGCCGGAGTTTTTCCTGCACAGCAGCCATGAGGGTTCGACATCGCGCTGCGCATCTGGTAAACTTTCCCTCGTATGAACGTGGACCTTAAAGACAAAACGCTCGACGAGCTTGAGCAGCTCGTGGTGGGTCTGAGGCAGAATGAGGTACCACGCAGACCGGCTCGATAGCTGTTTAGTTGCGGCTGCTACTTCTTCTTTCGTGCGACGAGCCAGGAGCGTTGCGCCCAGCGGGCTAACTCGTCTGGGTTCTCCAGGACATCCGCGGGGACCTCGAAATAGGTCCTGACGGTGGTCTTGATCTTCTCCGGATAAGGCTTGAAGGGGGCCGATCCCGCTCGAAGAAAATCGTCGCGATTCGAGTCGTCCACCTTCAGGTAGGCCACATCGTCGGCGATAACGGCGAACATCGTCCCCTCACGATACAGTCCGGCCCCGCCGAACATCCGCCGTACCGACACCTCGCCCCAGCTCGAGAGTTGCTCGACAACATAGTCCACGAATTCATCCGCTACAGGCATCAGTCTTGTCCTCCCGGATTCTCCATCAGAGCTGGAATGAGAAATGATCATACCACGGCACGGCCCGCAAAGCAACAGGGTTCGCGTTTACCACGCGTCCGGCGTTTGTAACGCCTTACGGCGTCACTACAAACAGCATTTCAAGGTAACGCCTTATCCGGCATTGCCCGCCCCCGGCGGGAAATGACGGATCACTACAAACGGGAATGACTGTGCTACGACAGCGTTTCGGCGCTGTAGCGAGCAATCAGGCCGGTGCGGATGGCGCGGTGGTAGATGCGTGCGAAGAACCAGCCAGCCAGCAGAATGTACAGCACAGCCAGAGATATGCTCCATAGCAGCCCCGGCCAGGAGACCGGGCCGCCCGCGAGGATCGTTCGCATGGACTCGAAAACATACGACGGCGGCAGCAGATGCGAGACGTGCTGCATCCAGCCCGGCAGCGTCGAGAGCGGATAGAAGACCGCGGCGAAAGGCGAGAGGACCGCCGGGATGGGCCAGACGAACCATTCCGCCGCAGGCCCGTACCGCAGGACCGCGCCGACGGCGAAGACGCCCAGCGCAATACCAAACAGAAAAAGCACGAGCAGGAACGGGATCAGCGCCAGACCGTACACGAAGAAGGACAAGCCGAACGCGATCATCGCAAGGGCGAGCATGACGACCAACCCGACCGTGCTGGTCGCAATGCTCGAAAGCACCAGACCGCTGAGGTATTCCCAGATCGACAGCGGCGTTGCGAATAGGTTCAGGAAGTTGCGCGACCAGACGTCTTCGAGGAACGTCGTCGTCACGCCGAACATGACACGGGTGAAGAAGTCCCAAAACAGAACAGCCCCCAGCAGCGCCGGGGTGAAATTGAACCCGGACGGCGCGATGGTCTGCAGATACCGCGTGATGAACCCCCACAGCACGATATCGACCGCGGCCCACACGAACAGGGGCAAGAGACGCGCGGGGCTGCCGCGGATGAGGTAGAACTGGCGAAGCAGGATGGCAGCCATGCGACGCAACGGCTTCATGCGACGGGGCCTCCCAGCGTCAGCGGCTCTCTGGCCACGGCGATGAACAGCTCTTCGAGCGTTTGCTTGCCGTACTCGCGCGGCAAGGTTTTCGGGTTTCCTTCGAGCAGGGTCTTGCCGTGCGAGAGGAACAGCACGCGGTCGCACACCTTCTCGACCTCATACATGTTATGCGAAGTCCACAGGACGCCGACGGCCTCCTGAGCGGCGAACTCGCAGATCCTCTGGCGGATGTCCATCGCCGCCGCCGGATCGAGCGAAGCGGTCGGCTCATCGAGCAGCAGCAGGTGCGGCCGGTTCAGCAGGGCTTTGGCCAGACCCGCGCGCGTCTGCTCACCGGAAGATAAGACGCCGCACTTGGTATGCCGAAATCTCTCTATATCGAACTGGGCAAGCAGCTCCGTGATGCGCTGCGACGGATCATTGACTCCGTAGAGCATACCGAAGAAGCGCAGGTTCTGATATACGGTCAGGTTGCCAGGCAGTGGCGTATAGACGGCCGCGAAGTTCGTGCGCTCCAGGGTCTGGCGGCGGTGCCTGGCGATGTCCAGACCCTCCACCCGAATCGTTCCGGCCGTCGGTTTGAGCACGCCGAGAATCATATTGATGATCGTGGTCTTGCCCGCCCCGTTGGGACCGAGCAACCCTACGATCTGGTTGCGCCCCACCTCGAACGAGACTCCGTCCACGGCAACGGTTTGGCCATAGGTCTTATGTAGATCGGTGACCGAGAGCACCTTCGGTATCGAAGGCTCCTGGACCGGCCGGGAATCCAATGCCATTGTTTCCTTTCGCATAATGACCAGAGATAATAGGGCGCTGCGTCAGGAAAGACAATAGGCGTTTTGCCTAAGAGCGGCCCAACGAACTCGACGCCACCGGCGGGATGTGATAACATAAGATGATGAGCAAAGACCTGAAAGACAAAACGCTCGACGAGCTGGAGCATCTTGTCGTCGAGCTGGGGCAGAAGAAATACCTCGCGGGGTACGTCTTTCATTTTATTCACGAGGAGGGCGCCTCCGAGATCTTTCAAATCACTCCCTTGAGCAAGGCGTTTCGCACACAGCTTACCGAGCAAGGCTACCATATTTCCCGTCTTGAGGTTGCCGATAAGCTGACCGACAAAGATGGAACCATCAAATACGTCTTTGCGTTGAATACAGGTCGCATCGAGACGGTGCTGCTCCATGACGGCGGGCGAAAGACGCTTTGCGTCTCCACCCAGGTTGGCTGCGCGATGGGCTGCCGGTTTTGCGCCACGGCCAAGATTACCTTTCAGCAGAACCTGACCGCCGGGCAGATCGTCGATCAGGTCAACATCGTCCAGCGCGACAACGGACGAATCAGCAACATCGTTTATATGGGCATGGGCGAGCCGCTGGCGAACTACGGGGCGGTCATCAGGTCGCTGCGCATACTGAACCATCCGAAGGGCAAGAACATCGGCATCCGGCACATCACCGTCAGCACGTGCGGCCTGGTGCCGGCGATCCGAAGGCTTGCCGACGAGGATCTACTTCCCCGGCTGGCGATCTCGCTCAACGCTCCGACCGACGAGCTACGCGCGAAACTGATGCCGATTGGCGCAAAGTACCCCATAGCGGACCTGCTGGCCGCGGTGCGATTCTACCAGGGCAGGACGCGCCAGCGCGTCACCTTCGAGTACGTCATGATAAAAGACATGAACGATTTGCCTGAGCACGCCAGGTTGCTGCTCAAGCTCCTGGAGGGAATCTCGTGCAACGTGAATCTCATCGAACACAATCCGTTTCCGGGCTGTGAGTTTGCAGGCAGCAGCGGCGCTCGCATCAGGCAGTTTGCGTCGATTCTCGAACGAGGGGGCATCGAGACGACGCTGCGTTTCAGGATGGGCCGGGGCATCAAGGCGGCCTGCGGCCAGCTCGGGGCGAGCCAGCTACAAGGCCCGCAAGCCGACAGGAAGGCTGGACAGTGACCTATATGACTCTGTGACTATCGATTGGGAAGGAAAGTGCCATGAGAACCCTTGCTGGAGGACTCGCTGTTCTGCTCGCCGTGGCTCAAGCCGTCGCGCAGACGACCTACAAGCTCCCGCCGAAAGAGGTGGTCGGTATCATCGATGCGCCGCCGACACCGTACGTTGACGTCAGTCCGCCATGCGATGCAATGCTCCTGATCGACTATAAGGCGCACCCGTCGATTGAGTTGCTTGTGAAGCCGTTTCTCAGGCTTGCAGGCTTGCGGATCGATCCGCAAATCAAGGGCCGTCAGCGCCTGACGCAGTACGTACAGTTCACGGTCAAACGAATCGGGAGCACAACGGCCGTCCGGATCGAGGCGCCGGACGATCTTCGTATTCACACGCCGGTCTGGTCGAACGATGCCCGGTACATCGCATTTGCGCACGATCTTGCGGACGGCGCCGAGCTTTGGATTGCCGACGCCGCTACGGGCAAGGCGAGGCCTCTTCCTGATGTCCGGCTGAACGACCTGTTCGGCAGGCCCTTTGCCTGGATGAACGATAACCGGCACATGCTCGTTCGGATCGTCCCGCCGGGAATCGGCGCGGCGCCGAACCCGCCCATCGCGCCGGCCGGTCCCATCATTGAGGAGACCTCGGGCAGAATGGCGAAAGTGTGGACGTATCAGGACCTCTTGAAAACGCCGCACGATGAGGACCTTTTCGAATACTATGGACAGGTCCAACTGGGGGTCGTTGACATCGCCTCCGGCCAGGTCGGGACGATTGGTTCCCCGGGAATAATCATTAGCGCGAGCTTCTCACCCAATGAAGAGTATCTTCTCGTCACGAGATTGAACCGGCCTTTTTCCTATCGTGTCCCCTATTACTATTTCACCAGGACGACGGAGGTGTGGGACAGGGCCGGCCGCGTGGTGGCGACCCTCGCGGACCTGCCAATCTCCGACGAGATTCCGACGCAGGGCGTGCACACGGGCCCGCGAGACGCCGTATGGCAGCAGTTGAGGGAGGCGGGCGTTCTCTGGGCCGAAGCGCTGGACGACGGCGATCCGTTGAAGAAAGTGCCGCATCGCGACCGGCTGATGCGCCTGGGTGCCCCCTTCGACAAAGAGCCGAGCGAAGTGATGAAGGTTCAGCATCGGTTCACCGGCATCGACTGGCTCGCCAAGCAAGACCATGTGCTCCTGACGGAGTACGACCGGGATCGCCGTTGGCGGACAACGTCGTTTGTGGACCTCGGCACTCCAACCCATTCCCGGCGTGTCCTTTTCGATCTGAGTGCGAGGGATGCGTACAACGATCCCGGGGATCCAGTCTATCAGACCAGGCCCGACGGCACATGGATCCTGCACCAGGACGGTGACTGGATATACCTCGCTGCCGACGGCGCGTCCGAGACCGGAGATCGGCCCCGGCTGGACCGATTCAACCTCCAGACGCGCGAAAAGGAGAACCTCTTCCAATCGCGCGAGGACTGCTTGGAGCGTTTCGTGGCATTCGCGGGCGCCGGCCGCGAGAAGATCATCACGCGATACGAATCGAAGGTCGAGCCGCCCAACTACATCCTGGTCGATCTGGGCGGCAAGGCGCGAACGTCCCTGACCGACTTCAGGGACCCGGCACCCCAGCTTACCGGCTTGAAGAAGGAACTCGTCAAGTACTCGCGGGCCGATGGCACACAACTGTCGGGCACACTGTATCTCCCGCCGGGCTACACTGCTGGCACCAAGCTGCCGCTGGTCATCTGGGCGTATCCGTTGGAGTACTCCGACCCGGCAACGGCGGGGCAGGTGCGCGGCTCACCAAACTCGTTCACCTTCTTTCGCGGCACGACGCCTTTATTCTTCCTGACGCAGGGCTATGCCGTGCTGATGGATGCGACGATGCCCGTTGTTGGTGACCCCGAGACCATGAATGACACATTCGTCGAGCAGATCACGGGCGCCGGCCGTGCGGCGATCGACAAGCTTGATTCCATGGGCGTGATCGACCGCAGCCGGGTCATGGTCATGGGGCACAGCTACGGCGCGTTTATGACGGCCAATCTCCTGGCGCACTCGGACGATTTCTCGGCGGGAATCGCTCGAAGCGGGGCGTACAACCGGTCGCTGACACCGTTCGGGTTCCAGAGTGAGCGAAGGTCGTTCTGGGAAGCGCCGGAGGTATATATGAAGGTCTCACCGTTCACCCACGCCAACAAGATCAACGAGCCGCTGTTGATCATTCATGGCGAAGCCGACAACAACTCCGGCACGCACACGATGCAATCGGATCGACTGTATCAGGCGATGAAAGGAAACGGCGGGACGGCGCGACTCGTCCTGTTGCCGTTTGAAAGCCACGGCTACACCGCCCGCGAATCCGTGCTTCACACGCTGGCGGAAATGCTGGAATGGGCGGATAAATACGTAAAGAATCGAGCGGGCAAGTGAGTGGAAACAGATAGGACAATCGTGACGGTCGGGTTGGCGCCGGCCTGGGACATCACATGCCGGGGACGAAACCTCCGTTGGGGCACTCATCAGTGCATCGAGGAGCAGACCGTTCGCCCTGCCGGAAAAGCGCTCAATGTTTCCAAGGCGCTGGCGTGGCTGGGGCGGGAAAGCATCGCCGCCGGTCTGTGGGGACGCAGCGACTACCGGCAGATGCTGACGGACGTGCGGAGCTCGTGGCCGTTGATCAAGGTCAGAATGACCGCCGTCGATGGCGATACGAGGCGGAACATCACCATTGTGGATACGGCCAATGGCAAAGAAATGCACCTTCGGGACAGAAACCCGCTGGCGTCGGCCCAAGCCCTGAGACAATTGCAGAGCGATCTGGAGAAGACCGCGCGAAGGGGGAGCATTTGTGTTTTTGCCGGAACGATGCCCGAGGGCAAGCTCATGGATCGTGTCGTGCGAATCATTAAGTCCTGTGCGTCCCGCGGGGCCATGATTGTGCTGGATACGTCAGGTCCAGCCCTGCGGCGAATCGCTGATACTGGGGTGGCCTGGCTGATCAAGCCCAACGTCGAAGAATTGTGTGAGCTGTCGGGCCGCAAGATCAAAGATGAATCTGCGAGTTTGGCTGGCGCGGCGCGAGGACTCCTTGATAGAGTGGAAATGGTCCTGATCAGCCGGGGCGCCAAAGGAGGGCTGCTCGTGACTAAGCAGGGCGTTTGGCAAGGCCGATGCGTTGGCCGGGCAAGGGTCTTGTCAACCGTCGGGTGCGGCGATTATTTGTTGGCCGGCTTTTTGAAGAGCCTTGCCGAAAACTCGGATCCCGCCGCAGCGATGAAAATGGCAATAAAGGTCGGCACGGCAAAGGCCTGGGGCCGGACGCAAGAAAACGCAGGGGCGCCTCGGACGCTGCGCGAAATCAAGGTGGCGCTAAGACAAGTTTAGAGAGGGAGGAGTCCCCGTGAACAGAAAGACTATTGTTGTAATCGGCCTGACCCTGACCAACTGCTGCGTGGCGGCAATAGAGAGGGTCTGGCTGACGCAAAGAAGCAACGAACCGACAGGGATTGTCGTCAACTGGGAGACGACGCAGCCGGGCAATTCGGTCGTCCGCTATGGACTCACCGAGCAGTACGAACGGACCACGCGGACCGACGAAAACGTGACGCTGCATCACGTGGAGATTCCGCTTGCGAGCAAGGACGTGACGTATCACTACAGCGTTGCTACCGGCCGGGACAATTCCCCGAACGCGACTTTCAAAGGATATCCTTCGGACCAACTGAGAGTTGCGGTAGTCGCCAACTGGCAGGCAAGGCCAAAGCTTGATGCAATTCAAAGGGATGACGTTCACATCCTGATGACCGCCGGCGACAACGTGGCAAACATCTGGGGGCTGGGAGGTCCCGGCGGGAAGGAATGCACAAAACCGTACAGCGAGCTTATCGATGCGTACCCCGATTTGTTCAAATCCACCATCTTCATGCCTGTGTTGGGCAACCACGACAAGGAGATTCGGCCGCGAGGGGAAAAACCGCCCGATGAACCGGTCTATGACATTGGCGCCACGGCCTTTCGAGAATTCTTCGAGCTGCCGAATGAGCAGTGGAAATGGTACTTCGACGTGCCGGATCTCGACGTCAGGTTTGTGGCCCTGGACTTGAATCATATTTCCGACCTGGGCACGACCTGGCAAGCGTGCCATTCCTATAAGAGAGGATCGGAACAATACGAATGGTATAGGAACCTCATGTCCGAAGCTCGGCACGGATTCATCGTCACGCTTTACAACGAAAAGAACTCCTCCGTGCGGTTCGCAGAAGGTTCAGGCTGGCGGGAGATGTTCAGCAAAGGAACGCTTTGCATTTCGGGCTTCGGGCACTTTGCCGAGATAGCCATAGATGGTCCTGTTGCCTATTACAACACCTCCCTGACCGGGACGGGCGATAAGTACCCGGACCCCAAGTCGGTTGCCCTGATGGGCGAGGATAACTACGTACTGATGACCTTTGTAAAGAAAACGGACGAACTAATCGTCGATCTCAAACGGCTGGATGGCTCCCTGCTGCACACCGCCCGCTACAGGAAGTCTTAACCACCGAGAGCACAGAGGACACCGAGAAATCCTAAGCCCGAAGCTCGAAACACGAAATCCGAAACAAATCCTAAATCCAAATAACCAAAATGCGGTCGCAGGGCGACGGCCCCCGTTTTGAATTTCGGGCCTTCATTATTCGAATTTGTTTCGAGTTTCGATATTCGAGCTTCGGATTTCTGCAGGGCGTTTTGGTTTCATGGCCCTGCGGCTTCCCACCACAGGCGCGGATAGCCCTTCCCTTCGAGAATCCAGAGGTCTTGCGTGCCGTTGGCCATCTCGCCTACGAAGTCCCAACCAGCGTCGAGAAACGTCGCAGCCGTTTGCATCTCCGCCGTGGTCTTGCCTGTGCCACCGTCACTGGTGGCTTGGCCTGAGGTCTCAGTGTCCCAGAAAGAATTCTCCGCGCGCCCAGGATTACTCCCCACCAGCCCACCCACAAGGTGGAGATGTTCTCCCTCGCCCCTGACTATAGCGGCACTATAGGAATCAGTCACGCTGGAGTAGTTGATTCCCACCAAGCCACCAACTGTCTGCTCACCAATCACGGCACCACCACTGTAGCAGGCCCGTATCATTCCATCATTCACTGCCACAAGGCCGCCGATCGTCGCACTCCCTTGTACTATCGTGGTACTCCAGCAACTTCTGATAGAGCCGCCAGTTTCGGCCACGAGGCCACCGACACTCCACTCGCCGCGCACCGTACCTGTGCTGTAACAGTCTTTCACAGTTCGCGCCACTCCCGCTAACCCTCCGACCTTACCATTTCCGGTCACAATACACTTACTGTAGCAGTTTAACAGGGTACCTCCGCTCGCTCCTACCAGTCCACCAACGTTATCCTGAGTACCACTCACGGCACCAGTGCTGTGGCAGTTACTCACGCCGCCCCAGCTTAGACCCGCCAATCCACCGACATCCTCCCCCAAGCCAACAACATTAACATCCAGTACAGCAAGGTTCTTGACCTGTGCGTCGGATGTCATTATTCTGCCGAAGAGGCCGACATATTGGTCGACAGAGCGGCTCGTTAGGTTACGGATTGACAGGCTGTCACCGTCAAATGTGCCGGAGAACCATGGAATGATCGGCATAGTCCAACTAATACCGGACAGGTCAATGTCCGCCGTCAATCTGTAACAGCACTCTGGATTGCACCGTACGATGGCCCCCAAGTCCGTCGTCGTGGAGATAAGATAGGGGGCATCGAGGGTGCCTTCGCCCTTGAGCTGAGGGGGATTATACCCCGAAAACGTGCTCAGGAATGGATATCCACCCCCTTCGGGGACCTGCCAGAAGTCATGCGTTCCGTTGGTGAATTCGCCGACAAAGTCCCAGCCTGCGCCGAGGTACGTCTGGATGTCCTTCATCTCAGTTGTATTCAGGCCTGCGCCCCCATCACTCACCCCTTGGCCTGAGGTATAGGTATCCCAGAAACACTGGGTCACAGTGTCGTCGTTGTGCCCAACCAGCCCACCGATCCCATCGCGCTGGTCGCCATAGTCTCCAGTGCCACTGACACGACCGGTACTCAAACAGTAGCTTAGACTGCCGCCGTTGTGGCCAAGGAGTCCGCCAACATAGTACTCGCCGGTGACCTCACCAATGGCGCATGAGTTTCGCACAATACCCTCGTTACTTCCAACGAGCCCGCCAACAAGATGATCACCCACAACCATTCCACTGGCATAGCAATTGGTCACATCCGCGGGCGGGTACGGCGAGGAGACGCATTCTCCCACAAGGCCGCCGACGCATGTATGGCCACTGACGATGCCGCTGGCGTAACAGTGGGCTACAATGCCATCATTCCACCCCACCAGCCCGCCGATGTTTTTTTTACCATCGACCGCCCCAGTACTCGAGCAGTGAATCACCGTTCCCGAGTTCCTTCCCGCCAACCCACCAACGTCGCCCTCCGCAGTAACCGGACCGCTGCTGCTGCAATGGTCCAGAGTGCCCCAGTTCTTCCCGACCAGTGCGCCTACACTCGCTGCTCCTCTCACCTGACCAGCACTGTAGCAGTTTTTCACCGTGCCCCAGTTCTCCCCAAGCAACCCGCCGACGTAGAAGGCATAGTTGCCAGGGCAGGTGACGGTAGCGGAACTATGACAGTTGATTACACTCCCGTCATTGTTCGCGCCAAGACCCCCGATATAACCGCCGGAACCGGTGATGCTGGCGTGCTCCAATCCGAGATCCTTGACCTTGGCCCCCGGTCCCAATTGTCCAAACAGTCCTAGCCTCCACCGACCGTTGATCGTCAGATTCGAAATTGTGTGGGCCCTGCCATCGAAGACACCGGTGAAAAACCGAATGGCTGGATCATCCGAGGCGATAACGGCCTTGTCAAAGACCTTTCGGCCGGGGAGGTTGGGGTCCAGGTCGATGTCAGCGGTCACAATGAAGTGCTTGTCGTAATCATTGGGATCCTCACCGAGGGCGATCAGGTCGGCGGCCGTGGCGATCTGGTAGGGATCGTTAGGCTCTCCCGTCCCGCCGCTGTATTTGGCCTGGGCAAGCTGCCCAAATAAACAAACGGCCAGCAGGACAAGTATTGTGCCAATAGGCTTGCTTGAGGTACACATAGTCTGCCTCCCTTAAAAAAAGAACTGAACGATTTCTACTCCTACCAGAACATATTATACCGATTTCTATACTACAATGCGTAATCTGAGTCTGGATTCCCTCACGAATTTCCGAAAAATGTGAAATTTTTTTTGAGGCTTCAGCCCATGCTGCGGCCAGCCTTGCGGCCTATCTGGTGGGCTAAATTCATCCTGCCGTTGGCTGCTTGAACGGCTAAGACAGCCACTTCTCGGTATCATTGGCAGGGTTGGTTTTTGCCTGGATTTCTCGGTTCTTGGAGTCGATTTTGGGCGGAGCATATTTTTTGCTGAAAAGTGTTGATTTGCTGTTGTGAATCGAGTATAGTTCTACGATTGAAATATCGCTCTGTCGCACGGGGTAGCGTGGTTATTGGGGTCGGCAGTATCACGGCGTGGCCGACTCAAGCCTCCGGCAGGGCCAAATCGGGCCGAGACAAGACGGTCTCCGTGACAGATATACGCAATACGAGAATACCCGATGGTGTAATTGGCAACACATGGGTTTTTGGTACCCATATTCCAGGTTCGAGTCCTGGTCGGGTAGCTTATGACTGAAACAGTAGCGATAATCCTGGCGGCAGGCGTCAGCAAAAGGATGAACACCCAACTGGCGAAGGTCCTGCACGAAGTGTGCGGCAGACCGATGTTGGCCTACGTGCTCGACGCTTGTCGTGAAGTCGGCATCAAGAAGATCTATGTCGTGGTCGGCTTCTCCGCCGAGCAGGTCAAAGAGCAATTCGGCGGGGCCGACGACATTGTCTGGGTTGAACAGACCGAGCAGTTGGGAACGGCCCACGCCGTTTCATGCTGCAAAGAACATCTCAGGAACTTTGAAGGCCAGACGCTCGTTCTCTGCGGCGACGGACCCATGATTCGAGCCCAAACGCTGAAAGTGCTGATTGAAAAGCACCGGTCGGCTCAATCGGCGGCAACATTGGCGACCGCGGTCCTCGACGACCCGTCCGGATACGGGCGGATCATTCGTGACGCCTACGGCAACATGCAGGGGATCGTCGAGGATAGCGACTGCACGCCGGAGCAGTTGGCCATCAAGGAGATCAACCCGAGCAATTACCTGTTCAACAACAAGATTCTCTTCGAGGCGATAGAGCAGGTCAAGCCCGACAACGTCAAGAAGGAATACTACCTTACGGATGCCGTCTCCGGCATCATCGCCACGGGCCACAGGGTGGTCGCCATTACGGCGGTGGCGCCCGATGAGGCCATCGGCATCAACAGCAGGGCGCAACTCAGTGCGGCCAGCAAAATCATGCAGCAGAGAATTCAGCGGCGGTTAATGGAAAGCGGCGTGACCATCGTTGATCCCGACACCACCTGGATCGATGCGAGGGCACAAATCGGACAGGACACCGTCATTGAGCCCTTCACGTACATTCACGGCGAAGTCAAAATCGGCCAGGGCTGCCGGGTCGGGCCGTTCGCGCATTTGAGGCACGGGACCGTCTTGAAAGACGACGTCGTGCTGGGCGTCTATACGGAAGTGAAGAACTCCACGCTGGCCGACGGCGTCCGGGCCAGGCACCACAGTTATATCGGCGACGCAACCATCGGGCGAAACGTCAATATAGGAGCCGGCTCGATCACGGCAAACTTCGACGGCGAAAAAGTGAACAGGACAATCGTAGGGGACAACTGCTACATAGGTTCCGGCACCGTGCTGATAGCACCGCTTGAGTTGAAAGACGACACGAACATCAGTGCCGGAATGGTCGTTTCACAAGGAAGTATAAACGAATTGGGCGGGAAGGCCAGGACAGATGTTTCTAAATGACAACTTGAAGATATTTTCCGGCAGCAGCAATCCGGTGTTGGCTAGCGACGTGTGCAACTACCTCGGGATCCCCGTGGGCGGCGCCAAGATAGACCGGTTTCCGGACGGCGAGAAAGTGATCCGAGTCGAGGATGACGTTCGCGGCAGGGACTGCTTCGTGGTGCAGTCCACGTGCGAGCCGGTCGATGAGCACCTTGTCGAGCTTCTGATCTACCTGGATTGTCTGCGGAGGGCCAGTGCCCGGCGTATTACCGCGGTCATTCCTTACTTTGGCTATGCGCGGCAGGACAGAAAGGATGAAGGACGGGTCCCCATCACGGCAAAGCTGGTGGCGAACATAATAACCACCGCCGGGGCCGACAGGGTCCTTGCAATCGACCTGCACGCGCACCAGCTCCAGGGCTTTTTCGACATTCCCGTGGATCATCTGGCCGGGGAACTGGTGTTGAGCAAGTATTTCCGGGAAATGAAAATCGAAAGGCTGACGGTCGTCTCGCCCGACGTGGGCAACATGAAGACGGCCTCCCGATACGCGTCAAGCCTCGGCGGAGATCTGGCCATCGTGCACAAGAAACGCCTCAGCGGCAGCAAGGTGAACGCTCAGGAGATCATCGGCGAGGTGCAGGGCAGAAATATCCTGATGTGCGACGATATCATCGCGACCGCCGGGACGGTTTGCAGCGCCGCCGCTCTTGTGAAGAAGCGCGGGGCCGAGAAAATCTACGTCGGCGCCACTCATGGCGTTCTGGCTGCCCAGGCGGTGGATCGGCTGAACGAGTCGCCGATCGATCAGGTGGTGGTTACCGATACGATTCCGTTGAATGAAAGGTCAAAAGGGATCAACGGGATCAAGGTTTTGAGCGTGGCGGCCATGTTGGGCGAAGCGGTCAAGAGAATTCACAGAAACGAATCCGTCAGTAACTTGTTTAACAATATTTGATCGGGATACAAGATATGGCAAAGACGTTAGTTTTGAAAGCGGAAGTTCGAGACCACACGGGGCGCAAGGTTGTTCGAAGAATGCGTCAAGAAGGGAAAATGCCTGCTGTTGTGTACGGCCACAAGGAGGAGCCGGTTGCCGTCGCGCTGGATGCCCACGACTTCGTCGAAGGACTCCGCCACGGACATCGGCTTATGGACGTCCAGGTCGGCAAGAAGAAGGAGACGATCATTGTCAAAGAGCTGCAGTACGACCACTTGGGCAAGAACGTCATTCATGCGGATCTGATGCGGGTTGACGTGACCGAATCGATCAAGGTCTCCGTTCCGATCGAAATTAAGGGCATCGCTGCGGGCACGCACGAGGGCGGTATTATCGATGAGCACGTAGATCACCTGGAGGTTGAATGCAAGGTTACAGACATTCCGGAAGCGATCCCCGTCTGGATCAAGGACGTGCACGTGGGCGACGCCGTGCACGCCAGCGACATCGAGCTTCCGGACGGTGTGAAGCTGCTCAGCTCTCCCGATATGCTCGTGCTGACATGTCACACGATTGCCCCCGTCAAGACCATCGAGCAGCTCGAGGAGGAAGCCCCTGCGGCCCCGGAAGTTATCGGCAAGGAAAAGGGACCTGAGGAAACAGAAGCTCCGGAAGGATAGCGGATGGAGCTGGGTGCGCGCAGAGTATGGGCGATATGAGAATGGTCGTCGGGCTCGGCAATCCGGGCGACGAGTACAGAAATACGCGGCACAATATGGGATTTAAGGTCATCGATGCGCTGGCGGCCGCGTTGGACATGGACACGGGACAAAGAAAGTTCGGCGCCCGATTCGGATCGGGCGAGTTTGCAGGTAAGAAGTTAATATTGTTGAAGCCCTGGCGGTTTATGAACCGCAGCGGCCATGCCGTGGCGACGGCTGTCGGGTTCTATAAACTCGACGTCGCCAACTTGTTCGTGGTCACCGATGACATGGACCTGGAGCCGGGCCGAATCCGCATCAGGGCCAAAGGCTCGGCCGGTGGGCACAATGGGCTGGCGGATATTATCGAGAAGCTGGGCACGAACGAGTTTGCCCGCTGTCGAATCGGCATCGGCCGAAGCGGCGAACAGCAAGCCGTCGATTTTGTCCTCGATGAGCCGACCCAGGCCGACAAGGCGATGCTGACCGGGGCCACTGAAAGGGCCAGGGATGCAGTGCTTTGCTGGATCGAGCATGGTATCGATAGAGCAATGAATATGTTTAATCGTTCTGGTGAATAGCCGTTGTACGTTGAGTGTGTGGCGCTGAGCCAAAAGCCGAAGACGTAGATTAGCGGGAGGTAATTAGCTTGGAAACTGTGGCAAAGAAAAACTTGTATGAAGGAATGTTTCTTGTTGATTCAGCCGAGGCGGGTATGGATTGGGACGGGGTGATCGCGTCGATCACGAAAATACTCGATAAGGCCAAGGCCGAGATTGTCTCGATCAGGAAGTGGGACGACAGGCGGCTGGCCTACGATATTCGACGTGTATCCAGGGGCACGTATATCCTTACCTATTTCAGAGTAGAGGGGCAAAACATCCAGGAAATTGAAAAATCCGTCCAGCTCTCGGAGAAAATTATGCGGGTTCTGATTCTCAACGCTGAAAACATGTCGGCCGAGGACATCGAGAGGGAAACACCGGCCGCCAGGGCCGAGAAGGAAGGCTCGCACGAGGGTCGGGAGCCGGATTCGCAGGTTCGGGATCACCGGTCGGACGAGCCCAAGGATGCTCCGGCGGCGGAAGAGAATGACCTGGGCGAGATGGACGAAGGAGAAACGGACGATGTGCAGAAATCACGTCCCGGGACTATGGCGGAAGATTAGCACTGAAAGAGTCTGAATATGGCTAATTTCAACAAAGTTTTGCTGATAGGCAATCTCACCCGCGACCCGCAGTTGTCTTATACGCCGAACCAGACCGCGGTCGTTGATTTTGGGCTGGCGACGAACCGCAAGTGGACGGGCCAGGACGGCAGCCAGCGACAGGAGACCTGTTTTGTGGACTGCCGGGCGTTTGGCCGGCAGGCGGAGAACATAAACAAGTACCTGACCAAAGGCCGGCCGGTTTTTGTCGAGGGACGATTGACCTATGAGGCATGGACGGCCCAGGACGGCACGAAACGCAGCAGGCACAGGGTGACGGTTGAGAACTTCCAGTTTCTCTCCGGCGCCGGTGCGGGAGGGCCGGATCAGTCCATCCCCGAGGCGGGCGCCGATGCCGAGCCAAGAAGCCAGGCGGGTGACGACGACATACCGTTTTAGAGCAGGCAGTAAGTCGCAGGCCGATGGAACGACTTTGCCGTCGGCCCGACGACGATTGAACGAAATTGTATGAGGTAAAAGATGCCAAGAAGACAGAACGATAACAGAAAGAAACCAGGTTTTGTGGGAACTCGTGAACAGACCCAATGCCGCTTTTGCAGGAGGGGCATAGAATACGTGGATTACAAAGACATCGGGACTCTGCAGAAGCTCCTGACCAATCGAGGCAAAATATATTCACGCAAGCGCAGCGGAAACTGCGCGGGCTGTCAAAGAAAAGCCATGACGGCCATCAAGCGTGCCAGGTATATGGCGCTGCTTCCGTTCACGGCTTGATGAATATTGGTCCGGGACTTGATCCAAGAGATACGAGGTATGAGATGAAGATTTTGCTTTGTGAAGACATTCAAAAACTCGGCTGGCTCGGCGACGTCGTCGAGGTCAGTGAGGGGTACGCACGGAATTATCTGCTGCCGCAGGGCCTGGCCAAAGCCGCGACCGAAGCCGGCATCAAGGCCATCGCCGAGGAAAAGGCCAAACGCGCTGAGCTGCGCAAGCTCGAGGGCACGAGGCGCCAGGATGCGGCCAAGGCGGTCGAAGGAGCCGAGGCCGTTGTCGCCGCCAAAGCCAATGAGCAGGGGCATCTGTTCGGCTCGGTGACCGCGCACCAGATCGCCGCGAATCTCCGTTCGCAGGGATTCGAGGTGACCGACGAGATCGTGCACTTGCCCGAGCATATCAGGCAGGTCGGGACCCACGCCGTGACGCTGGAATTCGGCGAAGGCGCGACGGCCACCATCAACGTCGTTGTTGTGGCCGAACAGGACAATGCGCCGGAAGCGGATAACTCTTAGAAACTGTAGCGCAGTCCGAGGTACACGTTCGTATTGTCGTGGAACTGGCCGAAAAAGGTGTTTGGGTAGTCCCCGAAGAATATGTTTCCGCCGGCCTCGACCGCCAGATTATCACTGGCTTTGTAGTTGACGTTTGGACGCACGTAAACGTCTTTATCAGAGGGCGAATAGTACGTGAACAGCGAGCATCGCAGATTCTGATTCATCAGCAGCTTCGTCAGCCGCAGGCTTGTCAGATGCCTGTCCCTGTCGCGTGCAGGCCCCGAAGGCAGGGTTCTCTTGTAGGCGCCAAAGTCCAGCATGTATTCGACATAGTACTGAAGGCCCATTGTGAAATCTCTGCCGATTTCCCGGGTATAGCCGGCCAGATACCGCATTTCCGAGTTGTTGACCAAAGGGTCTTCTCCGCTTTGGTCGTCCGATGATTCGTAGTACCCGGCCTCCAGATTCCCAATCCCTTTGGCGACGGCCCCGCGAAGGCTGGCGCCATAGACGTTCAAATCGGGGAAGGTCGCCTGGGTCATCGCGGCGTTTTGCCCGCCGGGACTTTTCCAGTAGCCCTGATAGCCGTAGAGGGCCAGCTCGTAGTTATCGATGTTCTTATAGATTCGGGCCGCGATCTCGGAAGCTCCAAACCAGTCGTTCGGCTTGTCGGTATGGACGATGGCGTCCT
>Ga0214473_10002459_pt1 | contig 22733 bp, 16 predicted proteins | sample RVTome_7_FD_203509 | JGI IMG/M metagenome (GOLD analysis project Ga0214473, IMG submission 203509) | Soil microbial communities from uranium-contaminated site in the Upper Colorado River Basin, Wyoming, United States - RVT98D197 | ecosystem: Environmental > Terrestrial > Soil > Contaminated >... | reverse complement strand
GCCCTGGCGTTGCAGGATCTCATGCAGGGCCGGCACGACGCGACGAATCGCCGGCTCAACGAGATCCTCCGCCTCCTGGGCCGACAGCGCTAGATCGCTCTCGCTTTGACTTGAGCCGAGCGCGAACATGGCTGTAGCCGCGCACAGCGGAGTGGACGCAGTCCACGAAGCTACGCGGGTACAGACCTGTCGACGGGTCCGCAGGACCCTAGTCCACGTAAGCCAGGATCAGGTCAAATGGAGAGCGGTCTAGATTCCGCACGTACCGGAGGTGTCGTTGCACACAGGCCGGTCAGGGGGGCAGGCCTCGCCGAATCCGTAGATGCGGCAGTCGATGGCGCACATCCCGTCCGCCGGATCGCACACGAAGCCAGTCGTGCACGGAGCCTCTCCGCAGGTCCCGGCCGTAGGCACGCACGTGCCGTCCACACATTCGAGGCCTCTAGGGCACCAGAACCCGACGGGGCCTCCCATGGACTCACCGCACAGCACGATCGGAAAAGACGTTCCGGGCCCGCAGGTCAGCACGAAGCTTCCCATGAAGTCGTTCGGGCCTGGGTCGAGCGGGATCTGATCGAGCGGCCGCCCGTCGACGTCAGTCACTCCCGAGATCGTCATGGTGTAGCTGAGCGACATCCCGTCGCCGACGATGCCGTCGACCGCGATCTGGATCACGCGCCGTTCCGTGTCGATGGCGATCGACCGGACCGTAGCGGGCGGATCGAAGCGGATGTCGGCCGTCTCGAGGCTCACCGGTTTGGAGAACTCCACGACGATCAGCGGCATGTCGCAACCGTTGATCGAGCTGCCGTCGCCAGGGGTGACCTTCGTGACGAACGGTGGGAGGTAGTCGACCAGGAGATTGAACGGGACCAACACGGTCGACATCGCATCACCGATGCTCACCCCCCGCACTCCGCCAGTCGCCACGGTGATAGTCCCCGACGCGTCGCGACCCCGCAACCGGATGTCGAGCGGCTTGGCGGGCAGACCGCCCTGCTCGAGTCTGATCAGCGGCAGGTGATCGCTCACCGAGATCGCGGCGACGAGCTCGAGAGCGGGGTCCGAGTCCGCGTTCGTGATGCGGATGTCACCATACACGCCCTCCCGTTCGGGCCCGTAGAGGCCGTCCGGGCTGTCCACGATCATGAGGATCGAGTCCACCGCCTCCGCGACCTGGGCCGCTGTGTTCAGATTCGGATCCTGAACGAGCTCGAGGTCGGCGGCGCCCGGCTCCGCTGCGCACGCTCCGACTAGGAGCGCTATCGTCACGATGGTCGCGCCAGAGACTCTCATCCGATTCCCATCCCTACGGTGGTCTCACGATGATATCCGGTTCCGTCTGCCCGTCGCCCGTCGCGATCACGATAGTCGCCGTGGCCGCACCCGCGACAACCACGGCGCCGGCGGCCCACACCCACCAGCGCTCGTACCATCGCAGATCGGGCTCGGGCGCCGGGGCCCACGGGCGTCCCAGCTCCCTGCCCATCCCCTCGAGCGCGCCTGCGATTCGCGGCCCCGTAGCCTCTCGGATCACCTGCTGCCGCGCCTGCTCCCCCGAGCCTCCGCGAACGTCGATCATCCGAACCTCGATCACCAACGTGCCCCCCAGCTCGGCGAGCCGCGTGACCACCACCATGTCTGCGCCGACCTGCCGACCGAGGCTCCGCATGCATGCCAGGTCCTCCTCGCAGGACTCGCCTTGCGCGCTCGCGGCGCGCGCGGTTCGCGGCGGGTCCACGATCCGCAGACCTCCGCCTGCCCGCAATCCCTGTGCCATGGGTGCGGCAGCATCGATCTCCGCGGCCGAGCGGGCCGTTATCCATCGCGCCGGCAAGACGGCAACCCGCGGAGCGGGGCGTCCCGAAGAAGCGTGCTCGGGGCTCGGGGTGTGCCCAGCGCACGCGGTCCCCTCGATGCCGAGGAGCACGACGAGGAGGGTGGCGACTCGTGAGCGGGGCACGCATGCGCATCCTAGCATTCGATGGTCGTTTCAACCGTCCTTCACGGTGAGCCTGTCACCGCGCATACGAAACGCCATCCGCAGGCGCCCGCGCTCCGATCGCACACGACCTCGGCGCTGGTGCCGCCGGGGCACACAAATTCCGCGGCGGGGGCCGGACCGCACATGTCGGGCGTGCACGCGTCGCACCGCAGCTGCCACGCGCACGCGCCCCCCGCGCTCGCTCCGCAGTACCTCTCCGGGGCCGATCCGTCCGGGCACGGTGGGACCACGGCCGGCAACGGGGCGCACAAGTCGACGGTGCACGTCGCGGGGGGACACTCGCGGACCTCCCACCCACAGCCGTCAGGGGTCGCCATGCATACGCCGGTGAAACCGCCGAGGCTGCCATCCTCGCAGTAGTAGCCCGGAGCGAGGGGACGCGGCCCGCAATCGTCGGGCGTGCAAGTCGGCGCGGGGCAGTCGCGGAATTCCCAGCCGCAGCCACCATCCGCGTGCGCGATGCACCGCCCGGTCGATCCTCCAGCGCTTCCGTCGGGACACAGAAGGGTCGGAGCGTCGGGGGGCGGTCCGCAGTCTTCAGCCGCGCACTCGGCCGGCGTGCAATCGCGAACCTCCCAGCCGCAGACGCCGCCCGGCATGGCGATGCAGCGCCCCGTGGAGCCGCCCATGCTGCCATCGTCGCACACGTAACCCGGAGCGAGCGGACGCTCGCCACAATCGGCGGGTTCGCAGAGGCCGTGAGCCACGCATCCGGCGAAGGGCAACTCGGAGCAGAAGTCTGGTGGAGTTGGGCCGTCGCATGCGGGTGGCGACGCTTCGACGTACACCGGCATGCAGTCGGCTCGAACGAGACACGCAGGCTCGTCGATCGCGTCGCAGGCGCGGGGGGCTGGACATTCGCCGTCGACGCACTCGGCCCAGCCGTCCGGGACGTCGGCCGCCGATCCAAAGGAGCGGGTCTCGCCCGTGTTCGTGTTGATCGCGAGCAACCCGCCGGGGCCGCTCGACCGGGCGCACGCGGCGGCCATCAGCAAGGCGATGGACAATGTGATGAGCCGGGTCATGCGGGAGCCTCCGGGTTGCTGACTTGGGTACAGCAAGGCGCGGGCCACCGCGGCCTGCCCCCGAAATGGGGCAATTCCGCGCCTGGCCGCCGCCGCTGTCACGGGCGTGCGACGGTCACCGGCTGCCCTGTCACGCGGGTTTGACGGGCGGTGCGCGGATGTGAGTGTCGGTCGCCGGTCACACGTAGGGCCCACATCGGCCCGCGCTCATGTGGCACGTGTACGTCCCGGGCATGGGGCACTCGTCGGCGGCCGTGCACGCGCACGTCCCGATGGGAACGCATGCTCCGAAGCAGCCCCCCGAGACCGAAGGCACCTGCCCGGGCGGGCACGTCGGCGGCAGGGTGGGGCAGAAGGCGTCCCGCAAGTCGCAGTTGACGACCGTGCCGCAGGCGCCCTGGTATTCGAAGGGTTGCGTCGGGCACGTGCTGCTGTCGTAGAACGTGACGCCGTCGCAACCGCAATAGGGCGCCGAGTCGTCGGTGCACAGACGGCCGCTCAGGACGCACGACCAGGGGCCTGCGCAGCCGGAGCCGATGCAGATCGCACCCCCGGTGCACGGCATGTCGTTCGTGCACGCAAACGACGTCGCGCACGCGCCGGGGCTCGACGCATCGACGCCCGCGGCGTTGGCGGCGCACTCGTTGTCGTGGGTGATGCCGTCGCAACCGCACACCGGATCGTAGATGAAGTCGCATGCCGTGGGCCGCGTGCGGCAGACGCCCGTCGAGTCGTCGCCGCCGCAGTAGGAGCCGTCCGGGTAGTCGCACCATTCGTACGGCGCGCACGGCGTGCCCAAGAAACCGCCGCACTCGCCAACTCCGCCGTCGGTCTCACAACCCGCGTGCAGGAACGGTCCCGGCGGACAGCTGCTGCTCCCCGTCGCGCAGGATCCATCGCACATCGTGTACTCGACGACGTCGGCGGTGCACCCGTCGGGCACGCAGCGGCCGGCCATGCCGCAACCCGGCTCCCACGTGCAGCGCATCCCGGACCCGCAGTCCGCGTGCCTCGCGCACGCCCCCGCCGACCCGTCACCGATGGCGCCGTCCTCGTCCGCGCCCCCATCCGTGCGGCCTCCCGGGCCGTGGCTCGAGCCGCAGCCCGTGGTGGCCGCTGCAGACAGGCCGAGCGAGAGGAGCATCGCGGTTCGCAGAGTCATGACAGAACCTCCGGGGCGCACCGGCACCCTTTGGCACACTCGCCGCCCTACGAGCAATCCCCATGCCCGCTGCCCCGCCGCGAGCCTCATGTCACCTCCGCGGGCCGTGGGACCACTGATGTTCTAAGAGCCGATCCCAAAAGCTCCCGTCGCCGTACTTGCGGCGCAGGCCCGTCTGCGGTGTCATCGCTCCTCACCCTACTGCCGTAGGGCTCGTCGCGCTTCCTTGCATCCGGACCCGCGGCGCCGCGCCCGGCTCGGTCCGCTTTTGGGATCGGCTCTAAGGCGACCAGGCTCGAAGTCCAGGGCACGGATTCGAGGCCGCGGTTTGCCGAGACCGTCCGATCCGCGCCGTGGCCGTAAGGGACGGGGGCGCGCAGGCGAGCCAATCTGTACCCAGAGGAGGCCAGTACGATGACGACTCGCAGCATTCAACGGATCGCGATCCTTGCCGCGGCGACCGTCACGAGCCTCGGGCTCGCGGCGTGCACGGGCGAAACCGCCACGCACTCGTCAGGAGGCACGGATCCGGGGGACGAATGGGGGGACGCGGGCCCATCGGGACCAAGCACGGGGCCGGCTGTGGAACAATGCAACGGCCTCGACGACGACGCGGACGGTCGAGTGGACGAGGGCTGTCCCTGCGCAGCGGGCGCCCGCCAGGCCTGCTGGCCCGGTGCGCCCGAACGGCGCGGCGTCGGAGCCTGCCGGGATGGCCAGCAGGTGTGCGTCGGTACGGTGGAATTCACCGAGTGGGGACCCTGCGAAGGCGCGACCCTGCCCTCCACCGAGATCCCTGGCAGTCGCGTCGACGAAGACTGCGATGGTCTGGTCGGCGGCGCATGCACCGTCCCCGGCGGCTGCGGGACCGACGCCGGACCTCCCGGCGGTGGCGGGCATGACGGCGGTGGCGGGCATGACGGCGGCGGCGGGTATGACGGCGGCGGAGGCGGCGGGACCTGCACCCCTGGAAGCCCGCCTGCGATGCTGATCGTGCTCGACCGCACGCAGAGCATGCACCGCAATCCCGCGGGCGACACGCCCACGAATCCAGCGCGCTCGAAGTGGGCGCTCGCCATCTCCGCGATCGAGGGGATCCTGCCGGCCTTCGATGCGTCGATCGCCTTCGGGCTCGAGCTCTTCCCGCGCGAGGCCCCCGGGTGCGTGACGCTCGAGCAGCGCCTCGCTGGAACGAGGGCGACCAACGCGGCGTGCGAAGCGGGCGAGGTCGTGCTGGGGCCGACCACGGGGGCTTCGTCGCTGATCGCGGCGCGGCTCGACCCGCTCGTCACCAAGCTCTGCAACACCACGCCGATCGGGCTCGGGCTCGGCACGGCGGGCGCGACCCTGAGCGGGATCTCCTCCGCGCGTCCGCGATCGATCCTCCTCATCACCGACGGTCGGGAGACGTGCGACAGCAGGCCGGTCGAGGAAACCCAGGCCCTCGCGGCCGCGGGCGTGAAGACCTACGTCGTCGCCTTCGACGAGTCGGGAGGCATCGACGAGAGGCGCCTGAACAACCTCGCCTGCGCCGGGCGAACGGCCAGGTCCTTCCCCTCGGGCTGCACCGACGAGGGGGGCGAGCGCTACTCGGCGAGCGATCCCGCCGGCCCGCGCCTCTTCCGCTTCGTATCGGACGAAGCGCAGCTCGCGGCCGCGCTGCGCGCCATCGCCGCAGAGGTGGAGTGCCGCCCGTGAGGCCGCGGTGGGGTCGGCGACGGGACTGGAAGTGGCACCAGCAGACGGAGGCGCTCCTGACGGCCGCCCTCGCGGCCGCGCTGCGCTGAGGGCTCGAGAAATACGAGACCCCTGGGAACTTCCCGCCCATCGTGGCATTCCAAGGGTGATGCACGGGGAGCTGCGAGCGCGGACCGCGAGCCATCCGGCGATTCCGGCGGTGCTGGTCATGGTGGCCCTCCTCGCGCACGCGGGTCCGGCCGCTGCGCAGGGGGGCAGGGCGCTCGACAGCCGGGCGCGCGGTGAGGCCGTGCGGCTCCTCGAGGCGCGCCGCACCCCGGCCCACCGCCGCCACTTCGTCCTCGGGGTGCCCGCTCGCACATCGGACTTGCCCGACCGCTATGAAGTCTTGCACCACGCCAACTTCATCGCGTCGGTCCCCTCCCACCGGGTCACGCGGATCGTGCGGACGCCCAGCGGCGCGGCCGGGGAGCTCCTCGACCGCGGCGGCGTGCACCGGGCGTCCGTGCCCATCGCGGAGCTCGACGCCTTCGCGCGGCTCGCTTTCTACCTGTCGCATGCGACCCAGACGCAACGCACGAGCGGCAGGGGCTTCGGAAGCGGCAGCTACGCGAGCCACGTCCCGAGTCAGACGGTCGTGATCCGCGACTCGAACGCTGTCATCGCCGAAACGCCCGACCACATGCAGGCGATCCACGAGGACCTCGACGTCTACGACGACGTGAGCCGCGTGGGCGCGACGCTGATCATCGAACGGCTCGAGGAGCTCGTCTCCAGCCACCTCGCAGGTCATCGGGAGCCGATGTCGACGGCCCTGCGATCCGAGCTCGTGCAGCGTCTCGACGCGATCGGTCTGGGTCCCGCGTCGCTCGAGGACTATCGGCGGGACGACCGCGACGCCGTGGAGGCGCGCCTGCTCGGATACATCATCTCCATCGACTCGGACGCGCGTCCGTTGCCGTTGCTCCTCCGTGCGGGTCTCGAGGAGCAGGCGTACGCCCTTTGGCTCCGCACGACGCCCGAAGACAACCTGCGTGCGCTGCTGCCGCGCCTCGTGTGCGCTCCCGAGTGGCGCGTCTTCAGCCCCGCCCTCGACCGGGCTGCGGTGCTCGATCCGGCGTCTGCGCGGGACGTGACCCGCAGAGCCCTCGGCTGTCGCCACCACGAATCCGAGATCGCGGATCTGATCCGCAAGCTCCAGCGGCCCCGCCTCGAGCCGACCGACGTCGCGCTGCTGCTCGACTTCTCGCAGACCCATGAATCGCCCCTCGTGCGAGTAGCGGCGGCCCGCGCCCTCGCCGAAGCGGGCCCCGCGCTGCACAGGAGTCAGGCGATCGAGGCGCTGTTCGCCGCGGCCGAGCCGCCCGCCGAGGAGCGCATGCCCGGCTCTCAGACCACAGCCCTCGAGGGGCTCGCGGTTCTGGCCGCGAGAGAGCCCGGGCTCCGCAGCCGTCTCAGCGCGCTGGTGGGCCGTCTCTTCGCGCGCGTGACCCTGGACACACACGCGACCTTTGGCGGCGTGAGCCTGTTCGTACACATGGCGTCCGCTCTGGATCCCGCGGCCCATTCCGCGACCCTCGAGCGCCTCCTCGCCCACCCGGATTCGTCCCTCGCCGTGGACGTCATCGAAGCTATCGGGGCCTACGATCCCGACCGCGCGCTCCGGGAGGCCCGGAGTCGCATACGACTCTACGCCGACGGCGATGAGCGCTCCTCGGGCTATGGCTGGGAGGTGGGTTCCTACGTGGACCGGCTCCTCGCGGCCGACGACCGCGAGGCCGTGCCAATACTGCGCGCGGCGGGGACGCGTCTCGCCCACGACGAGGACGAACGGGACGACAACGCGGGGGCCCATCGCGCGCTCCTGCGCTATCTCACCGGGACCTCCGGGCCCGCCCGCGTTGAGGCCCTCGTCGAGCTCGTGCGCGCGCGCGGGGACCTCTCCGCGGAGGCCCGTGCGGCGCTCGTGCTCAGGCACGCGAGCGACGGGCTGACTGAGGCGGCCCTCGACGCCGCCCTCGACGCAGCGAGACGCTGAGGACGCATTTCAGCGATCGGCTGCGGGGTCGCCGAGCGTGGAACGGACGAGGTCCCGTTGCGGATCCGTCCGGGCCGTGCTAGCTGCCGCCCGCGATGGCAACCAACACCAGAGCCGACCTGCGCAACGTCGCCATCATCGCCCACGTGGACCATGGCAAGACGACCTTGGTGGACGCCATGCTTCGCCAGACCGGCGTTTTCCGTGAGAACGAGCAGGTTCAGGAGCGAATCCTCGACTCGAACGACCTCGAGCGGGAGCGCGGCATCACGATCCTCGCCAAGCACGCCTCAGTCACGTTCGAGGGCGTGACCATCAACATCATCGACACCCCCGGGCACGCCGACTTCGGCGGCGAAGTGGAGCGGACCCTGCGCATGGCGGACGGTGCCCTCTTGCTCGTGGACGCGGCCGAGGGCCCGCTCCCCCAGACGCGCTTCGTGCTGAGCCAGGCCCTCGAGCTCGGCATGCCGATCGTGGTCGTGATCAACAAGATCGACAGGCACGATGCGCGCCCCGAGGAGGTGCTCGACGAGATATTCGATCTCTTCTGCGAGCTCGACGCGAACGACCTGCAGGCGGACTTTCCGACCCTATACGCGGTCGCCCGGGAGGGCACGGCCAAGGAGGCGCTGGCCGACGAGAGCACCAGTCTCGAGCCCCTGTTCCGCACCATCCTCGCTCGGATCCCCTCGCCCTCGGGTGACGAAGACGCCCCGCTTCAGATTCTCGTACACAACGTCGAGCACGACGACTACGTCGGCAGGCTCGCGATTGGTCGCGTGCGCTCTGGCCGACTCGTTCCCGCCCAGATGGTCGCGCATCTCAAGGAGAAGGGCCGCTCCGATGCCAAGATCGGCACCATCTTCGGGTTTCGCGGCCTCACGCGGGTCAAGCTCGAAGGGGCGTCTGCAGGGGACATCGTGGCCCTGTCGGGCATCGAGCACATCCAGATCGGCGACACGATCGCTTCTCCCGAACGGCCCGAGGCTCTGCCGCGCATCCAGGTCGAGGAGCCGACCATCAAGATCACGTTCTCGGTCAACACGTCCCCGCTCGCCGGTCGTAGCGGCAAGTGGGTGACGTCGCGTCACCTCAGAGAGAGGCTCCAGCGCGAGACTCGCCGCAATCTCGCCCTGCGGGTCGAGGACACGGACACCTCGGAGAGCTTCGTCATCTACGGCCGCGGCGAGCTCATGCTGGCGATCCTGGCGGAGACGATGCGCCGCGAGGGATACGAGCTGTGCATGGGCATGCCCGAGGTCGTCACGCGGGAGGTCGACGGCGTGCGCTCGGAGCCCGTCGAGCGGGTCGTGGTCGACGTGCCGGACGACTACGTCGGACTCGTCACGACGAGCCTCGGCACGCGCCGCGGTCAGATGATCAAGATGATCAACCTCGGCTTCGGCCGTGCGCGCCTCGAGTTCCGTGTTCCATCTCGCGGGCTCATTGGCTTCCGCTCCCAGTTCCTCACGGAGACGCGGGGTACGGGGCTTCTGAACACGGTCTTCGAAGGTTGGGTGCCGTGGGGTGGACCCATGCTGCGCAGGCCGAGCGGGGCTGTGGTGGCAGACCGAGCGGGACGCGCCACGCCGTACGCCCTGTTTCACCTGCAGCCCAGGGGTCAGCTCTTCGTGGGACCGGGCACCGAGGTCTACGAAGGGATGGTCATCGGCGAGCACAACCGACCGACGGATCTCGACGTGAATGTCGCTCGCGAGAAGAAGCTCACGAACGTCCGAGCCGCTGGGCGGGACGAGAACGTGATCCTCTCGCCGCCGCGGATCCTGAACATCGACACCGCGATAGAGTTCATCGACCAGGACGAGGTCGTCGAGGTGACACCGGACGCTGTGCGCGTGAGAAAGCGGATCCTCTCGCAGGAGAAGCGTCCGCGTCGGCGTGAAGATCGCGCGAACTGACCCCACCGCTCACTCGAGCGGTGCAGATGATGACCGTTCACCGCAGGTGCCGCAGCCCTTGGCCCTGCCGGACGGCCAGCCGGTAGTTCGCGCGGACCGGCGCGAAGCTGTCCACGGTGCCGTCCCGATCCGGCCAAGTAATCTCGATTCGGTCGATGGCGCAGGTCTCGCCGAGCCCCACCGTCACGTCCAGATCGTGCTGGAGACCGTCGTGACCGTGTCCTCCGAGGATGTTGCGTGTGCGCACGATACCGCCGGCTCGCACACGCACCACCGCGCCGATGGCGCTGCGGTTCGCGCCTGCCGCGCCCTGTCCCTCGACGTGGATCTGCGTCCAGTTGGCGTCCTGGCCCGATGTGTTCTCGTAGATCTCGAGAGGCGGCCCTGCTGTCCAGTCGCCCGCACAGGCCGCCGCCTCTGAGGTCGCCGCGATGAGGTCCAGGTCTCCGTCCCGGTCCATGTCGGCGAGGGCAAAGGACCCCCCGCAGGGGTGGAGCACGCCCGCTGCCACGGCCGTCTCTGCGAAGGTGCCGTCCGGGCGCTGACGCCAGATCCACAGGAAGCGCCCCGGGGCGTCGCCAGCGCCGACCACGATGTCGGAGAGGCCGTCGTTGTCGAGATCGGCGATCGCGGCCGCGATGCCCCCTTCGATCCAGGCGGACCCCGTGCGAGGTAGAGCGAGGCCCGTCGCTGCGTTTCCCGGGCGTTCGTAGTGGCGCACGCCCGCATCGTCCGGCGCGCCAGCCATCAAGAGCTGTGAGGGATCGGAGGCCGGCCCCTCGTCCCACCGGGAACGCTCGGCGTTGTAGAGGTCCACGTCGCCGTCGTTGTCCAGGTCCGCGCAGACGGTCGTCATCGTGTTGCCGTTGAGCATGGACGGATGGTCGCTCGTGCCCGGGACCCAGCGCACGCCGTCGCAGGTGATCGTCGGTGGGTCGGCTGTGCATGCGCCGCTGGTCTGACAGTAGCAGCGGTACCGCTCGTCGGCGGTGAAGCCCCGCACGTCGTCGCCGTCGAAGCCCGACGGCTCCCCCACGTCCACAAAGCCGTCCGGTGTGGCGAGCCAGAGTTGGTTCCACTGACGTCCGCCGGACGACACGAGGATGTCGGTGTCTCCGTCCACGTCCACGTCACACGCCGTGACTCCGCCGGTGGGGCGGGCCCCGAGACGCGTGCCGGGCGCGGCGAAGGTTCCAACACCGGTCATCGTGGTCACGTCCGTGAACGTCCCGTCTCCCGTGCCGCGCAGGAGTCGGTCCGGGACGCCCCAGTCCGAGACACCCGGGCTCTGGAAGCCGTACCCGAGAAAGAGATCGATCAGCCCGTCTCGATCCTCGTCGAGGAAGGCGGCGGTGGTCATGGGCTGGGGCAAGCCGAATTCACCTCCCGCGACGGCCGCAGAGAACTCGGCGAGGGCGAATCGACCGCGACCGTCGTTGCGCAGGACCGTCGGGAAATCGAGCGGGATGCGGCTCGCGTCCGCCCGCTCGCCCCACGCGGCGCTGAGGGCGTCGAGGTCACCGTCGTCGTCCACATCGGCGAAGATCGCGAAGATCGCGGAGCGGCCGATGTTTGGCGGGTTCTCCCGGAGCACTCCGTAGCGGGACTCTACTGTCATGTCGACGAGCTCCCGGCCTCCACCCGCCCGAGCGCGGTTCATGAGCAGGCGATAGGGCCACTCCCTCGGAGGAGCCGTGAAGTCGGCACGCTCATAGGGCACCCCCCGGTGGGCGATCACGTCAGGGAAGCCGTCGCGGTCGAGGTCCGCAACGGCCACGCGTGTCGCGAGGACGTCGAGGCCCGCCGGGTCGACGCCGTAGTCCTCCGTCGCGCGGCGAAACGCGATGCCGGGTCCGGGGAGCGTGAAGTCAGAGCAACGCTCCGGCGGCAGCTGCATGCCCCCGTCCGTGGGGGGCGCGGCGTCGCTGCCGGCGTCGGTCGGCTCGCCGATGCCGGGGCATCCGGCAAGCACCGCGATAGAGAATGCGGCGGCGAGCCAAGCCGGGCGCAACCGTGTGCCAGTCCTCCGCACGGGGCGCAGCCTACCACGGGACCCGTCGCTCAGTAGTCGCTGGTCATGATGAAGAGGGGCTTGGCCTCGAATCGTTTGTAGTAGGGACGCAGTCGCTCGGTGTTGTAGAACTTCTTGACGTCCACGACCTTCTTGCGACTCGTGACGACCTCGATCGGCACGTTGTCGTAACGCCCGTTTCGCACGCACACCAGTCGGCCCGCCGCCCCGTCCTGCACCAGATCCATGGCGAGGTTGCCGAAAGCCATGGGCACGATGGAGTCGACCGCGTCCGGGTCTCCGCATCGCACGAGGTAGCCCAGCCGCTGGCTGATGACGTTGATGCGTCGACCGTGGGCGAACTTTGGCGAGATGTCCTTGAGCACGCGCGAGACCCGGTCCCCGATCCCTCCGAGCTTCATGTGACCGAACATGTCGGTTTCCTGGTCCTCGTACTCCATCCCCTCCATGCCCTTGAACGTCGCTCCCTCGGAGACGAGCACGACCGAGTATGCGCTCGGATTGGACCTCCGGTCGGCGATGACCAACTCCGCGAGGTGCTCGACATCGAACTGGTGCTCGGGGATCACGCATCGATTGGCCGCGCCCGCCATCGTCGGCAGGAGCGATGTGAACCCAGCGTAGCGCCCGAACACCTCGATCACGAGGAGGCGCTCGTGGCTGCCCGCGCACGTGCGCAGCGCGTGCGTCATCTCGATCGTCCGAGTCACACACGTACTGAAACCGATGCAGTAGTCCGTGCCCGGCACGTCGTTGTCCATGGTCTTCGGGATCGCGATGACCTTCACGCCGTGCTGGTGGAGCCGCACTCCGTAGGACAGCGTGTCGTCGCCGCCGATCGGAATGATCGTGTCCACGCCCAGCCACTCGAGATTGGCGAGGACCTCCTCGGTCAGATCGTTGATCTCTTCGGTGTACCTGTCCTTGAGGTGCTCTGGGACGTTCGCCTGGGGCACGTGGCTCGGCCGCGTCCTCGATGTGTGCAAGAAGGTGCCTCCCGTCCGTCCGACCCTGTTGACGTGCGCCTCAGTGAGCTCCACCACGCAGGCGCCGCTCTGCGAGAGGTTCGGGTCGCGCTGAAAGTCGACCAGCCCGGCCCAGCCGCGGCGAATCCCGAGAACGCGGTAGCCCTCCCGGAGCGCGCGGATCGTCGCAGCCCGGATCGCGGGGTTGAGTCCGGGCACATCGCCGCCTCCCGTCAACACTGCGATCGTTCCCTTGCTGGTGCTGATGTTCGACATGGCCAGACTCTGCCACGGATCAGGCCCCAGTGGGCTTCCGCAGTGTGCCTCCCCCCCGGGCTTGCGCGGAGGCGAGCCAGTCGTGCGATCGGACCTTGCCGCCCTCGACGGCAGCGGTAGATTCTCGGTCAGTGAGGCACCGCGTCCTGCACCACCTCGACACGGCGACGGCCCGAAGGGTCGCGGACCGGGCATGGGAGACCTACAAGGTTCGCTTCCCCCGCTACGAGCCGGAGATACGCTGGCTGGACGATCGACGAGCCCGGCTCTCCTTCTCCGCCCGCGGATTGCGAGTGACGGGGAGCCTCGAGCTAAGCACCGGATGCATCGAGCTCGACGTGAAGGTCCCCGTCGCCCTGCGCCTGTTCAAGGGGCGCGCTATGGCCCTCATCGAAGAGGAGATGCGGCGGTGGATCGCCCGCGCCGAGGCTGGCGACCTGTGATCCGCTGATGCCCGCGAGCCCGTATACTCGCGCCGTGGGTCCAGGAGTGCAGATCGCAGGTCGCTTCCTATTGGTGCGCGAGGCCGGCGCCGGAGGCATGGGCACGGTGTACGCCGCCCGCGATCAGCTCGACGGCAGCCAGGTGGCCGTCAAGGTGCTCCGGAATCCGTCTTCGGCCGACGTGGGCCGCTTCGCCCGCGAGGCCGCGGTGCTGGCCCGCCTCGCCCACCCGTCGATCGTCCGCTACGTCGCACACGGTGCCACGCCGACAGGCGACCTGTACCTCGCGATGGAGTGGCTCGAGGGCGAGACCCTGCAAGATCGATCGTCCCGCGATCCCCTCACCGTGGGGGAAGCACTGGAGGTTGTGGGGCGCGTGGCCAAGGCGCTGGCGGAAGCTCACCGAGAAGGCGTCGTTCATCGAGACATCAAACCGGGCAACGTCATGCTCGTCGGCGGCGACCCCAAGCGTCCGAAGGTGCTCGACTTCGGGATCGCCAGAACCGAGGGCGTCGGCCACACCCTCACCGTGACCGGAACTGTCATCGGCACACCCCACTACATGGCGCCGGAGCAGGCGCGCGGGATCAGAAAGCTCGACTCTCGCGCGGACATCTACAGCCTAGGTTGCGTGCTCTTCGAGCTCCTGACCGGCCGCCCCCCCTTCGAGGGCAACAGCCTGGTCGCTGTCCTGGCGAAGATCATCCTCGAGGATCCCCCCACGCCGAGCGACGTCCATCCAGGCATTCCGGCATCGGTCGACGACCTCGTGCTGCGCATGCTCGCCAAGGATCCGGAGTGCCGCCCTCCGAGCGCCGACGCCCTGATCGCCGAGCTCGCCGCCCTCGGCGATCTGGAGCAGAGCCTCGGCCTGCGCGTCAGCGCTCCGTCAGCCGCCATCACGTCGCACGAGCAACGACTGCTCTGTGTCGTCATGACGACAGGTCTCGCGGCGCGCGAGCTGTCGGCCCGCACGCTCCGCCCCGGCGAAGGCTCCGAGCTCGAAGGGCGCGCGCGCGAGGCGGTCGCCCAGAACGGTGGCAGGCTCGAGGTGCTCGCGGACGGCTCGTGGGTCGCGACCATCACGGGACGTGGGACTCCGATCGACCACGCGTCGAGGGCGGCGCACTGCGCGCTGGCCATGCGCGAAATCTCACCCGACGTATCCATGGCGCTCGTGGCCGGAAGCGGCACGGTGACGGCGCGCCTCCCCGTCGGCGAGGTCATCGATCGCGGCGCGGAGGTCCTCGGCAGCGGGGCCGAGGTCCGCGAGGGGCCCGTGCCGATCCGCCTCGACCGCGTCATGGCCGGGCTCCTCGGCGGACGGTTCGACATCGGCGGCGACGATTCGGGCCTGTTCCTTCGAGGCGCGCGGCCCCAGGGCGACGCCGGACAGACGCTGCTCGGCCGCCCCACACCCTGCGTCGGGCGTCGTCGGGAGCTGGCCACTCTCGACGCGATCCTCGAGGAGAGCGCGTCCGAGCCGATCGCGCGCGTCGCGCTCGTGACCGCACCGCCCGGCGGAGGCAAGTCCCGCCTGTGCGCCGAGCTCCTCGCCCGCATCCGCCAAGAGGACCAGGACCTGCAGGTCATCGTCGGTCACGCCGACGCGGTGCGCGCGGGATCCCCCTTCGCGCCCCTCGTGTCCGCCATCCGCACGGAGGCCGGCATCCTCGAAGGCGAGCCGCTCGAAGTGCGCCGCAACAAGCTCGTCGCGCGCCTCGGTCGCCACCTCGAAGGCGCGGACCTACGTCGCGTGTCCCTCTTCCTCGGAGAGATGGCTCGCGTGCCGTTTCCTGACGATGAGTCCGACGCCCTCGGCGCAGCCCGTCGAGACGCCATGCTCATGGGCGACGCCATGCGCACGGCGTTCGAGGACTGGTTGTCTGCAGAGACAGAGAAGCGGCCTGTTCTCATGGTCATCGAAGATGTGCACTGGGCGGACCTACCGACCATCGAGTGCATCGACCGGTGTGTCGCGCACCTTGCGAATCGCCCGCTCACCGTGCTCGGGCTCGCGCGCCCCGAGGTGCACGAGCACTTTCCATCGCTGTGGGCCGACCGCGACATGCAGGAGATCCGGCTTGCTCGCTTGACACCGCGTGCGAGCGAGGAGCTGGTGCGCGCTGCGCTCGGAAACGAGGTCGACGCGACGCTGCTCGCGCGTCTGGTGGAGCGCGCGGACGGCAATCCCTTCTACCTCGAAGAGCTCGTGCGCTCCGCGCAAGCCGGATCGACGGACGAGCTGCCGGAGACGGTCGTCGCCATGGCCCAGGCTCGCCTCGACGGCCTCGACGGGGAATCGCGCCGTGTGCTCAGGGCGGCCAGCGTATTCGGCAGGGTCTTCTGGCGCGGCGGCGTCGTCGCCCTGCTCGGCGGTGACCGTGCGACGGGGGGCCTCGACGACCAGTTGGGGGCCATCGCCGCGCGCGAGGTGATCGCGAAGCGGGGGACGAGCGCGTTTCCGGGTGAGACCGAGTGGGTGTTCCGCCATGCGCTCCTCGGCGATGCGGCCTACTCGACGTTGACGAGCGCGGATCGCGGGCTCGGTCACCGGCTCGCGGGCGAGTGGCTCGAGCGAATGGGGGAGGGGGAACCCCTCGTGCTCGCAGAGCACCTTCAGCGAGGGGGGCTCCATCGGCGCGCGGCGGTTTGGTACTGGCGGGCTGCGGAGCAGGCGCTCGAGGGAAACGACCTCGAGGCCGTGGCGGCGCGGTGCGAGGCGGGCTTGGCGTCCGATCCGGACGACGACACCGAAGGTCGACTGCTGCTCACGCGCGCCGAAGCGCTGCGTTGGCGGGGGCGATACGAAGACGCGCTCGAGGACGCCGTCCTCGCGGCCGGTCAACTCCCGATGGGCAGCGTGCAGTGGTTTCAAGCTGTTGGCACGGCGACCGTCGCGAGCGGTCAGACGGGGCGGCTGAAGGACCTGGCTCGGTGGGCGAAGGCGGCCCGCGCGGCGACGCCTCCCCCGGAAGCGCTCGCGGCCCAGGCCGTGTGCCTCTGTCGAACCGCGGCCCAGTTGATGGGCCACGGCCGGCACGCCGAGGCGGACGAGCTCATCGGTCTGGCCGTGGCGGTCGCGGCCAGATCGGCGGCGCCCGACGCGCTGGCCCTGGCGTGGGTGCACACCCTGCGAGCGTCGCGGGCGCTGCACGGCGGAGACTACGACAGCTACCTCGATGGAACCGAGCACGCGCTCGCCGAGTTTCGGCGGGCCGGTGATGCGCGCAACGAGTGCAATCAGCGTGTGCGCCTCGGGTTTGGATACCTCGAGGTGGGCGAGCCCGACCGTGCCGCAGAGGTGCTCGCGCCGGCCGCGGTCACCGCCAAGCGCCTCGGGATTGGACTGATCCACGGGTATGCCCTGCAGAACATAGGCATGGCGCTTGCGCGCCAGGGGCGACTCGCCGAAGCGCGCAAGACGCTCGACGAGACCGTCGCGCTCGGAGAAAAGCTGCGTAGCGAGGACCTCGTCGTTGGCTCTCACCTCTACCTGTCCGAGATCGCCCTTGCCGCGGGCGATGTCGCCGAGGCGGGACGACACGCCGACTGCGCGGCCGAGGCCGAGCACGCGTCGCCGCCGATGCGAGTGATTGCCCAGGCAACGGCGGCGCGTGTGCGCGTGCACGCCGGAGACGTGACCGGTGCGCGCGAGCAGGTGGGGCGCGCGGTCGGGCAGCTCGACGTGTTGGGCGGCATGCAAGAAGGCGTGGCGCTCGTGCGGCTCGCTCACGCAGAGGTCCTCTATGCGGCGGGCGACGGCCCGGCGGCCCGTGAGGCCGCGCGGCAAGCGCGTGACGACCTCATCGGCCGTGCTGCCAAAATCGTCGACCCAGAGCGCCGTGAGCGATTCCTCGGTCGCGTGCCCGATCACGCCAGGACGCTCGAGCTCGCGGCGCGACTCCTGCCGCCACCGGGCCCGGAGTGCTGACGTGATTCGCCTGCTCACGCTGCTCGCCGCCACGATGGCGGTCGCCGGATGCCGCTACCAAGGGAGCATCTGCGACGAGTCGCCCGGCTCGGGCTGCGCCGAATGCACGGCCAGCTGCCAGCAGGACTTCGAATACGACCACCACGACCGCGCCCGCCTCGAGGCGTGTGAGCGCCAGTGCACCGAGGGGGAGTGGACGGTGGGATGGCCGCCCGGCTGCGGCCCTGCGTGGTGACGGGTCGCTGGGGCGCGCGATCCTGCGCGGTCCGAGCTCAGCCGCAGCAGCCTGGTGCTCCGCACCGGCTCGCTGCGCTGCACGCCGTGTAGTAACAGCCGCCGACGCCCAAGCAGCACGCTGTGCTGGGGTCCCCGCAACACACCGAATTCATGTCCTCGCAGTTGCCGCAGGCGCACCGCCACCTGTCGGTGGGCCTGCTGGGGCACATGGTGCCGTCCGAGAGGGGGCGCTCCTCACAGCCCGAGCCCGGAACGCAGATGGCTTCCATGCAGTCGCTCGCGGGCGGCGGGCACATAGAGTGGTCCACGGGATATCTGCATGAGCCGGCAGAGCAGTTCTCGTTGGTGCACAGGATTCCGTCGTCGCAATCGCCGTCGACCAGGCACTGGTTGCAAACGCCGCCGCGACAGATGGGCGTCGGCGCAGTGCACCGGTTTCCGCAACCGCCGCAATTGTTTGGGTCCGTCATGACGTCCACGCAATTGGCACCACAGCAGGTCTGCCCCACCGCGCACGCGATGTCGCACCGGCCGCAGTAGCGCTCGTCGGTCTCCGTGTCCACGCAGTCCGTGCCGCAACACGTCATGCGGCCGCCCACACAAGTCGGGGTTCGCACGCACGAGGAGCCCGAGCATGCGACCGTCTCGCAGCCGGTGGGCTGACAGGTCCCCATGGGTCCCGTCGTACACGTCGTGTATTGGCAGCCGGTCGTCGAGTCGCAGCGGCCGCCAGCCGTGGCCGTGCAGACCCCGTCGTCCGCCGTGTGCTCGCACGTCGAGCTGGCTTCATCGCACCTGTCGTCTGTGCACGCGACGCCGTCGTTGCAACCGAGGGGCACGCAGGCGTCCCCGCAGCACATCTCGCCGCCGACGCAGCGGTCCGTGCGCTCACAGACGGACCCGTTGCACGTCGCGTCCTGACACGGGCCCTCGGGCATGCACGTGCTCGCGTCACACGTGTCGTACTGGCACCCGAGCTCGGGATCGCACCGGCCGCCGGCTCCGACGCTGCACACCGAATCATCCGGCTCGTAGCGACAGCCCCCCGCGACACACGTGTCGGCCGTGCACGAAATGCCGTCGTCGCAGCCGGTCGAGCAGGTCGGGGCGTCGACGCCGGCGTCCACGCTCCCGTCCATCCGATCGCCCGTGCGCCAGCAGAGATGATCGCTCCTGCAGCTGAAGCCGCGAGGGCAGTGCATGGCGACCTCGCAGCCGAAACGGCCCTCGGGAATGTCGGCCGCGCTGCAGGCGAGAGCGAAGACCGAAACCGCCACGAGCAGAGAACTCCGAAGGTTCCGGCCCGCGGGATCCGCGCTCACCATGGCGGAATCGTAGCACAGTCGCCTGATTTCGAACGCGACTACCCCGAGCTCTCCGCTGGTGTTGCGGTTCGGTCTACTCCAATGCGATGGCCCGCGAGCGCAACCGTCGAGGCTGCGGCAACCCGGGGTCACGAGAAGGCGTCCTCTCGACACGGTCGGCCCTTGCCCTTCGATCGCGTCAGCTCGTAGAATCTCGCCATGCGGTTCTCACTTCTCGTCGTGCTCGCCACCGTCTCTGCCTGCCCCACCGCGCGCGCGCAGGACGCAGACGCGACACCGGATGCCGAGCAAGACGTCAACCCGGACGACACCGACACCCGGGCCCGCGGACTCTTCCTCGCCGGCGAGGCTGCCTTCAATCGCGCTCAGTTCGAGGAGGCGCTCGGCTACTTCGAGGGCGCGTTCCGGCTGAGCGAACGACCGCAGCTGCTCTTCAACATCGGGCTCGCGGCCCAGCGAGCCGGCCGACGCGACCGTGCCATCGAGGCCTTCCGGCAGTACCTCGAGTCCATTCCGGATGCTGCGAATCGTCCGGACGTGGAGGCGCGGATCGCGTCGCTCGAGGCGACCGCCGAGCAGGGGCCCGGGCCCGAGCCCCCTTCGGGCGGCGCCGGCGACGGCGGCGGTCCAGGGATCGTGCCCTGGGTCGTGATCGGCGTGTGGGCGGCCGTCGCGATCATCGGAGGCGTCTTGCTCGGGGCCGGTCTGTCCGACGTGGGCGCGGTCGAGGACGCTCCCCTGGACGCGTCCTGGGCCGACTACGAGAGCCGCTACGACCGCGCACCGGCGCTGACCACGCTCGGTTTCGTGCTCCTCGGTACCGGCATCGCAGGCGCCGCCGTCGGGGTCGTGTTGCTCACGATGGGCGGCTCGGACGAGAGCGCGGCGGTGTCGCTCGGTCCGGGGACGCTGGAGCTGCGCGGGACCTTCTGAGCTCGCCGCTGGCTACTCAGGTGCCGCAGCACCACAGCCATCCGCAGGCCCTGCCCGCGCTGTACATGCAGCTCTCCGCGCCCGAGCAGGCGCTGTAGCAGCCCGCACAATAGTCATACGAGCTCACGTCCCGGCACACTCCGGTGCAGCACATGCGGCAGGTGGTCGAGTCGCAGGCTCCGCAGAGCTGGTGCTCCATCACCCCCGGGTCTCCGGCGCACCCCCCGTCGGTCATTCGGTCCCTGCCGGTGCACGGGTTCCCGTCAGTGCAGTCGGTGCACGGAGGAAACTCGTGCATGCACACGGCCGACATGCAGGTGTCCTCCCCGTTGCAGACCACGGAGTCGTCACAGGCCGTGCCGTCGTCTTTCCACGCGTAGTTGCAGAAGAGATCGCTGCCACAGATGTCGATGGTGCAGGGATTCATGTCGTTGCAGTCGCCAGGCGTCGCGCACGACCTGCGGCCCGCGTCCACGGGGGCGTCGCGCTCCGGACGGGCGTCCATCGAGCCGACATCCGGTCCCGCGTCCCGGGGCGGCGGAGCATCCACGCGGGCATCCATCGCTGCGTCGACTGCGGCATCCCGACCCGGTGTTGATTGGCAGTGCCGCTCCACGCAGTACCAGCCAGTCGGGCACTCGCCGCGCACGGAGCACAGGAAGCGGCGCTCCGGAAGGTCCGCGCTGCAGCCCCAGGCGAGTGCGAGAACGAGCCACAGCGACCATGGCACCACACCGTGACCCATCCACGCCATGGCGCCCGGTATCCCGCGAAGCGCGCGCTCGGTCCAGAGGGTAGCTTCGCGCGGGCTCGGCGCGTCAGCGATGGGAGCGGGGATGCCTCGCGGAGGAACTCGCCCGTCCGCGGTGGTAGAGTGGACCCACCATGACTCGTCTCGCATGCCTTCTTTGCGTTGTGCTCCTCACGGGCTGTGGCGACGACTCGGGCCCCGGCAGCGACGGGGGCGGCGACGGCAGGGTGCAGGGCTGCGCCCCGGGCGAGGAGCTGTGCGGGTCGATCTGCTCCAACACGATGGCCGACGCGCGCAACTGCGGAGGCTGCGGCAACGCGTGCTCCGGCGGGGCCTTCTGCGACATGGGCGCGTGCCGCACGACTTGCTCATCGGGCCTCACTGCCTGCGGCGCCTCCTGCGTCGACGTCGCCACGGACCGGGCGCACTGTGGCCGGTGCGACGCGCCCTGCGCCTCCGACGAGACGTGCCGCGGCGGGGCCTGCGGCTGTCCCGACGGCTACACCCGCTGCGGCGGAGCGTGCCTCGATCCCGATACGGACCGGAACAACTGCGGCGTGTGCGGCCGCTCGTGCGGCTCCGACCAGGTCTGTCGCGGCGGGACTTGCACGTGTCCTGCCGGCGAGCGTGAGACCGACTGCGCCGACGGAGTCGACGACGACTGCGACTCGATGGTGGACTGCGCCGATCCGGACTGCGAAGGGGCGACCCGGCCCTGTGTGGTCATGACCTGCGCGGGTGTCGAGACGTGCCAGGCGGGCGGGACCTGGGGCACGTGCGCGGGCGGGGCCCTCGGGGCCGAGATCTGCGGCGATGGCATCGATCAGGACTGCGACGGCTCCGACCTGCGGATGCCGGACATGTACGAGCCGAACGACACGTGCGCGCAGTGCACGCTCGTGACCACGGACGTGGATCCCATGGTCACCGTTCGCGGCCGCTTCGACTCGGTGGCCGACGGCGTGGACTGCTATCAGTTCGTGACCGACGACCTGGGCGGCCTGTCGGCCATCGAGCACATCCGCGTGTGGCTCACGGGCGTGCCCGTGGGACACGACTACGACATCTATCTATACCGCGGGTATGACAACTGCGAGGCGCGCAACGACGACCCGGGCGGCCGCAGCGTGGCCCTCGGCAACGCCGACGAGATGATCGACTGGGCCGAGTCTTTCTGGCCGAGCGAGGACGGGGGCAACTGGTACGTGCGCGTCGTGCGCTGGCGCGGTCACTCGTGCACCGACGACTACACCCTGACCTTCGACGGGCTGCGCTGACGGCGCCCGAGGTGCCGGTAATGAGCGACGCCCTTCGCGCCCTTTTGTCCGACGCGATCGACACGACCGCAATCACGACGGTCGAAGCGTGGTGGGAGCGCCACCGCGTCCTCGCGGCCCGGTGGCCCGACTCGGCCGACCTGGCCCTGGTCGGGGGGTTACATGCCGACCGGCTGGGTTGGGCCTTCTCCTCCGGCTATCAGGCCGCCGGCTCGCGCCTGTTTTCGTCAGGAGCGCCGGGCCCGGTGGCCCTGTGCGCCACGGAGGCCGGTGGCGTTCACCCGCGCGCCATCGACACGACGTTGACTCGCACCACCGATGGCGCGCGGCTCGACGGTCACAAGACCTTCGTCACGCTCGGCGGCTTCGCGCGTGCGCTGTTCGTCGTCGCGCGCGAGGGTGCGACGCCAGAGGGCCGGCCGCGGCTCCGCGTGGTGCGTATCGACGCGGACGCGCCGGGTGTCGAGGTCCGCCCGCTCCCGCTGATGCCGTTCGTTCCGGAGGTGCCTCACGCGGAAATCCTGCTGACGAAGGTCGCCGTCGCGGAAGCGACCATCCTGCCCGGCGACGGATACACGGACTACCTCAAGCCCTTCCGCACCGTCGAGGATCTCCACGTCCACGCGGCCCTCGTGGGATTCTTGCTGCGCGCGGGGCGGCTCCACGAATGGCCCGACGCGACGCTCGAGGCGCTCGCCGGTCAGGCGTCG
>Ga0214473_10002458_pt1 | contig 22735 bp, 14 predicted proteins | sample RVTome_7_FD_203509 | JGI IMG/M metagenome (GOLD analysis project Ga0214473, IMG submission 203509) | Soil microbial communities from uranium-contaminated site in the Upper Colorado River Basin, Wyoming, United States - RVT98D197 | ecosystem: Environmental > Terrestrial > Soil > Contaminated >... | reverse complement strand
TGAACTTGATCTTGGACCAACCCCAGGCAGGAGCTGGGTCAGGATTAAAACAGAGCAATGAGTCAAAAAAATTAGTGACAAACTGAAAGTTGGGTGCAATAGTACTTCCGGTATTCTCAAAATAATCGATAAAACCACGGCTATCCCCACAATATAAGTCCAAATCTCGGTCACTGTCCAGATCACAGAATGTGGGCGCAAGCGCATCCATCCCTCCCGCCCACGGCTGTCCTATGGCCACCCCATTAGTGCTGGCAGGAAAGGCATCGGGTTGGAATTGGAATTCCAAGGCTTGCGCCCCGCCCCAAGCCGGCAGTAGGATCACAAACCATATCATCCGTCGCATGAGTTCCTCGTTTATAAGCCTTATTTTAATTTAACATATTTTTCGGCCCAAGTCAAGCGATTTTGGTCACATGGGAACGTTTTTTTTAGGCCGGCGGGGCAGGGGAGACCCCCGCCCCGCATAGCTTCTCCTACTTCAGCAGCAGCATTTTGCTCGTGCTTTGAAATTTACCGCTTCGTTCCAGCCCTTCCGCCGTCACTCGGCAGAAGTACATTCCCGAAGCCAAGCCGGAGGCCCCGCATGCCTCCCAGCGACGGCAAATACCACAAAAATACCCCAAAATCCACCAAAATGGCCAGAGATGGATTTGGGGTAACTGGCGAAATTGCCCGAGTTTACGTTGTAGCGCGTACGGGAATCGAACCCGTGTTACCAACGTGAGAGGCTGGTGTCCTAACCCCTAGACGAACGCGCCATGGGACAATCATTGAGAATGACAATTTTTGGCTCTGCCGGATCTCAAGAGAAAATCCCCTACGCAAGCATGAGCTGCATCGGCTTCAGTGTTCGGTCGAATGGATTTAATACCAAGCCCAAAGTCTCCAGAGTAACGGAGCCCAAGAGGGCTACGTCATTCCCCTCGCCTAAGACAACGGGAGACGTTCCATCCACACCGCCAATGGAAAAGTAGCATTCCGAAATGCCTCGCTGGATAGCGGTCCCATCCGCCAGGGTGAAGCTCAGCCGCCGTTTCGGCTTTAAACCCAGCTTTTTCCATACCTCAACGGGCAGGACAGAATAGGTGGCGCCGCTATCTACCATAAGCTTCACTCGCGCGCTTTTCCCCGCCCGGCCCCTCAAGCCGGCCTCAACTTTGGTGATTCCCATGGGTGGCTCCCGATGAATTATTGCAGATTGCCAATTTAGGATTTTAAATCCCCCAAATCAAGCCAAAATTCGCTTTCGCTTCATTCATTAAAAATCTCGCTGGCTTGCGCTTTATCACTTGACTCGGGCCCCTTATTTTGTTATATTAATGGATGCGGTCTAAAAGTCCTGTAAACAGAAATCCAAAGGAGCTCCGATGCGCTTTGATCTGCGATCCTTGTTCACTATCCTAATTCTCCTACCCAGCCTTGGCTGGGCTGTTTCAACGCCTGTAGTGATCGAACCTCCACTCAGCGGAGATTCCAAGGCATTGAAAATTATGAATTTCATGTTCCATGCGAGGTCAGGAGATGCCCTCATCGGAACGCTCGATCTTGCCGCCGGAGAGGCCTTGCCGTCGGCCGCATTCGCGCTTGCCGGTCAGCCCAGCGATTTTGCCGGAATTTTTCAGACAGACAAGCGCGCCTTGGCCGCTGCCGGGCGAATTCATCTGCCGATTCTCTATGAACGGGGGAATTGGGCGCTCTTCAGGGGCGATGCGGCATCTTTAGCCGACTTATGCGTGGCTGGAGTTCCGTTCCGAGCTATACCCGCACGGCCGAAGCCCTTCGATCAGATCCGGCCGCGTCCGCCCCAAGTGGATACCATTCACCCCTTCGTCGGGGTCATTCTCGATCGAATTTCGGCCTCCAACTACCAGAATTTCATTCAGACTCTGCAAAACTTCGGGACGCGCAACAGCTACAATACTCAGAGCATCAACGCAGCTTCCTGGATTTTTCAAACCCTTCAGGGCTACGGGCTTAGTCCCTCATCCGAAACCTTCGAAGTGGGGGATTCGGTCCGCTATAATGTCATCGCGCAGAAAACCGGCGCGCAGACGCCCAACCAGATTTATTACATCATCGCCCACTACGATGCCACGGCCGGTCTGCCGATTTTCCCCGAAGCCAATGCTCCCGGAGCGGACGACAACGGCTCCGGAGCCGCACTGGCGCTGGAATGCGCGCGCGTCATCAGCCAATTCGATTTTCAGAAGACCATCCGCTTCGCCTTCTTCGCCGGCAATGAACAGGGACTGATCGGCAGCGAAGCCTATGCCGCCGGATTGCCGCTGCCGGGGGAGACTTATCTGGGAGTCTTCAACGCCGATATGATGGGCTATTCCGGCGTGGATCCCTGGCCGCCGGATCTGGTCGTCTACTCGAATAACACTCCGGCCTCGCAAGTGCTGGCCAACAAAGTGCTCGAAGCGGCCGGCCTCTTCGCTCCGGGTATGTTGCAGATGGTTCTGCAGAACGATCCGACCATGGTCTATTCGGATCATGCCCCCTTCTGGGATCTGAACATCGGAGCCGTGTCCGCCATGGAAGATGAAGCCTGGGGCGAGGATCTGAACCCTTATTATCATTCCGTCAACGACCTCATCCAGTATCTGGATATCCCCTATGCGGTGCACGGTCTTAAAGTCCTGTTAGCCTCGGCGTCGGATCTAGCCGTGCCGGTCGGCAGCACCCAGGCCTACCTGACGGCGGCGCCGCCCCTCATCAACGACGCGCTGGGGAACAATAACGGGCAGATCGAATACGGCGAATTCGTCTATCTGACGCTCCCCGTCGTGAATGCCGGCGGAGCCGGCGCCACCGGAGTCAACGTGACGCTCACTGAAAGCGATCCGTACCTCACTTTCACGGATTGGCAGCAGAGTTACGGCGCCATCCCGGCATTGGATACCGTGCAAATTGCCGACGCCTTTGCCGCCGACGTCAGCGATACGGTGCACGATGAGCACCTCTTCGACGTCACCGTGACCATGACTTCGGGTTCCAATACCTGGCAGAGCGTGGTGCAGATGGTGGCTCACGCGCCGGACATCGTCATCACTTCTTTCTGGGTGAACGACACGTCGCTCGGCAATGGCAACGGCCAGATGGAACTGGGCGAAACCGCTGATTTGAATATTGTCCTGACGAATCAGGGATCGTATCAGGCCCTGAACCTCATCAGCACAATGAGTACCGCCAATCAATACGTTACCATCCAGACTCCCACGGCCAACTATGGCACGCTGCCGATAGGCGGCTCGGCGGTGCGGCCCTATCGCCTCTCCATCGCTCAGATCGCGCCGGCCTTTTTCGAGGCGCCGTTCAGCCTCGCCTATCAGGTCACCGGCGGCTGGACGGACAGCCGGTCGCTCACGCTGAACGTCGGCGACATCACCTACATGCCCACCGGGCCTGATGCTTACGGATACACGGCTTATGACGTCAACGACGAGCCTTTCGGCCCAACCTATAATTGGATTGAAATTGACCCTGGTCAAGGCGGTCCCGGGACGGAGCTGGAATTTACGGCTGGCGATCAGACGCTCTATGTGGATCTGCCGTTCACCTTCCGCTTCTACGGAGTGGCCTATACGGAGCTGTCGGTTTGTTCCAATGGCTGGATTGCCTGCGGGCACACCACCAGCACGGATTACTCCAATTCCGCCATCCCCAATACGGACGGGCCTCCGGCCATGATCGCCGCCTACTGGGACGATTTTTCGCCGCAGCTTGAAGGCTCCGTGAGTTCCTATTATGATTCGCTGGGCGGGAAATTCATTGTCGAATTCTTCAATGTCCGCCATTATTCGCCCGCCTCGGCCCATGAAACCTACGAAGTCGTCCTCTTCGATACGGCCATGTATCCGACCAATACCGGCGACGGTCGAATTCTGATGCAGTATGCCAACGTGGATCTGACGAATTCTTGCACCGTGGGCATCGAAGACGCCCCGCAGCAGGTGGGCATACAGTACCTCTACAACGGCGCATATGCCGCAACGGCCTCGGCCCTTCGCGACCGGATGGCCGTGCTCTACACGCCCGGGCAGGCTCTTCCGGACGTGCAGGTGACGCTGACCCCTCTTGGGGCTCCCATCCAGATCCCGCCCGGCGGCGGCAGTTTCAGTTATATCATTGCGCTGGCCAACGAGGAGACGCTGCCCTACACTTTCGACGTCTGGTGCGATATCACGATGCCCAATGGCAGCCTCAGCGCGCCCATGCTGGGTCCGGTAACTCTAACCCTCAATCCCGGGCAGCAGATTAGCCGCCGGCGCAACCAGTCAATCCCCGCCGCAGCTCCGCCGGGGAATTACAGCTTCAATGGCTACACCGGCGAACATCCGTCGGTGATCTGGTCCAGCGATAGTTTTCCATTCACTAAGGTAACCTATGGCCCGTACGGCCCCAATGTCGCCCAGTGGGCCAATTGGGGCGAACCGATGGTCCTGGGTTGGGAAGCCTCAGACGCTTCCGAATTGCCGAATGAATATGAGCTGAGCCAAAATTACCCAAATCCATTCAACGCCGAGACGGTCATTGGCTTCGCATTGCCCGAGCCGAGCTGGGTAATCGTTGAGGTCTTCGACATTGCCGGGGCGAGGCGCGCCTCGCCTCTATCCAGGCGTTGGCTCGAGGCCGGGCAGCATCAGGTGTCTTTCGACGCCGCCGACCTGCCCTCGGGAATTTACTTCTACCGATTAAGGGCTGCGGAGTTCGTAGGGGTGAAGAAGCTAATTCTGCTGAAATGAGCGAAGCCATCCGCCGCCGGCGGATAATTTTGGCTTTCAGCAGAATAATCCGCCCGCTGGTGGAATGGCGCTCCTTAAGTAGGGTTTAGGGCCTGGGGTCTAGTAAGATTTCGCGTAGGGGCGGACTTCATGTCCGCCCGCTGCCTTCCGGGGGTGGCATGCTTCCCCCGAAGGGGCTCCTTCGGAGTGCCCCAACGGGGCGAAGCATGTACCTAGCCGCGCCCCTTTATTTAAATGCGGTTCCGGCCAAATAAACCGACAACTTTTCTGTTGACTTGGGAAGAAATGGGAGGTATATTGAGGGGTGATAAATTGAAAGGCTATGCATGGCGATTAGCTTGCCAGATGTTAACTAAGCGGGCTTGAGTGGACATTCATCCACTAAGGAGGATTTATGCTTTCTGCCAAAAAGGACTTGCAGAAATTACGGGATGCGCGGCAAGCCATCTCGCAGAAATACCCAACTATCTCTAAAACAGCCAGTGCCTCATTTGTCATTTTGAAATGGCTCTTTCTAATAGCAGCGTTGGCTGCGGTGCTCTTGGTGGCTGTAGCTTTGATCATGGATAGATCAAATCGCACCAACAAATATGATGTCGGCAAAACAGGACAAGGGGCCGAAAATGATAAGCGAATGGGACGCCTTACAGCCCCAAATATAACGAATGCAGTCCAACCGAGCCATTATACAATAAGATTGTCAGATAAAGCAGAGAGATTTGCCTCATTATCGGCAAGGATTATTTCAATAAGGGATTTTGGCAAAAAACTGCAATATGGCGATGAAATTGTCGATTCAGGCGGGTTTGTGGATAAGGGGAATATTTTGCTTTCGCCAACAACTGGAGGAAAATTCAAGGGGATGTTTATTGAAGTAAAGAATATCGCTGATAGCGCGTATTTGGTAGAAATAGAGTCAGCGAAATACGCTGATGCTCGATCAAGAGAATTTGACAAGTACGAACCGGGCGTTCGCTTTGGTGATTTGGGCAAAGGCGGCGCCTATTCCGTCTATGATTCAAACAATAATCTATTTGATTTAGCACAGACAACTACATACCATAATCCTAATGGACTGACCCTGACCACCCTGTTTCAATGTCGAAATTATTCATTTATCATTAAGCCGCAATCACAGAAGAGTTTTTGCTTATTATTCGATATTTTTCAAGATTCTCAATTCAAAACCATCTCAATTGGCTTTAAAATCACTGGACATTAAATTCTTTGCCTAAATCCACTCAGATGGAGGATGCCAAGCTATTGATAATTCAAGCTACATTTCCTAATATTTTTTGCCAAAGATAGTCAGATGCAAAAAATCATCAAATCAGGTAGAATTGGATGGATCCAAGAAATAACAACAAAATCACGCGGTTTACCAGCGGCTTCCCATTTTTGATGCTTATTACCGCAACTTTTTTTCAGGGATTTGTATTTCTGCTATTGAATGGCCTCAATATTTTTGCTCTTATAAGGGGGCTCCCCTTCGATCATGAGATGTCATTCTGGGATCAGCGTGTATTATGCCCATGGTGGGACTATTTTGTCAATGAAAGTCGATTGATTTCCTTTTGGCTGATCGCTACAATTAGCTTAATTACCGGCTTTTTATTAATGCCAGTAATCAGAGGGACTTATACAATTTATGTCACCATTGATGAATGGCTTACAAAAAAGGCGCTATATAGCCCGTTTAAATTGTTGAAAGATCCCAAGTATGTGCTTACGCTAGACTGGTTATTTAGTAATCCGGAGGCAAGAATTTGCTGGGAATGGCAATTATTTCAAGTTTATATCAACTGGGCAGCTTTGATGAATTTTGGATTATTCTGGCTTTTTTCGCTAACTGTATTCTGCAAAATATCAATTTGGGAATTCTTGATTAATACATTTATTTTAATGGCCTTTGTTCTATTCGTCCATTACCATAGTATTTTAATGTATAAGATTCATAAGCGATATGAGGATAAAGCGGGCAATGCTCCCTAGTGCATCCCTGCCTGGGTGCCCCACAGCTCTGCTGTGGCATCGTTACATAATTTGGCTGGGTGGCCCGACCCTTTTAGGATCGGGTTTATTATAATCATAGTAAGGTAGGGCGGACTAGCGCAGCATAGTCCGCCATCTATTTTTTTCCTCTGCGCTGGTGCCCCACAGCTCTGCTGTGGGATCGTTACCTAATTCGCCTCCATCGGGGTCTTTTTCTTTGCGCCCCCTGCGCCTCCTCTGCGTCCTCAGCGGTTAGGTTTTTATTATTGTGCCGTCGTGTCTCCATAACGCCATCCGGGATCTTTTAATCTGCGTCATCCAATAATCTGCGGGAATCTGCGGTTCAGACAATAATAAAATCCGTTACATCCGTTTAATCCGTTTAATCGGCCGGGTGGCCGGCGGCCGCCCAGAGAGCCCGCTTCTCCCGTAGGGACCCCTTTCGGGGAGCGGGCTTCCTAAATAGATGTAGCCCCGTCCTTTCCGCCGCGGCGGACCCCTTCGGGGGAGGGCGGGGCGAAGGCTTTGTGCGGCTGCGGGCGGGAGAGGAGAGGATGATTGAGAAGGTGGTAATGCTCAAATGAGATATTTCTGTAGGGGTTTGTCCGTAAGGACTCCTTCGGAGATTCATCAAACCCCCATACGATGAAGGGCGGCCAGGAGGCCGCCTTTTTAATCTGCGTCATCCAATAATCTGCGGGAATCTGCGGTTCAGACAATAATAAAATCCGTTGTCGTTGCGTCAGGTCCTTAGCGCAGCGGAGACCTGACGCCCAAATCCACCCGCCCCTTAACCACCATCGAGTGAGGTAGGTTGGGTTAGCCCGCCGGGCGTAATCCAACATCATTAATAAAATATAACCGCCCGCCGCCTCATCCGCCCCGCCTGCCCCTCCACAGGGCCATTTTCATCCGCGCCATCCAATAAGCGTTGAAAATCTGCGGTTCAGACAATAATAAAATCCGTTACATCCGTTTAATCCGTTTAATCGGCGATTCTGACAATTTAAGATTGAGCCCCCTTCAGGAGGCTTTCTCATAGATGTAGCCCCGTGCTTTAGCGCGGGGCAAGGCCCGGTGGCCAGGCCATCTCGATGGCCCGCCGAACATGGGCTGAGGGGATTAGTGGGTTCTATTAATAATATACACAAAATATCTGATATATACAACAGTTACTCCTCTTTTTTCACATCCCCCCAATTTTTCCGCCGCCCCACCCAATCCTTTTCCCGCTGTCTGCTTCTTTTCTCCTGGCTTCTGGCTTCTGGATTCTTGCGTATCAACTTCTCGCCTCCCCGCCAACTTCTCTTCCTGATTGAGGCGCGAGTTCTCGCCCCGTCCGCCGCGGCGGATCGAGTTCTCGTTTTTTTCAACTTCTCACCCTTGCCTGCTGTCGGTTTGGCGAGATGCGTCGGATCGCGCGGCGGGGATGTACCTTATTCGGCTCCGGGCGGGGGAGGAGAGGATGATTGAGAAGTTGGTGATGCTCAAATAATTTCACGTCAAACGTCAGACGGAAAACGTCAAATGTCAAACGTGAAAGGGGGCCGGAGACCGCCGTTACTGTTCACGGTTCTCTGGTCATGGACGCCTACGCATACAGCCCGCGTATTTCGCTGGCCTTCGCCACCCGCTCAATCGCCACGATAAACGCCGCGATGCGCATGTTAACATTGTAGGTCAGCGATGTCTCATACACGTCATCGAAGGCGGCATCCATCATCCTCTCCAAATCTTCCTGAACCTTCTGGGCCGTCCAGTAGTAGCCCATGCGGTTCTGCACCCATTCCAGATAGCTGACCGTCACGCCGCCCGCATTGCAGAGGATATCGGGGATGATGAAGACGTTGTTCTCCGTCAGGATCTGGTCCGCCTCGAAAGTGCACGGCCCATTGGCGCATTCCGCGATCATTTTCGGATGAATCCTCGGAGCGTTATCCATCGTGATTTGATTCTCCAGCGCCGCCGGAATCAGAATGTCGCACGGCTCCTCAAGCAGCTTCATCGGATCATCGTAACGCTTGACGCCGCCGGACTTGTCATAGCCCGCCAGAGTTCCGTTCTGCTTGACATATTCGCAGGCTTTGGCCGGATCAATCCCTTTGTCCTTATTGTAAAACGCCCCGCCCACGTCGCTGATAGCGATGATCTTGCAGCCGTCTTGCTCCAAAAGCAATGCCGCATTTGATCCCGCATTGCCGTAACCCTGAATCGCCACCGTCGCGCCCTTCAGGTTGATCTTCAGCTTCTTGGCTGCCTCCCGGACGGTGAAAACCATCCCCTGAGCCGTCGCCTGGTCGCGGCCCAGGCTGCCGCCGATCTCCAGCGGCTTTCCGGTGATCACCGAGGGGATATAATCTCCCCCGTGATGCATGGAGAAGGTGTCCATCATCCAGCCCATAATCATCGGGCCGGTGTTCACATCCGGAGCCGGCACGTCGCGATCCGGGCCGAGCACATCCATCATCTCCGCCATGTAGCGCCGCGCCAGCCGCTCCAGTTCCCCGCGCGACAGCTTCGAAGGATCCACCACCACGCCGCCTTTGCCTCCGCCCATGGGGATGTTCACCACGGCGCACTTGTAGGTCATCCAGAAGGCCAGCGCCTTGACTTCGTCCACGTTGACGTCGGGATGAAAACGGATGCCGCCTTTGGCCGGCCCGCGAGCGATATTGTGCTGCACGCGGTAGCCCTTGAAGACTTCGATGCGCCCGTCGTCCATGCGCACGGGCAGCTTCACCTCGACCACGCGCCGCGGCTCCTTGATCATGGCGATCTGGTCGTCGGATAGTTTCATGACGTGCGCCGCCGCGTCAAACTGTTTCAGCGCGTTCTCGAAGGCGGAAAGATGCACCGGGCCCATCATCGAGCCCATGTGCTTGGGAGGATAATGTTTCGGTTCCATACTCATGATTTATCGGTTAAACTCTTCCCATCCGAAGCGATGGGATATGGCTATTCGGTCGTAGAATTTGAACTTCCAATATATCTAAAAGACCCTCCCATGTCAAGCCCAATCAGACCCACATTGCGAAACGGAGAACAATTTTGTGCGCTATCATGTCGGTGAATCAGGCAAAAAATTCCGGCGCCAAAATATAGTCGATTCTCCCTTCTCCGCTTGCATGGTTGATTAGAAAGACGTATATTAAATTCGTGATGAAAATCACATAATAGAGCCTCCGATTGTTCTATTATATAATTTGTCTTAGAATTTATTTCGCCACTGCATCAGCCCATCAAACAAATAACTGTCGTAAAAGCATAATTACACACATAATGGAGAATCCCATGCCCCCGTATCTCCGTTTTTTTGCGTTGCTCACTCTGATCTGGGCCTTGGCCGTTCACAATCTCTCGGCCCAATCTCCCCCGGAGATCTCCACCGAGAGCCAAATTCTCAATTTGCAGCCCTCCTCCACCCATACCGGTGGATCCGGCCTCTTTAAGCTGCAGACCGTTCCCACGAATCCTCTGGGCACTCTGGCAATATCCGCGCAGGGGCTGGTCGTGCGCCATCAGGTCTTCGATATCGGCAAGGAAACCGTCGTCACCGGGATGCTGGCTCTCACTTACAGCTTAACCGGGAATCTCGAGCTTTACTTCTCCGGCGCGTATTTCGCCGGCGCCCATACTCTCTCGCCCAGATTTACCTTCGATCAGGTCACCCAGGGCATGGGCAGCCAGGAGATCGGAATCAAATACCGCTTTCCCTTGCGCCGTGATGGGCTCCTGCAATTGGGCACGACCGGCGGATTCATCCTCGGCACTGCCGAAACCAAGGTCACCGGCTTCAATGCCCTGAACACGCGGCGAGATTCGGACATCAAACTGCGCCTCCTGCAGACCTTGCGATTTCAGGACAAATTCGGCTTGCCCAATCTGCACCTCAATCAAGGTTTCCTGGTCATGTATGGCGGCGTAGATGATCGCTTTCAGTTCGGTCTGGGGACGGACTACTTCATCCAGCGTCGTTGGCAGTTGATGGCTGAATTTGAAGCCATAATCGAACAGCGCACGCCCATCTACCTGAATGAGAACTATATGGCCCTGACCACCGGCCTGCGCTACTATCCATCGTCCAACTTCGCCTTCAATCTCGGCGCCTCCTTCGGCCTTTCCAAAGACCGCTCAACGGATCAAGGTTGGCGCCGCAGCGACCCCTGGCAAATCTTCTTGGGGGTCACGTTCACCCCGCGAGTCAACACCGCCGACCGCGACTGGGACGGCATCCCCGACTGGCTGGACGCCGAAATCAATGTGGCCTATCCCACGTATGCTATGGCTCCCATGGACAGCGACGGCGACGGTGTGCTGGATCAGCTCGATAAGGAACCTAGCTCCATGCGCGGAGCCGTCGTTAATCCCGACGGGGTCGCCTTAGACGACGATCAGGACGGCGTCCCCAACGGCCTCGACCGCGAAACCCGCACGCCCCAAGGCGCCTGGGTGGACGCCTTGGGCGTCGCCTATGACTCCGACCGCGACGGCATACCCGATGGCCTGGATCAAGAGCCCAAAACTGCTTTTGGCTGCTTTGTGGACGCCAACGGCGTCGCGCTCGACACCGATCAGGACGGCATCCCCGACGGCATTGACTTAGAGGCCAACACCCCGGCAGGCGCCATAGTGGACGCCTGGGGCCGCAGCATCAGCCCGCTGGCGCCTCCGGGGACGCAGGTTGCCGCCGCGTCCCAGCGAGATGTTGAAGCCGTGTTATTGGGCCTGCCCAATGTCCACTTCGAATTCGCCAAAGCCGACGTGCGCCCCGAAGACTATTCCGCCCTCGATATTATCGGCGATGCCTTGACCCGCAATCCCGAAGTGGTCGTCCTGATCGAAGGCCACGCCGACAGCATCGGCACGGACGAGCGCAATCTGGACCTCTCCTACCGTCGGTCGCGCGCCATCCGCGACTATCTGCTGCAAAAATTCCTTAGCTTGAGCCGCGCCAACTTCACCATAACCGGCCTGGGCGAACACGACCCCCTGGCTGACAACGGCTCCGTCGCCGGCCGCATCCAAAACCGCCGTGTCGAATTCAAAGTCCTGAACCGCAAAGCCATTCAGGATATGATTACGACGTGGGAGTGATCACATTGAACCGAGCACCGGGCACCGTGAACCGAAAACCGGGAACCGTGCACCGAAAATACTGTTGCGGCAGGTCTTCCGACCTGCCGCATGCATTTAGCACGTAGGGTTAATCCGCCGCGGCGGATTGTCTTAATCCCATAAATGCCGAAAGTGATGGGTCGGGACGAAGCCAGACCCCCACGCGGATTATTGGCATAGCCATCAATAAAGAAATCTACAAAATCCCTCTTGACTTTAGCCTAAAATCGCGCGTATATTAGGGCATCTGTAGGGCGGACTTATTGCCCCACACGCGCTTGCTTAGTCTTTTTTATAGCTACTTTACACCGCTGCAAGCCCGCCCGGAATCACCTGGAATCTCAGTGGATGACCGGCTCCCGAGCAAAGATGGCACAGGGCGGATCGCAAGGTCCGCTCTTTTTGCTGTCCCTTTGAGAGAAGGCGGGGTTATCTCAACCCCGCGTGCCGGATTGTCCGCAAGGACCACTTCGTGGGGGCAATCCGGCCTCCGGGTATTTTGAATCTTTTTCACAATTTTGCTTGACAAGACCTCAAGAATATCCTATATTGCTTTTTGGATTGGGCGCCGAAGCGAGTGCTACCGGAACCCGCATTCTTCCGCCATTCCGCCAGCTTACTTTTCCGCCCAGCCCTGATCTCACCGGAATATATCCTGCGTCTGGAACACCCTCTCAGTGGATGACCTGGAAAATCCCTTTTAAAAGTCAGACAACCTGAGTTTCTACCATCACTCATTTATTGAAATGGAGGCGTACAATGCAAAGGAAGGCTCTTGGAACTTTGCTGGTCGCTTTTGTAGCGATCGCAATGACCTCATTCGCCGGTTTCGCGCAGCCTATCCAGCAGTGGGTTGCGCGCTATGACGGCCCGGCACATGGTGATGATGTGCCCAATGCCATGGTTGTTGATGCCAGCGGCAACGTTTACCTAACCGGATACCAGACGGGTGTCGGAACCGGTTCGGAATACACTACGGTAAAATACAGCGCCGCTGGGGCTCTGCAATGGGCAGCCGTTTACGATGGAACGACCTCTAATGATTTCGATTATGGCAGATCTATCGCTGTAGATGCAACGGGAAACGTCTATGTTACGGGATACTGCGACTTTCAACCCGGTTCAACTGACGTGGTCAAGTATGTCACTTTCAAGTACAATTCCGCTGGTACCCCGCAATGGATGGCGGTGTATCAGGGAGGCGCAGAGGATAGCTTTGCCGAGCACCTGGCGATAGATGCCAGCGGGAATGTCTATGTCACGGGAAGCAGCTATGTAGCTGGCTATGACTACACCACGGTCAAATACAATAGCGCTGGCTTGCAGCAATGGGTTGTCCAATATACTGGTCCGGGATATAATTACGACTGGACCAAGGCGTTAGTGGTAGATGCCGGCGGCAATATTTACGTGACGGGGGAGAGTCCAGGAAGCGGAACGGGATTGGATTGGGCAACCGTGAAGTATAATTCAGCGGGCGCCGAACAGTGGGTTGCGCGCTATGACGGCCCGGCACATGGTGATGATGTGCCCAATGCCATGGTTGTTGATGCCAGCGGCAACGTTTACCTAACCGGATACCAGACGGGTGTCGGAACTGGTTCGGAATACACTACGGTAAAATACAGCGCCGCTGGGGCTCAGCAATGGGTAGCCGTTTACAATGGCACGACCTCTGACGATTTCGATTATGGCAGATCTTTAGCCGTGGATACCTCGGGAAACGTCTATGTTACAGGATACTGCGACTTTCAACCCGGTTCAACTGACGTGGTCAAGTATGTCACTTTCAAGTACAATTCCGCTGGTACCCCGCAATGGATGGCGGTGTATCAGGGAGGCGCAGAGGATAGCTTTGCCGAGCACCTGGCGATAGATGCCAGCGGGAATGTCTATGTCACGGGAAGCAGCTATGTAGCTGGCTATGACTACACCACGGTCAAATACAACAGCGCTGGCTTGCAGCAATGGGTTGTCCAATATACTGGTCCGGGATATAATTACGACTGGACCAAGGCGTTAGTGATAGATGCCGGCGGCAATATTTACGTGACGGGGGAGAGTCCAGGAAGCGGAACGGGTCTTGACTTTGCCACTATCAAATACTCCCAAACCGGAAATCTGGTTGTGACTCTCGTGCCGTTTGTACAGCCCATCCAAATCCCTGCTTCGGGTGGCGCCTTCGACTTCTACGTCTTCGTGACCAACAGCGCGACATTTTCTCAGGAGGTAGATATCTGGACGATGGCGATCGTGCCGGGCGGCAGCATCTTCGGGCCGCTACTGGGTCCAGCCACAGTAAATATGGATCCGGGCACGCGCGGCTGGTTCCGGCATCAAAACGTGCCGGGCAGGTGGGCGGCAGGCTTGTACACATACATCGCCTACGTGGGTGATTACCCCACCGGCAACATCTGGGCCACGGATTCGCTGCAGTTCACCAAGCTCACCACCGGCGACGGCCCCTGGGTGAGCGACTGGTCCTGCACCGGAGAAGAGATCGCCCCGGACGTAGGGGCGCAGCGTGCTGCGCCTGTGTCGGGGTCAGGGACGACCCCGACTATGGAGGTTTTGCCCAATCCCTTCAATCCCACAACAGCCATCAGCTTCAAGCTTCAAGCGGCAAGCCACGTCAGTCTTCGGATATATGACACTGCCGGAAGACTGGTGGCGCAATTGGTCAACGGCTGGCAAGACGCCGGCGATCATCAGATTACGTTTGATGGATCGGGAATGCCCTCCGGAATCTACTTCGCCAAGCTGAAGGCAGGGGAAATTAGTCAAGTACAGAAGCTAATTCTGCTGAAATGATCCGATCTTTCAGCAGAATAGTTCGCCCGCTGGCGGATAAAAACTAAAAACGAAAAACTAAGAACCAAAGGCGGCCAAAGGCCGCCTTATGCTTTTTGCCCGCTTTAGCGGGCTAGTTAGACGTAGCCCACTCCTTTAGGGGTGGGCGGTAAAATGGGGCGCAGAGCCTACATCGTCCGGGGCGAATACCCCGCGCTCTTCAGCTCCTCCATTAGTTTCTCCAAGTCCGTCCCCCTCCGCAGGATCGCCTTCTTGGCGTCCGACCGTTCCTGAATGAAGGGCAGGAAGCGCTTCTGCAGGAGCAGTTCGTCCAGCAGCATCTTGTCGCTGACCTCCAGCCGGAACGGTTCTCCGCCCACAAAGATATTGCCCGTCTTCTCCACCACCTCGTGCATCAAATGCTCGATATTCCCGGGGATATCGCCAGCCTGATTGTGCGTCTGCAGGAAGTCCAGCATTTCCTGCACCGACAGACTTTCCTCCAGTCCGCGCCGCAGCGATGCCCGCGTGATCAGCATTCGACCCTTGTGATCGTCCGTGAAGCGTGCCAGGTAGAGCTGCTTCTCCAGCGGGAAGTTGGAGGGCATGATGATTTCGAAGTTGCCCTGAACATGCAATACCTCCGAAGTCTCCCAGGGCGGGAAGGGTGGCTTGTCCGGCGTGCCCCGCAGCAGCCACGATCCAATTTCCGTCACCCGAAACAGGTCTGTCCGCTTGGCCGAAATGGTGGTCGTATCCGCCGCTCCCAGCCAGGTCAGCGACCGCTCCAGCGTGGCTTTCAGAAAGCGGTACCTCTCTCGCACCGGATCCCCGGCCGGCGCGGCGATTTCACCGCTCCGGAAAACCTCCTCCCGATCGCACAGGGTGTCAAAGAAGACCTTCATCTCCAGCCATTGCCCCACCGGACAATCCCAGAGCATCCGCAGAATCGCCCGCCGCAGCGAGAACACTTGCGCCGAATCCCCCTTCTGCAAAACCCCCTGCAAGGGGCTGGAATCGCGGTCGTTCCAGGAAGCGTTGTTGCGATAGAAGGCCCAGAAATCGTGGCAAAATGTCGCTTCATCCTGCGTGCCCGCCAGATTCTTGACGTTGACCAGCCAGCGTTCGCCCACGGGGTAGAGGATCTCTCGCTCGTAGGCGTAGAGAAAGAGAAAATCCAGATAGTGGTAGGCGTCCACGGGTTTGCCTTCCAGCCGGTCGAGGATGCGCTTCAGATTTTTCTTGTGCATCCCCCCTTTTCGAATCACGCCCACTTCACAGCGGATGAGATGATTAAGGAGCTGCTGAAAATCCACCCATAACGCTGATCTTTCCCGGCTGCGTGACGAGAGAGCAAAATCCTCGTCGGGCGGCTTAAAGATCGAAATCCTGGGGAATTCGTCCCGGTATTTCTCGCGAAAGTTATGCTGTATAAGGAAGCCCAACTCTCTCGGCAGCCGATAGAGGACTATCTTCTCTTTTTTGGCTCCTCGGGGTTCTTCTACCGGTCGGGAATAGACGACGCCCAGCCCGTCGTGTAGATGCTCCAGCGCCTTGGCGACGATGGCATCAGGATCCTTGCTGCTGAACAGGGAATAATCGTATTTCAGCTCCGACAAAGTCACGCCGTCCGGCCGCAGAGAGATGATTTTCAGAAGTTTGCGCTCGTTGATGTCAAAACTCTCAAACAGGCGCCGTAGCCGCACCGGATTGCGCAATTGCCCTTTTAACCAGGCGAAGATTTCCCGGCTCTTCAATAGTTGCTTTCCATCGCCGCCCAGAGCTCCTGCCAGAGCCAGAAACTGCTCCTTGCCCTTTTGCGGTAAGATTTCTCCCAGTTTGCCTTCCAGAAAAGAGGGCAGGTGGAGCTCCGCCGCCGCCGATGGCAGGATCGCCAACCGGGCCGATCTCTCATCCTGTCCGGAGGTCCTCAGCTCCCACACCAGACCGCATTGGGTCAGAGGCCTTAAGATGGATTGCAGCTCTTCTTTGTCGCGCAGAGGAAATCCCGGGCGAAGTTCTTCAAGGCTCAATTGCCCGCCCTCCGAATGGAGGAAATGGAGCAGATCGCTGGCCCGTTTCGGCAGCCTATCCAGAATCCTGGAAATCCTGGCCTCATCCCTCAGCGCCTTCTGCAGGGCTTCCGCCAGCTCTTCTGCCGGCGAAATCATGGCATCCTGAGATCCCACCCAGTGCGCTGCCATGTGCCGCAGAGCCGCCTCGCCCAATTTCGATACCCCATCCTCGACGGGATCAAATTGCGCCTTTTTGTGAATGATGAACGTTTGTTCTTCTCGAATTGTTTTTTTGTCTCGCTTTGCCATGAGTAGTTGCCAAAATTGCCCTTGAATTGAGAATCAAATCAATAACCGCTTTATCCAATTCCGGCGCATTATGGCCTGGATTCACCCATTAATAAAAAAGCCTCAAACCGGATCGGGATCAAGGCTGCATCCGGCCGGCCATGCCCCCCCCGAATCCGAAATAAGCTGTCGCCATGGCCGGAATCTGGCTCTGCTATATTATAACAAAAAAAGAGCCCAAAGTCAAGGGGGTAAGGCCTTTTGCTGAAAAAAATTATTTATCTTATTTCATGGTGAAATAATCGTAGATTATTGACATTTATATCTTCTTATTGATAATCATTTCCCTCCTATTTTCAGGCATTCACCAGGAGTATTTTTACGGCTTTTCCTCTGCTTCAGTTTGATTTTCTTGGATTCTCGAATCTAACTTAATGTATTTATAGCAATTACACATCTTCGCTCCTTTGGCGCGCCAGCTCGTAAAATAGAATCGCTGCTGCCGCGGAAGCGTTCAATGACTCGACTCTGCCGGTTTGGGGAATTCGCAGCAAGTCGTCGCAGCGCCGTTTTACCCCCGGCCGCAAGCCTCTGCCTTCGGAACCGATCACGAGGACGATTGATCCCCGCAAATCGGCTTCGAAGGGTGAAGCGATCCCTTCCTGATCCGCGCCGAAGACCCGGAATCCGGCTTCCTTGAGCACATCAAGCGCCCCCGATAGATTCACCACGCGGCTGATCGGCAGGTGCAGCGCTGCCCCCGCCGAACTGCGCATCGCCGCAGCGGTTACGGCCGCTGAGCGGTGCATGGGGAGAATTGCCCCGGCACAGCCCAGACACTCCGCTGAGCGGATAATAGCCCCCAAGTTCCCCACATCCTGGATCTCATCCAGAGCTATCAAGACAGGCTCTTTCGATTTAGCTCGCGCATGGTCCAGCAGATCTTCAAAACGCCAATACGGGAAATGCCTAACCAAGGCCACGTATCCCTGGTGATGCAGACCGCCGCTCGCGGCTTCGATCTCACCCCGCTCGACCACGCTGACCGGCCAGCCGGCAACCCGAAACCGTCCCTCATCTTCAATATGCCGCCCCTGCTTCTCGTGCGCCAGCAACAGCAGCTTCTCCGGCTTAATCCCCTTCCTGAGCAGCTCCTCGACCGGCCGCCGCCCGCTAATGGGAATCAGTCCATCCATCGCATCGCGCTGCCGCTGATCCTTCTGTGAAGAATCAACTGGCAATCGGAGCCCTTTATCCCGCCGATTTCTTGCCCTTTTATGCTGCATTCGCCTCAGCCATCTTTGCCTCCCTTTCCTACAGTGGGGTTGGCGGGATTATGGCTTTCCAAAATCCTCTTCAGCCCCAACTCCCCCCATTGCTCATCCGACGTCTGGGCCGGTGATCCATCCATGAGTGATAACGCCGCGGTCGTCTTGGGGAAGGGGATGACATCGCGGATCGAATCCGCTCCCACCATGATCATCGCCATCCGATCCAGTCCAAACGCGATCCCGCCGTGAGGCGGCGCGCCCAATTCCAGAGCTTCCAGCAGAAATCCAAACTTCGCCTGAGCCTCCTCCGGCGTAAATCCCAACAGTTCAAACACCTTCCGCTGAACTTCCCGCTGGTGAATTCGGATGGATCCGCCGGCAATCTCGTGGCCGTTCAAAACCAAATCGTATGCCCGCGCCCGAATCTTGCCCGGCTCGTTGGGATAGGCCTGCAAATCCTCCAGCACCGGAGATGTGAACGGATGGTGCGCCGCCTGATACCGCCTCAGTTCCGGATTGAACTCGAACATCGGAAATTCGGTGACCCAGCAGTGCTTGAAATCACCCTCTTTTGATAATTTCAACTCCTTCCCTGCCCAATTCCGCAATTGTCCCAAGCCCAGCGCCAACTTCTCGACATTGGCATCGGCTCCGATGGCCAGCAGGTCTCCCGTCGCTGCTCCCGCCGCCTCCGTTGCTCTCTTCATCTGGCCTTCACTTAGGAATTTCGCCGCGGAGGACGTTATCATATCCGGGTGGATTTGAATGTAGACCAATCCTCCCAGTCCCCATCCCTTTGCCATTTCGATCAGTACGTCCCTCTGTTTTCGCGAATATCCCGCGCATCCCGGCAGCGTTACGCTTCGAATTGCCCCGCCTGCTTTGATGGTCTCGGAGAAAATCCTGAATTCGGTGCCGGAAAAAGCTTCGGTCAGATCAGCAATTTTCAGCGGATTGCGCAGATCCGGCTTGTCGCTGCCGTAAATCTTCATCGCCTGATGGTAAGGGATCCGCTCAAATGGAGTCTCAATTTTCACGCCCAGGGCGTCGAGGAACACCCGCGCCATCAATCCCTCGACGATCTCCTGCACCTCCTGCTCGTCCGTGAAAGATAGCTCCACGTCTATCTGAGAGAACTCGGGTTGCCGGTCGGCGCGCAGGTCTTCATCGCGAAAGCATTTGACGATCTGGAAGTAGCGGTCGAATCCGGCCACCATCAAGAGCTGCTTGTAAATCTGCGGCGATTGCGGCAGAGCGTAGGCTCGCCCGGGATGCAGCCTCGATGGCACCAGAAAATCTCTCGCCCCTTCCGGCGTCGGCTTCACCAAGAAAGGCGTCTCCACTTCGATGAAGCCGTTCTCATCGAAGAAATGCCGAATGGCCAAGTAGAGCTTATGCCGCAGCCGGAAATGGCGCTGCATCTTTTCGGAGCGCAGATGGATCACCCGATGCTTCAGCCGCAGATCTTCCTGCACCTTCTCCGCCTCTTCCGGCAGGAAGGGCGGCGTCTTGGATGGCGAAAGCAGCTCAATCTCCGCCGCCAACACTTCGATGTCTCCGGTAGCCAAGCGCGGATTCTCGCTTCCCTTGGGCCGCCGCCGGACCTTGCCGACCACCCTCAGGACGTCCTCATGGTGCAGCGCCGTCACCATCTCTTTCAGCGCTTGATTCTGCGGATCCGGCGTCACCTGGACCAGTCCTGTGTGGTCGCGCAGATCGAAAAACGCCACTCCCCCCAAATCCCGCACCCGGTGCATCCAGCCGCACAGGAGAATCTGGCGGCCTTCCAGCGTCGCCGTCGCCGTTCCGCAATATGTTCGATTTTTCATAGGTTTTTTGGCCGAAGATTTCGTAATATACTGCAAATATTTGACGGATTCAAGCTCTTTTGCATCGCCGTTTTCATGAAATCCCCATCCACACCGGTTCTCATCTCCGCCCTTATCCTCGCCATGGTCGCCTGGGGCGGAAGTTGGCCCTCGGGCAAATTGGCTGCCGGCACTGCTCCTCCCGAAGTGCTGACCTTCTGGCGTTTTCTGATCACCATCCCCGCCTTCCTGCCCATCCTGATAATTCAGCGGCAGCCCGCCCGACTGACCTGGCGTGCCCTGATCTATGGCCTTCTGGGAGCCGTCTGCATCGTCAGTTACAACGCCAACTTCTTCCGCGGCTTGAAAACTGGAATGGCCGGAGCCGGCGGCGTCCTGGTCACCACGCTGAATCCCATCTTGACCACTTTTTTCGCGGCGGTCGCCTTCAAACGCCGCCTCATGCCCCGCCAGATCATGGGCCTCATCCTGGGTTTGATCGGCGGCCTCTTCCTGCTCGAAATCTGGGCCCTGAGCCCCCAGCATCTAATGCAGACCGGCAACGCCTTCTTCGTCTTCGCCGCTGCCTCCTGGGCGGTTTTGACCATCATCAGCGAAAAATCCAAAGGGATCCTGCCCCTCTTGACCTTCAGTTTTTACGTCTACTGTTTCGCCACCGTCCTCGATTTCTTCTTGACGAGGCCCGAGCAGATTCTTTCGGCCTTTCACGCTTCCCCGGTTTTCTGGATCAATACGGCCTATCTCGCCATCTTCGCCACCGCTTTCGCCACGACGGTCTATTTTCTGGCTTCCAGCCGGTTGGGATCGGGCCGAGCGAGTTCCTTCATTTACACCGTCCCCATCAGCGCCGTCCTGATCAGTTGGCTGCTGCTGGGCGAGGTTCCCAAGCTGACCACCATCATCGGGGGCGCTATCGGCATCAGCGCGGTTTATCTGATCAACAGCGCGGCGGCGCAACCGGCGGGCGCCCAACCTCCGGCGATAACTGAGGCATGAAAAGCACATCTGGATACTATTCCCAAAAACTTTCCGGCCTCCGCCTGAAACGCTGCTATGACATCGCCCCGCCGCGCGTTCGGCAGTATCTGGATGCCGAAATCGAATTCCTTCTCTCCAAGGTTCATCCACTGGATTGTGTGCTGGAGCTGGGCTGCGGCTACGGCCGCGCCTTGAAAAAACTGGGCCGCCATACGCGCCTGGCGGTGGGCATTGACATCTCCTCAGAGAGCCTTGATTTGGGTACCGAATTCCTGGGCAAATCGCCCAAATGCCGGCTCCTGCAAATGGACGCCATCCGGATGGCCTTCCCTGTGAAGGCTTTCGACCTGACCGTTTGCATCCAGAACGGCATCTCCGCTTTTCACGTTGACAAATTGACGCTTTTGCGCGAGAGCCTGCGCGTCACCGGCCCCGGCGGGCGAGTCCTCTTCTCGAGCTACGCCGAAGAATTCTGGCCCGATCGTCTGAACTGGTTCAGGCTACAAGCCGCCCAGGGTCTGGTGGGAGAGATTGATGAAGCTGCCACCGGAAACGGCGTTATCGTCTGCAAAGATGGCTTCACCGCTACCACCATTTCGGCGGTGGAATTCCAGGGGCTCTGTTCTAGTCTTGGCTGCCAGTCCATCCTTCACACGGTGGATGCCTCCAGCCTTTTCTGCGAAATCAGCAAGTAAATCAGTGCCCTCCTTATGTTTTCGTCCGACGCGGCGGACAGAATGACTCTAGCCCAGCGTTTCATCGCTGGGCCAATCTAGACTGGCGAGGTCTTACGCAGCAACTTTATCACCCTCCACTGCGTATATCTTTGTTGAGACGTATGATATAAGGAGCCCCAGCTATGCCCTATAAGATAGATCCCCGCCATGACGCCCTAATTGTCGTGGACGTGCAATACGATTTCCTGCCGGGCGGCAACCTGCCGGTTTCGGATGGTCTGGAAGTCATCCCCATCATCAATCGCCTGATTCCGCAGTTCCAGCATGTCTTCTTCACCCGCGACTGGCATCCCGCCGATCACCTCAGCTTCAGCGAATTCCCCAAATACACGGATAAATCCTGGCCGCCGCATGCCGTCATGGACACCCCCGGAGCGCAGCTTCATGATGATTTGCGACTGCCCGAGACTCCTCGCGTCATCAACAAGGGTTCGGATCCCCAGAAGGAAGCCTACAGTGCGTTTCAGGGGACCAATTTGGAGCAACAACTGCGCAAGCTGGACACCCAACGCCTTTTCATCTGCGGTTTGGCCACAGATTACTGCGTGAAGCACACCGCTCTGGACGCCCTGAATAACAAGTTCAAGGTTATCTTGGTCGAGGATGCCGTTCGCGGCGTGGATAATCCCCCGGGATCGGCTGCCGCCGCCGTCACCGAAATGTATTCCAAAGGCGCCTTGATCGCCAATTCCGAAGACCTGCTGATGGGCGAATTGGCGTTGAGATAATTAAATCCGTAGGTCATTGCCAGGCCCCGCAGGGGCCGAAGCAATTGCGTATTAATATGAAGAGATTGCTTCGCTTCGCTCGCAATGACATTATTCAATTATAGCCCCATTCATGAGTTCTTTGAAATATTCTCAATGATTATGCTGTTCGCGAGGAACCGCGAGTGACTTCGAGAATTAGATAGGTAAATCCTATCATTCGTACGAGGAGCCGCCATGGTTCGCAGAGAAGAGCAGCAAA
>Ga0214473_10002457_pt1 | contig 22744 bp, 18 predicted proteins | sample RVTome_7_FD_203509 | JGI IMG/M metagenome (GOLD analysis project Ga0214473, IMG submission 203509) | Soil microbial communities from uranium-contaminated site in the Upper Colorado River Basin, Wyoming, United States - RVT98D197 | ecosystem: Environmental > Terrestrial > Soil > Contaminated >... | reverse complement strand
CCTCTCCCCGGCCGAAGAAGGCATCCTCGAGGCCGCCCTGCGCGTCCGTCTCCTCGGGATCCTCCGCTCCCTCTTCGCTCACGGAGAAGAAGACGTCCTCGAGCCCCGGCGGGGCATCCACGGTGCCGGCGGAATCCCCGGACGCCACTCCGGCCGGCCCGGCCAGGACCGCCTCCGCCGCGGCCAGGCGGGCCTCCAGGCGCGCATCGCCCGGCCGCTCGCGGAGCAGGGCGCGGAAGATCTCGGCGGCGCGATCGGGAAAATTCTGGCGGAGGTAGAGATCCGCCATCGTCTCCGTCATCATCTCGCCGGCCGGCGGGCGGCGCGTCTCCCCGTGCCTGTCATCGTGGCGTGCTTCCGCGGCATCGGAGAGACGGGGCGCGGCCTCCTCCAGCAACGGCGGCGGCTCATCCGGCTCACCGTCAGCCACGGATTCAGTGGTTGCGCCCGCCTCCGCCTGATAGAAGGCCAGGTCCCCGGGCAGCTCCCCGGCGGCTTCGTCGTCGAGCGCCGACCAGCCCAGCTCCAGATCGTCCGCTACGTCAGGGATGTCCTCCGCGGGGCCGCTGTCCTCCGCGCCGAACGGAGAGGTGGCACCGCCTGGGAAGTCGTGCCCACCCGCTTCATCGTGCCCACCCGCTTCATCGTGGCCACCCGGGACATCCTCCCCCACCGGGAGGTCGGGCCCATCCGGGACGTCGTGCCAGCCCGGGATATCGTCCCCGTCCGGGACATCCTGCCCACCCGGCATCGCGAGCCCTGGCTCAAAGCCCGCGTCCTCCGTGGCATGGCCCGCGTGCGGCTCCGACGCCAGTTCGTCATCCGCGCCCCACCCGCCGCCGCTCTCGAAACCGCCCAGATCCAGGTCCCCACCAACGGTCTGCCCGTCGTCCGTGTCGAAGCCGGACAGGTCCAGATCTCCGCCGCCGACGGAAAGGGCCTCCGCGTCGGCCATCGACTCCGCGTCGTGGGGCAGCCCGAAGCGGTCCTCCTGGTCCGTGTCCCCGGCGGGCGCGGCGGAGCCGGCGGGCGCGTTGAGGTCGGGAAGCTCGAGGAGTTCGTGCGTGGGACCGTCGCTTGATGCTCCATACGGGGCGTACGCCGAGGCACCCGGCGATGGCTCCGGCGGGGCGGCCGCGGCCGCGGCCTCACGCTCCGCCTCCGCCCGGAGGGCCGCCACCTTCTCCTGGAGTTCCTCGTCACCCCGGTCCCGATGCAGGAGCTCGTCGTAGTAGTCGAGCGCAGCCTGATGGTCCCCCGCCCCCTCGGCCAGGTCACCCAGGGTGCGCAGCGCCACCAGGTTCTGGGGGTCCAGTTCGATGACCCGGCGGAATGCGTGGCCGGCGGCCGTATTCTCCCCCTGGTCCATGAGGATCCGACCCAGCACCACGTGGGCACTGGAATAGTCCTCGTGGCGTGCCAGGCCCGCCTCCAGGATCTCGCGGGCGCGCTCCAGTTCGCCCGCCTTGCGGTGGGCCTCGGCTAGATGGGTGAAGACCCGTCCGTCCGGATTCGCGGCGTAGAGCGCCTCGAGCTTGTCGATCTCGTCCCGGTTGGACTCGGCCATCGAACCGCTCCAGGGCATGCTGAGGGAAACAGGCGTTCGGGTAAGCGACCGAAGATAGAGAGCCGCGCGGCGGTGTGTCAACGCGCCGCGCGCGCCCGCGCCACGCGTGGGGTTGATGGGCGGTGGCGGGCCGGCTATCTTTTAACGCTTATCCTCGATCCGTCCGTTCCAGCTGCACAGTGGAGTCGTCGGCCTATGATGCGTCAGATGCGGGACAATACCAAGTGGATCATGCTGATCACGGCGCTCGCATTCGCGGCCCTCATGATGTTCGAGTGGGGCATGGATGCCAGCGGGCGCAGCGGCACGCAGATGACGGGCGGCGAGGTCGGGCGGGTGGACGGCCGCAGCGTCTCGTACGAGGAGTACATCAACACGTACCAGAACCTCTACCAGCAGCAGCAGGCCTCCTTCCCGGGGCCCATCCCCTCGGCCCTAAACAAGCAGATCGAGGACGCCGCGTGGGAACAGGTGGTCATGCAGAAGCTGGTGGAGGCGGAGCTGGCGCGCCGCGGCATCCGCGTTACGGAGCGGGAGATCGTGGACGCCGCACGCTATGCGCCCCCGCCCGAGCTTGCGCAGCAGGAGCTCTTCCTCACGAACGGGCAGTTCGACCTGGACAAGTACCATCAGTTCCTGGCCTCGCCGGCGGTGGACGAGCAGTTCCTGCAGGGTCTGGAAGCGTATTACCGGGACATCCTGCCGCGCAGCAAGCTGTACTACCAGGCCACGGCCGGCGCCTACGTACCCGATGACGAACTCTGGCGCATGTGGCGGGACAATCGTGAAACGGCCACGGCCAGCTTCCTCGGCTTCGATCCCGAGGCCATGGTGCCGGACGATGCCATCTCGGTGAGTGATGCCGAGGTCCGCGCCTACTACCAGGAGCATCAGGCCGACTTCGAGCAGCCCGCTCGCGCCACGGTCAGGCTGGTTACCATGAACCGCCTGCCCACCGCCGAGGATACCACGGCGGTGCGGGAACGGGCGCGCGAGCTGCGCGAGCAGATCGTGGCCGGCCGCGCCTTCGCCGAGGTGGCCGCCGTGGAGTCGGCTGACGACGCAACGGCCGCCGAGGGGGGCCGGTTGAGCGTCGTGCGTGGCGGAGGATCGGCGCCCGCTTTCGAGGAGGCCGCGTTCTCGCAGCCGGTGGGCCAGGTGGGTGAGCCGGTCAAGATCGGTGACGGCTTTCACCTCATCCAGGTGGAGAGCCGCGCGGGCGACACGGCGCAGGTGGCGCACATCCTCCTGCCCATCGAACGTACCCGGGCGAGTGAGAACGGCCTCTTCGCGCGCGCCGATTCACTGGAGGAGCTCACCACGGATGGTGATCTCCAGGCCGCCGCGCGTCAGCTGGGCATGGAAGTGCGCACCACCGAGGTGACGCCGGTGCTCCCCTTCGTACCCGGCATCGGCGAGGCCGGGGAAGGTCTGGACTGGGTCTTCGAGGAGGGCGCGACCGGGGAGGTGAGTCCCGTCTTCGAGACGCCCTCCTCCTATTACGCCCTCGAGCTGGTGAGCCGCACGGAGGCGGGAATCCAACCGCTGGAGCAGGCCACGCCGATCATCCGCGCCGCTGTGCGCGCGGACAAGAAGCTGGCCCGGGCGCGCGATCAGGTGCGCGAACTGGTGGACCGTATGCGTGCCGGCGAGACCCTGGAGCAGGTGGCGGCGGAGACGGGCCGCCAGGTGCAGACGGCCGGGCCCTTCACCCGGGCCGAGTTCGTGCCGGGGCTCGGCCGCTTGAATCCCGCCATCGGTACCGCCTTCGGGCTCCCCGAGGGGGCCACCAGCGGCGTGGTGGAGGCGGACCGCCGCCTCTTCATCCTGCGTGTGGAGGAACGCACGACCGCCGACCGGGAGGCGTGGGATGAGCAGAAGGAAATGCAGCGCCAGCAGGTGGCGCAGGCGCTGACCCAGCAGCGCTGGGAGCAGTTCCTGCGTGCGCTACGCGAGTCGGCTGACGTGGTGGACCTGCGCGCGGAGTTGGAGCGCCAGAACGCCGCGGCCGCCGCCGCGGCGGCGCCAAACTAGGAGCTGGCCTCCCGCCCTGCACGCGAGCCCCGCGGATCACCTGGATCCGCGGGGCTCGCGTGTGTCGGGCTGCCGCGCGGTGCGGCGCTGCAGGCCGCCAGGGCGCGCCGCTACTGCGCTTCGTTGCGGGGCTCGGCCACCTTGTCCCGCTCGGCCGATTCCGCGCTCAGCGCATGGGGCGGCCGGGCGGCGCCCACCTCCTTGCGCTCCTCCGGGCGATCCAGCTCCGTCTTGATGTCATTCATGGAGCGCTTGAACTCGCGGATCCCCTTGCCCAGGCCACTGCCCAGTTCCGGCAGCCGCTTGGCGCCGAATACCAGCAGCAGGACCACCATGATGAATACCATCTCGAACGGGCCGAGATTGAACGGTCCCATATTGCCTTCTCTCTTGATGGATGTCAGCGCCGCCCGGTGGTCAGAACCAGGAGCGCATCACCAGCGCCACGAGCAGGATACCTACCAGGCTCAGCGCGTTGAGGGTAATCGTCAATGGTCCGAGTACGATCGCGACCGCCAACAGATCGATGCTCAGCGGCCCGAGCGATGCCGACACCGCCACCGTCAAAAACTCCCGCGCCACGCTCTCCGGCATGAACAGCACCGCGAGCTTCGTGAAGAGGGCACCCAGAAAGAGCCCCACGATCACAGCCCAGAACATGCGCGGCATTGTGCCGCCCCGCCTGACCACCATCATCCTACCGACCGTCCCGCTGGCGGTTCCATTCGTTATCGACGCCGCTCCACCACGTACTCGATGGCGGCGGCCAGGGCATCGCGGTACGGTCCACCCGGCAACCGCGCCAGCGCTTCTCCCGCCTGGCGTCCGTACGCGTCCGCCCTGCTTCGGGCATAGTCCAGGCCACCGTGTCCCACCACCAGCTCCACGACGCGGGTAATGCCCGCGTCGGAGACGGCCGGATCGGCAAAAAACGCCTCCACGTCACTCCGGTCGCCGGCCGCCATGCGGGGCAGTGCGGCGATGAGCGGTAGCGTCACCTTGTGCTCGCGCAGGTCCTGACCCGCGGGCTTGCCCGTCACCTCCTGGCTGCCCGTGTAGTCCAGCAGGTCATCGGCGATCTGGAAGGCCATGCCGAGGGCATGCCCGTAGGCCGCCAGGGGCTCGCGGTGGGCGCTCTCCCCCGCCACGGCCCCCAACTCGCACGCCGCCGCCATGAGTGAGGCCGTCTTGCTGGCGATGAGCCGGTCGTAGTCCGCTTCGGTGAATCCCAGCGCATCGAATGACGCAAGCTGACGGAGTTCGCCTACGCTCATCTCGTTGGCGGCGCGCGACAGGACGCGGATCAGCTCCACGTTGCCCAGTTCGGCCAACGCCGTGATGGAGCGGCTGTAGAGATAATCCCCCATGATCACAGCCGTCTGGTGATTCCAGAGGGCGTTCACGGTGGGCATGCCGCGCCGGAGCACCGAGTGGTCCACGGCATCGTCGTGCACCAGGGTGGCCAGATGCACCAACTCCACCAGTGCCGCCATGGTGACGGCGCGCGGATGTGGCCTGGCGCCCAGTCGATTGCTCAGCAGGAGCAGCGTAGGTCGGAAGAGCTTGCCGCGAGCCCAGAGCAGGTGTGCGTTGACATCCTCGATGCCGTCGTAATCGGCGAAGACGATGCGCCGCAACTCATCGGTGACGGCCTCCAGCTCCTTACGGACCGGATCCTGGATGGCGCTGAGACGCGGCGACCGGGCACCGCGGCCGACACCCGGTCGGGAAGCGTGTCGCGGCGGCCCCGCCTGTGCCGTGGGGGCGACCGATTCGCCGCTCACAGCCGGGCCATCCGCTCATTCACGTCGGCAAAGGAGATATCCAGCCCGAGGACGCGCTCATAGGCCTCCCGGGCTTCCGAGCGGGCGCCCAGCGCCTCCTGGACACGCCCGAGGTGGTAGTACACCCCGATGAGCTCGAGCTCATCGTCGAAGGGCACCTGCAGCGCGCGCTGCAGCACCTTGAGGGCAATGTTGTACTGCTCCTTCAGGATGAAGCACTGGCCGAGCTCCTCGTAGATCTTGAGGCGCTCGTCCCCGCCGCGCAGCGCCACCTGGAACTCCGCGATGGCCTCGTCCACGAGGCCCATTTCCTTGAATGCCAGGCCCAGGTCGTAGTGGCTGCCCGCATCCTCCGGGGCCACGTTCTCCGAGACCTTCTGCTTGAACTGCGAGAGCAGCTCCGCAAAATCCCGGTCCTCGTCCCCGCTGGGTGCGTTCTCGGCCACCACGAAGCGCGTGTCCGGGTCCTGCCGGTCGTCGGAGACGAGCGCGAACAGGTCCACGAAGCCCTCCTCCGCCTGGCCGCGCTCCTCGCGCAGCGCCGCGCCGGCGGCGGCGTTGTCCGGGTCGAGGTCGAGCACGCGCTGGTACATGGCGCGCGCCTTGGTGGGCGAGCCGGCTCGCTCGAACGCCTGCGCGAGACCCAGGTGCGTCCGAACCTGGGCCGCGGCCTGGCCCAGCGCCGCGGCGTACTCCACGGCCCGCTGGTGGTGCGCAAGGCCGTCGGGTTCGAGGTCGATCAACTCCTCCGCCACCGACAGCGCGTCGGCGTGGCGCTCGCGCGCGGCCAGCCCCGTGTGCAGCCGGCGCAGCAGAGCCGCCGCCTCGTCGGTCCGTCCACCGGCCTTGAGCTCCGCCACGCGGGTCCGCTCCGCTTCCACGTCCAGCGGCTCCGCCCCGGCATCGACGCCCATCTCCATGCCGCCCAGATCCGGGAAGCCTTCCTCAGCGTGGGCCGCGGCCGGCTCCTGCAACTCCGCCGCATCCGCCGGGAGCGGCTCGACCTCGAGCGAGTCCAGCTCCTCGTCGTCGAGGCCCGCGAGCGGCACTGCTCCCTCGTCCTCCTCGAGGCCCGGCAGCGGCGCGGCGTCCGCTTCGTCGTCCTCCAGGCCTGGCAGGGGCGCGGCATCCCCTTCATCCTCCTCGTCGTCGAAACCGGGCAACGGCGCGGCGCTCTCCTCGTCATCGAAGCCCGGGAGCGGCGCGGCATCGTCCTCGTCGTCGAGGCCCGGGAGCGGCTCGGCCTCCGCGGCTTCATCCTCATCAAAGCCGGGGAGCGGCGCGGCCTCCCCCTCATCATCCAGCGCGGGCAGTTCGAAGCCGGTGTCCTGATCCTCATCCAGCCCGGGTAGCTCGCCGGCCGGCTCGTCCGCGTCGGCCCCGAGCCCGGCCGTGCCGGACAGGTCCGTGCCCTCCAGACCATCCAGCCCCGCAAGGTCGATCGTGCCGACCTCGTCCGGCGTGCCGCCACCGATCTGGGTGCTCTCGAAGCCCTCGAGCCCCAGATCACCCAGCTCGACGTCCCCGTAGGAGGTGGTGTCGAGAGAAGTGGGCTCGATATCGACCGCCTCTACCCCATCGTCCGGTTCGATGGCTGGCTGGGCATCCACGAGCGGTTCCGGGGCCGCGGCGGGCCGCTCCGGCGGGGGGGCGGGGGCCGTCTTCTCGGGCAGGTCCGCGAGCCCAGGGAGGGCATGGGAGGCTGGACCCGCGTGGGACATACCGGCGGCGGCACCCTCGGAGCTCACCACCGCGTCCGGATCCAGCTCGAGGATGCGTGCCTTCAGCGCCGCCGCGGCCGCGGCCTCGCCGCCCGCGGCACGCATGCCGTAGGCACGCTGCAGCTCCGTTACCGCCTCCGCGATGCGGTCGTGCGCCTCCAGGCGGTCGGCGAGCAGTTCCCGGACCGCCGGATCCTCCGACGTTTCAGCAAACTGCTCGAGCGCGGCGAAAGCGGCGTCCACCTTGCCCGCCTTCGACATCTTCTCGGCATACTCGAGAAACCAGCGACGCGCGTCGGTGAGGAAACCCTGCGAGGCGCTAAACTCGCCCAGCTTACGTAGCACGTCCACCCGGTCGGGGACGTAGCGCAGCGCCTTGTTGCAGAGGGCGATGGCGTTGTTGAACAGGCCCGCCTCGGCATACTGGTCGGCAGCCTGCTCGTAGTACTTCACCGCGTCATCGGAACGACCCAGACGGACATAGAGGTCCCCGACGCGGTTATAGAGGGGAAGCTCGACTTCGGCATCCCCCTCGTCGCCCGTCTTGAGCACCTGGAGGTAGGCATCGATCGCCTTCTGCCATTCCTCCTTCTGCTCGTGCTTACGAGCCTGATCCTTCAGCTTCGTTACAGACTTCATCCGTTCCACGTCATGCGCGTCGTCGTCCCGGTGGCCGTACGAGCGAGATGATCCGCGAGGCGTGCGGAGAGCAGGCGCTCGGCGGTTCCCGGGCGCAGGCGTAGCCGGTCGGCGGCGGCATCCGCCACCAGCCGGTCCGGCACCAGTCCTATGACTTCCGTTTCCAGCACGTGGCCGCCCGCCTCCTCAGCCAGTTGTACAATCCGGTCGAACACCGCGAGCGGTGATACAGCATCCGGGTCTTCCAGGTTCATGGAAACCTGGACGCCGCGGTCCGGCAGCGCCAGCGCCAGCGCGCGTACCCCTTGGAAACCGCCGCCCCGCTCACGCACGGTGCGCGCGATGGCGCGGGCCGCCGCCAGCGTGATTCCCCCCAGGAGGACATTCCAGGCAAGCAGCACACGCCGAGCGCCCACGCACACGGCACCGGCCGTTGGATGGGCGCCTGGATGGTCCCAATCCCCCGGCAGCTCGTCGGGCTCACGTCCCTTCGGCCACCTGGCCATCAGCGTTTCGAACCCGCCCCTGCGCAGCTCCGCCAGCGCTCGGCCCGCGGGGCGGCTGGCTGCCCCGTAATAGTATACGGGCAGACCCACCTCCCCGGCGAGCCGCCGCCCCACCCGGTGAGCGGACGCAACGGCATCGGCGAGGGTCAGGCCGAGCAGAGGCACGAAGGGGAGAACATCCAACGCCCCCACCCGTGGGTGGAGGCCGGCGTGCCGACGCAGGTCGATACGTTGCGCTGCCACGCTCGCGGCGCGCACCGCCGCCTCCTCGACCACCTCGGGCGCCCCCACGGCCGTCACTACGGAGCGGTGATGGTGGTAATCGGCCGACCAGTCGAGGACATCCGCACCGGCATCCGACATGGCGTGGACGACCGCCTCCAGCACCTCGGGATCGCGCCCTTCACTGAAGTTCGGAACCGTCTCCATGAGGCGGACCGTCATGCGCCGGGATAATACAGGCTGAGCGGCATGCCCACAAGCATCCAGGGCACGAGCGTCGGGCGGGGAAAAATCCGCTCGGGCCGCCTCACGGGACCCTCATGCCGCGCCGCCAGACACCCGCCAACGGCGGCGCTCCGAAGTGGTAGGGGATCTCCCGATGATCCGGCACGTTCCAGAGCAGGATGTCGGCGGGCGCTCCGCGGCGTAGGGTGCCGCGCCCGTCCTGGATGCGCAGCGCCCGGGCCCCGCCCGCGGTGGCCGCCACGATGGCTTCGAGGGGTTCGAGCCCCATCTGCGAACAGGCCATGGTGAGGACCAGGGGCATACTGGGTGAGGGCGCCGACCCGGGGTTGAAGTCCGTGGCCAGTGCGATCGTGGCGCCCGCGTCCAGCAGGCGGCGGGCGGGGGCGTAATCGCGGTGGCCCAGGAAGAACAACGTGGCCGGCAGGAGGGTGGCCACGGTCCCGGAACCGGCCAGCGCCTGGATGCCCGCCTGGCTCACCTGGCCCAGGTGGTCGGCCGAGGCGGCGTCGAGCCGCACCGCTAGTGCGGCGCCCTCCGAATTCTTCAACTCGTCCGCGTGCAGCTTGGGGATGAGCCCGTGGCGCATGGCCGCGGCGAGCACGCGGTGCGCCTGCGTGGCCGTGAACACCCCCGGCTCCATGAAGACGTCGCAGAAGGTGGCCAGCCCCTCCGCCGCCACGGCCGGGATCATCTCGTGTTCCACGAGGGCCACGTAGTCGTCCCGACGCGCCACGAATTCGGGCGGGAACTCGTGCGCGCCCAGGAAGGTGGCCACCAGCTCCGGCAGGGCGCCCCGCGCGCCTTCCTGGCTCAGCGTCCGGATGACCCGGAGCTGCTTCAGTTCCGCGGCGGTTTCGAGCCCGTAGCCACTCTTCACCTCCACCGTGGTGCTGCCCAGGCGGAGCATGGTGCGCAGGCGAGCGCGCGTCAGCTCCACCAGTTCCACCTCGGTGCGCGCGCGCACGTCGCGCACCGAGGCGTTGATGCCCCCTCCCTGGCGCGCGATCTCCATGTACGGGACGCCGCGCGCCCGGAGCGCGTATTCGGCCGCGCGCCAGCCGCCGAACACGGCGTGCGTGTGGGAATCCACGAAGCCCGGCGTGAGCACGCCGCCACCGCAATCCACCTGCAGCGAGCCGGCGAACCGCCCACGCAGCGCCTCGTGGGGTCCTATCTCGGCAATGCGCCCGTCCACGACCGCCAGCGACGCTCCACGGAGAATCCCATCGGGCCCGGCCGAAGTCCCCGTGACTAGCTCGGCCACGTTGCGGAAGAGCAGGCCGCTCACGACGACCGCCCGTGCGAGCGCCACAGCTCCGCGAAGGCGCCGCCGCGCACCAGCTCCTCCACCGCCGCCACGTCCGGCGCCAGCACCCGATCACTGTCCAGCGGCGCCACCACGCCCCGTACCCGCTCGTAGGCGGCAGCTACGCCCAGACCCGGCGTGAGCGGCCGCAGAAACTCCAGCGCCTGCATGGCCGTGAGCAGCTCCAGCGCCAGCACCGTCTCCAGGAGCGCAACCGCGTCGCGCGCCTTGAGCGCCGCGCCCACGCCCATGCTGACGTGGTCCTCCTTGTTGTTGTCCGTGGGAATGGAGTCCACGCTCATGGGATGCGCCCGCTGGCGCAGCTCGGCCACCAGGGAGGCCGCCACGATCTGGGCCATCATGAGTCCGGAGCGCACCCCCGCGTCCTCCACCAGGAAGGGCGGCAGCCCCGAGAGCGCCGGATCCACCAGCCGCGCGATGCGCCGTTCACTGATGGCGCCGAGATCGGCGCACGCCAGCGCCAGGACGTCCAGCGCCTGCGCCACGGGCTGCCCGTGGAAATTACCTCCGGAGAGGATGAGCCCCTCATCGGGGAAGAGAAGCGGGTTGTCGGTGGCGCTGTTGGCCTCCACCTCCAGGACGCTCCGTACATACGCCAGCGCCTGCCGCGCGGCGCCGTGCACCTGCGGCATGCAGCGCAGCGAGTAGGCGTCCTGCACGCGCGGATCCCCCCAGCGGTGCGATTCACGGATGCGCGACTCGGCCAGCAACGCACGCAGCCGCTCGGCGCTCACCCCCTGCCCCGGATGGGGCCGCGCCCGCTGGATGGCCGGATGGAAGGCATCGGGCGTCCCGCGCAGCGCCTCCAGGCTGGACGCACCCGCTACCTCGGCCGTCTCCACGGCCCGTTCGGCTGCCAGCAGGGCCAGGATGCCGATGCCCGTCTGCACCTGCGTGCCGTTGTTCAGCGCCAGGCCCTCCTTGGCCTCGAGCACGAGCGGCTCCAGGTTGGCACGAGCCAGCGCGTCGGCGCCCGACAGGCGCTCATCCCCCACGAACGCCTCCCCCTCGCCCAGCAGCACCAGGGCCAGATGGGAGAGCGGCGCCAGATCGCCGGAAGCGCCCACGCTGCCGAGTTCGGGGATGACCGGATGGATGCGGTGATTGAGCAGATCGAGCAACCGCTCCACCACAACCGGCCGCACGCCGGAATGACCGAGGGCCAGCACACTGGCCCGCAGCAGCGTGATGGCGCGTACCTCCGCCTGGCCCAGCGGCGCACCCACACCACCGGCGTGACTGCGAATCAGATTGGCCTGCAGTTCCAGCAACCGGGCGGGAGGGATGGCCACCTCAGCCAGCGCCCCGAAACCGGTGGTGATGCCATAGACTACCCGGCGCTCGGCCACCGCGGCCTCCACCATGGCGCGCGCCGCTTCGATGCGCGGCAGCGCCGCCGCGGCCAGGCGCACTTCGGGCGCCCCGGGTCGGGAGATGCGCTCCACGTCCTCGAGGCCCAGCGCGCCCGCGCCGATCTGCAGGGTGTCAGCCATGGCGGGGATCATAGGGGCGCGCCCCGGGCACTACAAGGCAACGGGGCTGGGCGGGCCACTGGGCGTGCAGGCCGGGCGTGCCACAGGGCGCGCGGCCAGGCGCCGCGCGGGCGGGCGGGCGGCGTCCACCTTGCGGGGCGCCGCGGCCGGCGGAGCGCTACCGGCGACTGCCGGGGCGCGAGAGCTCCAGGTCCGAGCGCTGCTCGTAGTCCACCTTGATGTCCGGATTGGCACGCAACTGGACGCGGAACTGGAAGCTGAAATTGCCGTTCTGCGCCTTCACGAAATCAAAGTTGGCGTCCCAGTCGTGCATCTGCCGCGTGAACGTCAGGAAGTGATCCGCGAACACGCCCTCCGTGAAGTCGTAGCTGGTGCTCCAGTTCACGGACCAGAGCTCGGTCGGCTGGAAGTTCATCTGGGCGCGGAGCAGCGCACTCTCCTGGTCGGAGGTCCCCTCCCGCGGCCGGTTGAGGGAGAAGTCCAGACTGGCGTCCCAGGCCCCGACCTGGCCGCCCGTGGCGGTGGCGGGCGTGCGCCGGCGTGTACCGATGAGTCCGAACTCCTGCTGCCCGTAGTCGGTGGGCGGTGCGGCCGCGGCCTCGCCGGGCATGTCCGCGGGCTCACTGCCGGACTCGAGTGCCTCGTCCCCGCCCCCGGACAGGCCGAGGGTACGGAAGATCCACGAATTCCCGTCCAGCCGGAAGCCGGTGCTCACGCGCGAGAGGTGTGGGGCGAAGCTGCGCCCGTCTCCCCCGCCCTCCTCCTCCGCGAAGAGATCATGCGTCACGCGCAGCTGCAGCCCCCGCAGCAGATCCGACGACAGGGTGTTGCTCAGGTCCGCGGTGGTGATGGCGTGCTCTCCCTCACGTGCCGCCACGAAGTCGTAGACCACGGCGTCGGTATTGATCGACAGCAGGTTGATGGTGCGCGAGGCGGGCAGCTTGCGCGGTTCGCCCGCCGCCGCGCCGGCCGCCTCAAGCGCCGCCGCGCTTGCGCCCGGTGCCGTCCCCGCCGCCGCGCCCGCTCCCTCCGCCGCCGCGCCCGCTCCCTCCGCCAACGAGTCCGCGGACTCGGCGTCCGCCGAATCGCCTTCCTCCGGATGGTACTTGGCCTCAAACGTCTGGTTCAGGCCTATGGAGATCGTGTTGCGCTCGCGCGTTTCCCGCGTGCCGAAGACCTGGCGCTGCCGCTCGGTCACGGTGGGCTGCGGCGCGTAGGTGTAGGAGACGGTGGGCGTCACCTTGTGGCGGAAGCGCTCGAACGGCCCCGCCCCCGGCCAGAAGCCGAAGAAATCCGTGCGCAGGCCCGCGCCGAAATTCAGCGTGGTGGGCGCCGCCACGGTCTGGCCACCGGTGGTGTCCCCCTGCAGCGTGCCGCCGCGCAGCGTCAGCGACGGCGTGAGGGTGCTCGTGCCCACCAGGCGCTGGCTGTAGGAGATGCTGGTGTTCCAGTCCAACCCACGCTCGTAGCGCCGCGGCAGGTCCTCCAGGCTGTCCACAGCGAAGGCACGCGGCTGGCTCACCTGGTCCTCGAAGCTCACCTGCTGGCGCCAGCTCAAGGATCCCAGCGAGAGGCCGCTGGAGAGGTTGCCCGTGACGTCCCGCTGGTCCTGCTGGGTGAGGGAGGTGGGCGCGTCCCCGGTGGTCCGGGTCCTGGCGCCGGCCTTGAGCGAGCCGTTCCAGGTGGCGTCCCCCAGCAGGCCCTGCGCCTGCGGGAAGAGCTCCATGGAGGAGACGCTCACGCTCAGGTCGGGCAGCGTCATGACCACGCGGCCGTCGGCCAGATACTGCTGCCGGCTGGCGCTCAGGCTGCCGTTCCCCCAGTCGAAGCGCCGCCGCACGCCGGCGTTGGAGGCAATGCTCCGGCTCAGCTCCCGCGGGTCGTAGCTGCGGTTTCGGATGAAGTCCACGGAGCTGGTGTAGGTGCCGTCCACGTTCAGGTTCGTGCGCTCGTCGGGGCGCCAGCTGTGGTTGGTGCGCAGCGTCAGGTCCCGCCCGCCCTCCGCCTTCCAGTAGCGCGACAGCGCCAGCGCCCCCGAGAGGAACTGCCGGTTGAACTTGTAGTCGAAGAACCCGTTCAGCGCCGTGTGGTCATTGCTGACCACGTCCATGCTCATCTCGAGGCCGAAATGGTCACTCACGGCCCAGTAGAAGCCCACGTCCTCGATCTTGCGGTTGTAGCGCGTGCTCTGCCGCGCGATGTCATTGATCCCGAAGCGCGGCATGAGGATGCCGCTGCGGCGCTCATCGCTGAGGCCCTGCACCATGAACGGGAGCCAGAAGACCGGCACGTCCTGGAAGTTCAGCGTGACGTCCCGCGCCACGAGCCACTCGCCGGCAACCACCTTGAACTTCTTCGCGGAGAAGTGGTAATGGACGCCCTCGTGCCAGGGCAGGTTGCAATCGGTGAAGATGGCGTTCTCGCCGTAAACCGAGTCACCCACCAGGTAGCCGCGCGGCAAGCGAGTACGCCACGTGGCGCCCTCGTTCAGCTCCGTCTCCGCGTTGTAGGCCACGACCCGGCCGCCCTCCACCAGGTAGCAGAGCGAATCGGCCACGATCGGCGTGAGCCCGGGGCCAGAGCCCGTGGGCCGGCCGCTGGCGCACATGACGCCCTCGGCCTCCAGATACGTGATGGTGGAATCGGCGCTCAGGCGATTGCCCAGGCGCAACACCTCCGGCTCCAGGCGCAGGTCCAGGCGGCCGCTGGCGGCGTCATAACTCGCCTCCCGCGCGCTGTACTCCGTGGCCACATAGCCGCCGAGCCGCAGCAGCGCCCGGACAATGCTGTCGCGCGCCAGCAGACCTTCCCCCACCTCGCCACGCTCACCCATGCCCTCGATGTCCACCCGGATGTCGGGCAGCTGGAGCGAGTCCACCCGCAGGGAGTCAGGGCCCAGGGAGTCGAGCGGTGCGTCCCGTCCCACGGCGCCCAGGCCGAGCAGGCGCGCACGGGCCCGCTCCAGCGCCGTCATGCGCACCGTGTCCGGCGCCTGGGAGGGGGGGCCTCCGGCGGGGAGGCGCTGGCCCTCGACGCCACCTGGCCATGCGACGAGGACGCCGCCCGCCACGAGCGCGCTCAGCGCGCGCGGCAGCAGCCGCGCCCCGCGTGGCCGGGGCCAGACCGCGTCCGCCCCCGGCCCGACTCGGATGCTCCGATGATCGCGCAGGCGTAGGGTCACACCGCCTCCGCGGAGGGCTCGGCGGCCAGGGCACGGGCGCGGCGGCGCTCCATGATGCGCGCGAGTACAATGCTCAGCTCGTAGAGCCCGAGCAGCGGGATCATGAGGAGGATCGTGGCCGCGAGGACATCGCCGGGCGTGAGCAGGGCGGACATCACCGCCATCCCGGCAACGGCGTAGCGCCGCTTCTCCGCCAGCCACTGGCCGGTGACGAGACCCATGGCGGAAAGAATGAGGATCACGACGGGCAGCTCAAACGCAATGCCGAACGCCATCAGCAGCTTGACCACGAAGGAGAGGTAGAATGGCGCGGTGATCTGCTGCTGCAGCGCATCCATCTGGATGCTGAAGAAAAAACTGAGCGTCATGGGAAGGGCATACAGATAGGCCAGCGCCACGCCTATGCTGAAGAGCACCAGCCCCAGATAAAGGGACGGCACGATCGAGCGTCGCTCCGACTTCGTGAGCGCGGGCGCCACGAAGCTCCAGATCTGATATATGATGATGGGGGCGGCCAGCACGAGGCCTACCGCGAGTCCCAGGTTGAGCGTGATGAAGAAGGGATCCGTGATGCTCAGGAATATCAGCTTACCGTCGGTGAGATGCGGCTCGATGGGGATCATCAGGTACTGCAGCAGCTGGAAGTGCCACACCAGCCAGATGCCCAGACCCACACCCACCGCCAGCGCGAGCAGGCTCCAGAGCACACGCCAGCGCAGCTCTTCCAGGTGGTCCAGGAAGGGCATTTCGGCGGCGTCACCACCACCCAGGATCTTGTGGACACGGGTCCGGAACAGTGACTTCATTCCGTTTCTGCTTCCGGCAGCTGCAGCTCCACCTGGCCCCGCGCCTGCGCGGCGCGGAGACGCCGCGCGTCCAGATCGCGCAGCTCGTCGTAGAACTCTTCCAGGTCCTGAAAGTTCCTGTACACCGAGGCAAAGCGCACGTACGCCACGTTGTCCCGGTCCTTGAGCACATCCATGAGGTGCGCGCCAATCAGGCGGCTCGGCACGGCGTCCCCGGGATGACCCGAGAGGGCATCCTCGACCGCGTCGGCCATGGCCTCCATGTCGGCCGCGGTGACGGGACGCTTGGCGCAGGAGATCTGGATGGAGCGGAGCACCTTGTTGCGATCGTACGGCTCGGTCGAGCCGTCCGTCTTGGCCACCTGCAGGCGGCGCTCCTCGATGAACTCGTAGGTGGTGAAGCGCTTGCCGCAGGCCAGGCACTCACGCCGGCGGCGCACCGCCCGCCCTTCCTGGGCGGTGCGGGAGTCCACGACGCGGTCTTCGAGGTCGTTGCAGAAGGGGCAGCGCATGGGGGACTACCCCCCGATCCTCCGGAGGCCCACCTCCGCAAGGCGCGCAGGGTCCGTCTCGGGGTGTTCCCGGACCAGGCGCTCCCAGTAACCGCGCGCGCGCCGGCGCTCGCCGTCCTCGGCGGCCACGAAGCCGGCGCGATAGAGCGCGTCGGGCACCACCTCGGCATCCGGCCAGCGCTCCCACACCTCCTCGAAGGCGTCGTAAGCGCCGTCATCCTCCAGCCGGCCCTGGCGCACGTAGGTCTCGGCCACCTGGAGTTGGGCACGCGGCGCCCATGGGTCCTGCGGGAAGTCGGAGACGACCGCGCGGAAGGCGGTACGGGCCGTGGCATACTCCTCGTTGGCGAGGAAGTCCACGCCCATATCGTAGTATTCCCGAGCCTCCTCACTGCCGCCCGTGGGGGGCGGCGTGCTCATCTGCTGCCCGCCCGTGAGCGCCCCCTGCCGGGCCAGCGCTTCCATACGGTCTATGAGGTCATCCAGCCGGGCAAATTCCTGGAGCAAGCCCTGCAGGCGCTGCTGGGTGTCATCCACCAGGTTGCCGAGCTGCTGGATGTCCCGGCCTAGCGCGCGCGCCTGATTGGCGGTCTGCCCCTGCATGTTGCGCTGCAGCTCCAGCGTGAGCTCCACGGAATCCAGCAGCATGGCCAGGCGCGTCTCCAGGGTCCGGAACGCCCCGTCCTGGCGCTCCTCCAGGGCGCTCATCTCCATCTGGAGATTGCGCATGTCCCCCTTCGTGGCGCAGGCCGGAAGCGCCAGCAGGGCGCCCCCGGCCAGGGCCAGGAGGAGCCAGGCGCGTGCCCGGCGGACGGAGCGCGTGCCGAGCGGGCTCACGAGCCGGGTGCCACCAGCATCTGGGGACCGGCCGTCACGGTGAACTCGTCGCGCCGGTTGCGGGCCCACGCGGACTCGTTGCTGCCGGGCTGGAGCGGTCGCTCCTCACCGAAGCTGTTGACCTCGATGCGGCTGCCGTCGATGCCGAAGCCGGTGATGTACTCCTTGGCGGCCAGCGCGCGGCGCATGCCCAGCGCCACGTTGTACTCCAGCGAGCCGCGCTCGTCGGCGTGTCCCACGATCATGATGCGGGCCGTGGCGTTGGCGCGCAGCACCTGGACCTTGGCGGCCAGCGTACGCTCGGCCTCCGCCGAGAGCGCGGACTGGTCATAGCCGAAGAAGATCATGTCCGCCAGCGTGGCGCGGGCCGCGCGATCCGCCTCCATGGCGGCGCGCCGCGCGGCTTCCTCACGGGCAATACGCTCGGCCTCAGCGTCCGATCCCGTGTTGGCGGTGGGCTGCGGCGCAGGCGTTGATTCGGTCGGCGCGGGCTCCGGCGGCGGCTCGTTCTTGGAGCACGCGGCCAGCGCAACGGAGCTCAGGACCAGGGTCGCCACGAGGCGTGGAAGCATCATCACTTCTCCAGGGTGGAATGGCACATGGGTGAATGCATGGCGTTCAGCGCGCGCCCTCCAGCGGTGGCCCCAGCCGGCTGAGCGAGGGGGACCACGCGGGAAGGCGGAGTTCGCCGCCGCTGACCAGCAGCCTGCGCTTGAGCGTTACGGTGTCGATAACATACAGCCCCGAGCCGCCGGGCGCACTCCCCGTATAAACGATGTGGCGGCCGTCGGGCGCCCACGCGGGGTCCTCGTTGGTGCCGCCCTGGGTGAGTTGCTTGGCCTGCCCGGCCAGGCGGTCGGGATCGGTGATCACCACCTGCTCGGCCCCACCGAAGCCGCCCGTGAAGGTCAGCTGCCCGGTACGGGACCAGTCGGGGCCCGTGAACATGGCGCCCTGCCCGCGCGCGTAAGGGGAAACGCGGGCGCCCACGGAGCCGTTCGCATCCATCAGGAAGACATGGGGATTGCCCAGCCGGCTCGACACGATGGCAAAGCGGCGCCCATCGGGGGAATACATGGCGGCCGTCACGTTCTCGGATCCGCGGCCCTCGTAGAGCACGCGGCTCCGGCCGGACGCCAGGTCCATCTCCATCAGGCGCGAGCCACCCTCGTCGAACAGGGCGTAGCTCAAACTCCGTCCATCGGGAGAATAGTCGGGGGCAAAGAGCGTCGAGCCGCGCTCCAGCACGCGGGCGCGCCCGCTCTCCAGCTCCCGCTCCACGAGCTCCCAGCCCTGCATCTCCGGGGTGGCCACGTACGCCAGCCTGCGCCCGTCGGGCGAGAAGGCGGAGCCATAGATGATGCCGCCCTCGCCGAAGATGCGGCGCTGGTCCTCCCCGTCGGAGTCGATCATGATGAGGTCGTAGCTGCCCGCCGCGTTCTTGCGCACGAAGGCAATGCGCGTGGCCGCCATGCCCGGCTCACCAGTGATCATGCGCACGATGTCATCGGCGACCGCGTGCACCGCCATGCGAAAGCCGCGGTCACTCCGCGGCGGCAGCTCGTAGGCCGCGCGCTCCAGCACGGTCTTGTAGACCACGTCGTGGACGCTCACCTCCAGCCGGAAGCCGTCCCTGATGGGCTCGATGCTGCCGTCCACCAGGTAGACCGCCCGCAGATCGTTCCAATCCTCATAGACAATGTCCCCCTCGGCCAGGCGGGCGGGGGTGGGGATGAGGGCGAACCGGTCACTGTAGGTAAGATCCCGCTCGATGATGTCCCGGATGTCACCGGCCTCCACCGCTGCGCGCATGCCGCTCGCGACCGGCCGCACGGCCAGGATGGGGCGCGGCGTCACGTCGTACCCGGTGCTCAGTTCCACGCCGGCGGGGATGGTGTCCCGCTGCGCCGCCACGGGGGCGGCGGCGGCCAGGGCGCCGAGGAGCAGGAGTGCGGACTGGAGCGGACGCTGGTTCATGGACTCACTCTATGGGATGCTGGGCGCCGGCTCACGGACGCGCCCCTTCTACACATGGACACGGGCGGGTGGTTCCGCCCTGGCTCACCGCTGCGGCTCGAAGGTGAAGCGCACCCACAGGCGCGCATTCACGAACTCCGCCGGCAGGGGGCCGAACTCCTCGTTGCGGGCCGCCATGTTCACGGCCTGCACCGCGGCCAGGTCGAAGCGCGGATTGCCCGAGCGGCGCATGATGTCCACGTTGGTCACCGAGCCGTCCCGCTCGATGGCGAACACCAGCGTCACCCTGAGATCGGGCGAGCCATCCCAGCGAATGTAGCGGTGCAGCTGGATGATGATGTTGTCCGTGTACCAGGGAAAGTCGAATTCCTGGCCGTCCTGGACCACCTCCAGATCCTCCCCGCCCGTGGATTCCGGGTCGGGTTTCTCCCCGGTGGACTGCGCAGGATCCTTCTTCTCCTCGTCCGGCGGCGGCGGGGGCATGGTCGCCGCGCGCGCCGGCTCCGGATCCGGCTTGGGCTCCGGCGGCTTCTCCTCCACGGGTTGCGGCGGATCCGGCATCACCGGCTCCGTGTTCAGATCCACCGGGATCACGGCCTCCACCTCGGGCGGCGGCGTGGGATCCCCGAGCGCCACGGGCGGCGGGGAGACGATGTGCACGCGCATGGTCTCGAAGTCGGGCATGTCCTCGGCCAGGATTCCCCCCGACAGGACCACACCCGCCAGCAGCGCAGCATGGAGGAGGACCGACGCCACCATGGAGCGCGCACCGGGCCGCCCGGCACCGTGATGCAGCGCCTGGGCCAGACGCACGCCCGTGGGGCGCTCATCGCCGGGCGCCGGACCGGCGTCGTCGTCCCAGCCGTCGGGCCGCTCGCTCATGCCTCCCCCTTCCTTCGGCTCACCGGTTCGTTTCCTCCGGTTCGAGGACCAGGCTCAGCTCCGTGACCCCCATGCCATTGATGATGGCCAGCACCTGCGCCACCACGCCGTAGGGCACCGCCGCGTCCGCGCGTACGTGCGTGGTGCGCCGCTCGGCGTCCTGCCAACCTCCGAAGACACCCCGGAACTCCTCCAGGCCACCCATTTCGGCCTCACCCACGAAGATGGTGCCGTCCCGGGCAATGGAGACCACGACGCCATCCTCATCCGTGAGGGGCACCGCCGCGGCGTTCGGCAGGTCCAACTCGATACCTCCCTGCAGGATGGGCGCCGTGATCATGAAGATGATCAGCAACACGAACGCCACGTCCACCAGATTGGTGATCTGGATCTCCGCGTTGACCGGCAGCCCGCGCCGCCGGGCGCGCCTCAGGGAGCGCTGCATCAGATCCGCCCTTCCCGCGCCAGGGTGCCGATGAACTCACTCGCGAAGCCCTCCATCTCACCGGCGAACCGGTCCAGGCGACTCGCGAAATAGTTGTACCCGATGGCCGCCGGAATGGCCGCCACCAGTCCGAAGGCCGTGGTGATGAGCGCCTCCGCGATGCCGGGCGCCACCGACGCGATGTTGGCGCTCCCCCCCTCCACGATGCCCTGGAAGGCCACCATCACGCCGATCACCGTCCCCAGCAGGCCCAGCAGCGGCGCGGTGACGGAGATGATGGCCAGCCACACCATGCCGCCCGACAGGCCGTCCCGCTCCTCATCCTGCACCTTCTCCAGCACCAGCCAGAGCGCGTGCAGCTGGGTCTCGGAGAGCGGCGCCGCATCCTCCGCGTCCTCCCGCAGCGCTCCCGGGCGCAGCTCACTGAAGAAGTTGGCGCCGTTGCGGAAGACACGGGTGTACGGCGTTTCGGGCAGCCGCATCACCGTCTTGTACGCATCCTCCAGGCGTTGGGTCCGCTCCAGCGCCGTCGCGAAGCGGAAGCCGTCCCCCTGCAGGCGCCGGAACTGGAAGATCTTCCAGAAGATGATGATCCAGCTCGCGAGTGAGAAGAGGGCCACCACCAGGATCACGGCCTGGGTGGAGACCGAAGCGTCCACCACCATCTGCAGGGTGCCGCCCATGCCCGCGGTCTGTATTGCCAGTATCAACGCGCTACCTCCGAGCCCGGTCGGGTGTGAGTGCCGCCGGAGGGGACCGTCCCCCCGGCCACGATGTGGTCATAAGTGCGGCGCAGGCCGGCGGCCAGCGTGGTCCCGGGGCGCCAGCCCAGCTCCGCCGCGCGGGCGGTGTCCAGCGCCGAGTGGCGCAGTTCACCTGGCCGCTCCGGTGCCTCCTCCACGCCCACCCGGCGCCCGGCCGCCTCCATGAGCGCGGCGCCGAGCGCGTGCACGCTGGTGCCCACGCCGGTGCCGATGTTGAAGGCGCGCGCGTCCAGCCCGTCGGGCGGGGGCAGCGGCGCTCCGCCCAGGATGACATTGGCCGCCGCCACGTCCCCCACGTACACGTAATCCCGCGTCTGCTCCCCGTCACCGAAGACGGTGAGCGGCTCCCCGGCGGCGATGCGCTGGCTGAAGATGGCCACCACGCCGGCCTCGCCGTGCGGGTCCTGGCGTGGACCGTACACGTTGGCGTAGCGCAGCGCCACGTAGTCCAGGCCGTGGATGCGCGCGTAGGCGTGCAGATAGTACTCCGCCGTGAGTTTGGTCACGCCGTAGGGCGAGAGCGGCAGCTTGGGCGCGTCCTCGGGCGTGGGCCGCCGCTCGGGCTCGCCGTACACCACACCACCCGAGGATACGAAGATGAAGCGGCCCACGCCGTGGCGGCGGGCTGCCTCCAGGACGTTCAGGAAGCCGTCCACGTTGCTGCGCGCGTCGCGCCGGGGATCGGCCACCGAGACGCGCACGTCGATCTGCGCGGCGTGGTGGCTCACCACGTCGAAGCCGCCCACCTCCGCGAAGAGCGCGTCCACCCCCGGATGGCCGATGTCCATCTCCCGGAAGTCCGCGCCATCAGGCACGTTGGCCCGCCGCCCCGTGGAGAGGTCGTCGATGATCCAGACGCGGTCGCCGAGCGCCAGAAAGGCGTCCGCCACATGACTGCCGATGAAGCCGGCACCGCCGGTGACGAGCACACGCCGGCTCACGCGGCCCCCTGCGAGTCGTGCGGGCCATCCTCCGCGGCCAGCCGGTCGGGCGCGGGGTCGCCGGGGTCGGACGGGTCGCGCTCGGCTTCTGCAGCGGAGGAAGGATGCGCGGCGTCGTCGCTTACAGCATCCTCGTCGGGCAGATCGAAGAGGTAGCGCGCCGCCTCCAGCACGTCCGCGTCGGGCTGCTCGCCAAGCGCCTCCTTGAGGCGCGCGGTGGGGGCGTGCAGCACCTTGTTCATGAGCTGCCGGGTGAGGACCTCCACCCGCGCCCGATCCTCCTCGGGGAGATGGGCCAGCGCACGGAGCGCCCGCTCGGTCTCCGCGCGGCGGATGTCCTCGGCCTGGGTGCGCAGCGCCCGGATGACGGGCACGGCGCTGCGCGAGCGGTACCAGCGCCAGAAATCGTCCCGGCCGTCCGCGATGATGCGCTCGGCCACGGCCACCTCGGAACGCCGCTTCTCCAGCGTTCCCTCCACCACCTGCTGCATGTCGTCGATGTCGTAAAGGAACACGTTCGGGATCGCGCCCACCGCGGGCTCCACGTCCCGGGGCAGGGCCAGGTCCACGATGAGCAGCGGCTTGCGCGGGCCGTCCGGATGGACCTCCTCCAGCATGGCGCGCGTCAGCACATGATGGGGCGCCGAGGTGGCCGTGGCCACGATCTCCGCCTGCGCCAGCAGCGCGGGCAGCTCCTCCACGGACGCCGAGCGGCCGCCGAAGCGGGCGGCCAGCTCCCGCGCCCGCGCCTCGGTGCGGTTGGCCACCACCAGGCTGGCGATCCCCTCGGCGGCCAGGCATTCCAGGGCCAGCGCGCTCATCTCACCGGCGCCGATGACCACGGCGTGGCGCCCGCGCAG
>Ga0214473_10002456_pt1 | contig 22751 bp, 22 predicted proteins | sample RVTome_7_FD_203509 | JGI IMG/M metagenome (GOLD analysis project Ga0214473, IMG submission 203509) | Soil microbial communities from uranium-contaminated site in the Upper Colorado River Basin, Wyoming, United States - RVT98D197 | ecosystem: Environmental > Terrestrial > Soil > Contaminated >... | reverse complement strand
GCCGCTTTCCCTGAATGCTAGTCCAGCATCGTCAAGCTCTCGGAGGGGCGTCGCTCGTCGCGCTCGGGCGACCGAAGCCCGCGATGCCGCGCACGCCGCTCCGGGCCTGACCTTTCATGACACCCCGGGGCATCTCGCCCCGGCCTGACGGAGGAGGAGCATCGACATGGGCATGTTTTGCTATCAGTGTGAACAGACGGCGGCGAGCGCGGGCGGGTGCCAGGAGTTCGGCAACTGCGGGAAGGACGCCGGGGTCGCGGCCCTGCAGGACGTGCTCCTGCACCTCGCGGTCGGCACCTCGTCGTGGGCGCACCGCGCCGCGGCGCTGGGCCTGCGCGACGGCGCGGTGGACGCCGCGGTGGTGGAGGCCCTCTTCACGACCGTGACGAACGTGAACTTCGACGCCGACCGCCTGGCGGTCGAGATCGCCCGCACGGCCGCGGCCCGCGACCGGGCCCGCGCGCTGTACGAGCAGGGCTGCGCCGCGAAGGGCGCCGCGCCGGAGGCACTCGGGGGTGCCGCCACCTTCCAGCCCGCCGCGGGGGTGGACGCCCTCATGGCGCAGGGTGAGGCGCTCGCCATCACGCAGCGCATCGGGAAGCACGGCAAGGACCTCGCCGGTCTTCAGGAACTGCTCACCTACGGGGTGAAGGGCGCGGCCGCCTACGCCGAGCACGCCCGCGTCCTCGGCCACGAGGACCCGGCCCTCTACGCCTTCTTCCACGAGGCGCTCGCCTCCCTCACCAACCCGAACCCGACCGTGGAGGAGCTGTTCGCCCTCTGCATGCGCTGCGGGACCGCGAACCTGCGCACCATGGAGGTGCTCGACGCCGCGAACACCGGCACCTACGGCCACCCGGTGCCGACGCCGGTGCGCGTGACGCCGCGCAAGGGCAAGGCCATCGTCGTCTCCGGCCACGACCTCAAGGACCTGGCGGCGCTGCTCGAGCAGACCGCCGGCAAGGGGATCAACGTCTACACGCACGGCGAGATGCTGCCGGCGCACGGGTACCCGGGCCTGAAGAAGTGGCCGCACCTCGCCGGTAACTACGGTGGCGCCTGGCAGGACCAGGCCGAGGAGTTCGACGACTTCCCCGGCGCCATCCTCATGACCACGAACTGCATCCAGAAGCCACGCGACGGCTACAAGGGGCGGCTCTTCACGAGCGGGCTCGTCGCCTGGCCGGGCGTGCGCCACATCGCCGACCAGAACTTCGCGCCCGTCATCGAGGCCGCGCTGGCGGCGCCGGGCTTCAGCGAGGACGGGGCCGAGAAGACCATCCTGGTGGGCTTCGGCCACAACGCCGTGCTCGGCGTGGCGGACAAGGTGATCGAGGCCGTGAAGTCGGGAGCGATCCGCCACTTCTTCCTGGTGGGCGGCTGCGACGGCGCGAAGGTGGGCCGCAACTACTACACCCACTTCGCCGAGTCGGTGCCGAAGGACTGCGTCATCCTCACGCTCGCCTGCGGCAAGTTCCGCTTCAACTCGCTCGAGTTCGGCGACATCGGCGGCATCCCGCGCCTGCTCGACGTCGGACAGTGCAACGACGCGTACTCCGCCATCCAGATCGCGCTCGCCCTGGCGAAGGCGTTCGGCACCGACGTGAACGGCCTGCCGCTCTCGCTCGTGCTCTCGTGGTACGAGCAGAAGGCGGTCGCCATCCTCCTCACGCTCCTCTCGCTCGGCGTGAAGAACATCCGCCTCGGGCCGACGCTCCCGGCCTTCGTGACCCCGGCGGTCCTGAACGTGCTGGTGGAGAAGTTCGGCCTGAAGGGCATCACGAAGCCCGCGGCGGACCTGGCCGAGATCCTCGGGCCGCCCGCGGCGAGGGCGTAGCCGGCCGACACGACCGTGCCCCTCTCCCAACCCTGCCCGCGCGCCCGGCGGCGCGAGTGCACGCGGAAGGGAGAGGGTCAGCCAGGTTTGACGCGCCCATGACACGCTCCCAGGCCCGACATCACGCGGAAGGACTACGTCAAAGGGATACCCAGTGAGCAGCAAGGACGGGCTCGCGCGTCGGGCGCGGCTCCCCGCGACCGCACCCGCATGCCGAGGGCCTGGATGGCTGAGCACGTCCGCCGCACAGACCATGGGGGTGGCCCGATGCTTCGCCCGCCTGCCCGCAAAGGACGTTCACGGCGGGAATGTCCCGCTGTAGTCTGTGATCACGCAACCCGCTCCCAGGAGACTCGAGATGAATATCCTTCAATCATTGGCCAATGAGCATCGCCTGATTCGGCAGTACCTGGACAATCTCGCCTTCGCCGCCGAGAGGCTCGAGCACGGCGAGCGCCCGCCGAAGGAGTTCTTCGAGAACGTGGTGCTGTTCGCTCGCGAGTTCGTCGACGGGTACCATCACTTCAAGGAAGAGCATCAGATGTTCGTGATGCTCGCGCAGAAGGTGAAGGGCAAGCACGACGCGGCGATCGAGTCCCTTCGCTACCAGCACGAGCGCGGCAGGGCCATCGTCAACGCCATCTCCCAGGCCATCCCCGGCTATCACAGCGGCAACGAGCGAGACGTCCTGGCGATGCTCGAGAACATCGCCGCCTTCGGCGCACTCCTGCGGCAGCACATCAACCGCGAGGACTCCGTCTTCTATCCGATGGCCAGGAAGGAGCTGTCGAAGGATGACCAGGAGCGGCTGCTCGAGGAGTTCAAGCGCGCCGACGAGAAGGCGGGCGGGGAGTGCTTCGATCGGAACGAGGAGCGCGTGATGAAGATGTCCGGGCTCCTGCACGGCTGAGCCGCGCTATTCAGGTGCGGGGGTGGAGCGACATGACGCGCTCTCACGGAATGCCTTGGTGCGACGGCGGGTGTGCTCGCGCCGACACCAGGCACCGGGAGACGCGTCATGGGTCGTGGGCGATGCCGCCGCGGCGCGCCCGGATCTCCTTTGCGATCTCCGAGTCGCACGAACGATCGAGGAGCCGGCGCATCGCAGGGAAGATGACCTCCTCCTCGCGCCGGAGGTGAACGGCGAAGTGCCGCTCCAGCTCCTCCGTTGCCATCGCGATCGCCGGGACGAGTTCGGCGTGTCGAACCGGGTCATGCGCGAGCACCTCGCATGCTTCCACGAGCGCGCCGAGGGGCAGTTCGTGCTCGGCGTGCTCCCGCGCCATGACGTCGAGCTCAGCATCGACCCTCGGGTCCTTGCCTCGCAAGCGGGGAAGGATGGACTCCTCCTCGTCCTTGGCGTGGAGCGGCAGCGCCTGCCTGAAGTAACGATGGACGCTGGCGGCCGACTCCGCGACCGCGTACTGATCGGCCGGGCCGGCTTCCGCGATCCTGCGTGCGAGCGCGAGGAACGAGCGGATGCGCTCGTGGCACTCAAGCAGGAGGTCAACGGCGTCGGCCGCCGCCGCGGGCTTTCCGAACCGGGTGAGCATACCTAACCCTGCCTCGCTTCGAGTTCCTTCAGCCGGCGCGCCATCTCCTTCTCCCGCTGAAAGCGTTTCGTCACGTCACGGATGGTCGCGACAGGGCCCACGATCTCGCCTGCGGCCCCCTTCAGCATCTGGATGGTGAACTCGATGGAGATGGTGTGGCCGCTCTTGGTGACGGCTGGAACCGCGAGGAGGTCTCCACTCCCGTACCGGCTGACTCCCGTCGCCATCACCTTGTGATAGCCGTCCCAGTGGCGACCTCGCAGCCGCTCCGGGATGATGAGGTCCATGGACTGTCCCACCGCCTCCTCGGCGGTGAAGCCGAAGAGAGCCTCTGCAGCGGCGTTCCACAGTCGGATGATCCCCGTGGCGTCCCCAAGGATGATGGCCTCGGGGCTTCCTTCGATGATCTGTCGATACAGCCGGTCGTCCATGGTGGGTGCCTCGTCGTTCAGGGCCCCGGAGCAGGTGCACGGTCCTATCTCCATCGAGAGCCGCGCCCTCACGCTGCTCGCGTCGCAAGGGTGCCGAAACGGGGCGCGAGCACGTGGGTTTCCAGATGTACGTGCCGGAGGATGTCAGCCTCGAGCGCGTCGAGTTCCACCATGAGAACGCGGTACGTGTTGCAGCCCCACTCCGGCGTTGTGAATCCGCCGGTCAGCGTGCGCATCCGGGCCAGCAGGTCCCCGACTGCCAGGTGGTCCTCGTGCATTCGCTCGACCTCTCGCTCCACGAGTCGCGCGTCCGGCTGCCGCGCCATGAGGGCCGGGAAGAGGACCTCCTCCTCTTCGTCGAGGTGCGGCCCGAGGCTGGACGCGAGTTCGCTGAAGGCGTCGTGAAGGTGTTGCAGGTTCGCGTCTCGCGGTCCGTGCACCTTCGCGACCTTCTCCATGATCGGCGCGATGTAGGGCAGTGCATGCCGCAGATAGCCGTGGTGACGGTCGATGATGCGCGCGATGAGGGCGGCGGTGGAGAGTGCGCGGGGATTCTCCTCCGGTCGGGCGTCGTTGGCCGCGAGCGCGGCCTGCATTTCCGCGAACAGCGCCTCGGGATCGAGCCGACCGTCCAGGCAGGCCTCGGGCACGGTCACGTTGCCGTGGCAGCAGTAGTCGATTCCGTGCTTCTGGAAGATTCGCGCGGCTACGGGGTGCTCTGTGACGATCCGGGCGACGGTTGCGTTGTGGTCCAAGTTGGGCATCTTGGTCTCCTCGGTGTTTCATGGCGTGCACGGCCCATGCCGTCATGCGGCAGGGCCCCGAATCCCCTTGCGGCTGCGCGCATTGAACAAGAGGCACGGGGATCTCGCTGACAACCAGATGCCGTTGCGCACCCATAGGGCGGTGCGCGTGCACCCGCCGAGCGGTTGGGAGGGAGCCCGAGCAACCGATGGCGGCGTCGTAGGGGCCAGCACCCCTCCCTGGCGAATTGTCGGACGAGGACGTCACCGTTCGTGCTGCTGAGCGGCGTCGCCAGCGGTAGGGCTTCCAGCCCGGTGTATCGTTGGGGATCTTCCCTTCAGCGATTCCGGCTTTTCTTGTCAGCAAGCGGGAGGTCGCTCCTTGCGCCGTCTGCGGCTCCCCTCCGATGAGCGCTGGCGGCGGCTGGCTTCCGTGTCGTCGCCTTCGCTGTCGTCGTCCTTGCTGACGTCGTGCGGCGGTCACGCTTCACACCGCTCTCCATGGTCGCCGCCTCGACGAGGTTCTCTGCTGCGTCGACCTCGGGCTCGGCCATCGCGATGCTGCGAGCCCTCTCCGCCGCGGCGCGGACGAGCGGCGCCAGGATATCCGCCGGGGAGCCATCGCCGCCCCAGGCCGCCGGCGCACCGAGCTGCCGGAGGACCGCCCCGTGCGCGACGGGCGCGTCGAACGAGAGGTGTAACGCCGGCAGGGCTTCGCGGGGCCTGTCGTAGTCGGCGGGCTTGAGCTTGCCGAGTGTCACCCTGGGGATCTCGAGGTCGGCCGATACGGTCGCCTTGGCATCGGCCCGCCGCCCCTTCGCGGGGGCGTCACCCGCACGCGCCGAGCGCAGGGCACCGAGGACCTGCTCCTTCGTGCGGCCTCGCAGCTCGAAGAGCAGGAACGGATCGCGGTCGAGCGCCTCGCCGAGCACGTAGTGCGTGGCCGCGACGTGCTTGCAGGGATCGCCCCAGTCGGGGCACGAACAGCTCGTCGCGAGGTCGGTGCGCTGCCCGGGGAAGAGGCTCGTGCCCGCTTCGCGGAAGACCTCGCCGATCTCCTTCGGCATCTGGCCCGCGAGCAGCTCGGCCGCGAAGTGCGCCTTCTCGGCCATGCCCGCGATGGCCTTCTTCCAGGCGGAGTCCGTGAGCTGCGCGAGCTTGATGGTCACCTTGTAGGGCGTGGGCCGCGAGCCCGTGACCTTCGCCGTGACCTCGCCGCCCTTCACCACGAGGTCGTGGGTGCGACCCGCGCGCGCATAGGTGCGCCCACGCGCGAGCCGAGCCGAGTCGCCGCGCAGGACGACCTCGAGCGCTTCGATCCAGCGCTGGCCCCACCAGGTGGTGCCCGACTTCTTCACCTTGATGCCGTGCTCGGGCGGCGGCTTCTTGGGCGTGGAGTGGTACCAGCCCCAGCGATCCCGGCGGCTCATGGTCGCACCTGAGCGTTCCGCGCGCGGACACCACGCTTCCGACGTGCAACAGTGGCAGACGGGGTCTCGTCATCGCCGTCCTCGCCGCCGACGACGGCGTCCTTCGCGAGCGCGAAGAGATCGCGCAGCTCGCTGTTGCCCATCTCGGTGATCCACTTCTCGCCCGTGCCGACGACCTTCGAGGCGAGGTCGCGCTTCTGCTCGAGCAACCGATCGACCTTCTCCTCGACCGTGCCGGCGCAGACCAGCTTGTGGACCTGGACGGCGCGTTTCTGTCCGATGCGATAGGCGCGATCCGTCGCCTGGTCCTCGACGGCGGGGTTCCACCAGCGGTCGTAGTGGAAGACGTGGCTCGCGGCGGTGAGGTTGAGGCCGGTCCCGCCGGCCTTGACCGAGAGCACGAAGACGCGGGGCCCGTGCGGGTCTTCCTGGAAGCGGCGGACCATCTCGTCACGCGCCTTCCTCGGCGTACCGCCGTGCAGGAACGCGACCTCACAGCCGAGGCTCGCCTCGAGGTGCGCGACGAGCCGATCGCCCATCTCGCGGAACTGGGTGAAGACGAGCGCCCTGTCGCCCTCGGCGATGGCCTCCTCGAGCATCTCGGTGACGCGCGCGAGCTTCCCCGAGCGCTTCGCCAGCGGACCGCTCTCCGCGAGGTACTGGGCGGGGTGGTTGCAGACCTGCTTGAGGAACATCAAGAGCGCGAGCACGCGGCCGCGCCGCTCGATACCGTCGGCTTCCTCGATGCGCCGCATCTCCTCATCGACCACGGCCTTGTAGAGCGTCGCCTGCTCGCGCGTCAGCGTGCAGATGACCTTCATCTCGTTCTTCGCCGGCAGGTCCTGGATGATCGCCGGATCGCTCTTGAGTCGACGCAAGAGGAACGGGCTCACGATGCGGCGCAGGCGCTCGGCGGCGTCATCGTCTCCGTAGCGCTCGATGGGCACCGCGAACTCGCGCCGAAACGTCTCGAGCGGACCGAGCAGCCCGGGATTCGCAAACTCGAGGATCGACCACAGCTCTGCCAGGCGGTTCTCGACGGGTGTGCCGGTGAGCGCGAAGCGATGGCTCGCCCGGAGCATCCTCGCGGCGCGGGCCGTCGCGGACGCCGCGTTCTTGATGTTCTGCGCCTCGTCGAGCACGACGGCGGACCAATCGACGCCGGCGAGCAGCTCGGCATCGCGACGCAGGAGGCCGTACGTGGTCACGACGAACGAGCCGGGCTTCTTCGGGAAGTCCGTCACGCTGCGCAGGCGCTCGACACCATGGTGCTGCGTGACCGTGAGCGACGGTGCGAAGCGTTCGACCTCGCGCACCCAGTTTCCGACCACCGACGTCGGGGCGACGACCAGGGCCGGGCGCCCGTCCCTGGGCGCCTCGTTCACCCGACGGAGCAGGAAGGCCAGGAGCTGCACCGTCTTGCCCAGGCCCATGTCGTCAGCGAGGCACGCACCGAACCCGAGCGAGCCCATCGTCGAGAGCCAGGCGAGGCCGCGCTCCTGGTACGGGCGGAGCGTGGCTCGGAGCGTTGCCGGGGCAGCCATGTCGATCGACGCGCCATGGCGCATGCGATCGAGCATCTCCGCGAAGCTCCCCGCCGCAGCGACCACGGCGGAGAGCTGCCCCTGGCGGGTCTCGCCCGCGAGCGCCGCCTGCACCGCCTCCCGCATCGTCATGCGCGCGGGGCCGTCCGCGATCCGCCTCTGGATCTCCGCGAGCTCACGCGGGTCGATCGCGACCCACGCGCCGCGGTAGCGCACGAGCGGAGCCTTCTGCTTCGCCAGGGTGGCGAGCTCGCGTGCCGTCAGCGCGTCGTCGCCGAACACGGCCTCCCAATCGACTTCGAGCAGCTCGTCCATGCCGAGCCCTGCGACTCCCGCGACAGCGCCGGCGACCTTGTTCTTGCCGCCCACGCGCATGCGCAATCGGAGACGGCGTTGCCCCGCCGCGGTCAGCTCGCCCGGGACGATGACGCCGAAGCCAGCCTCCGCGAGCGCGACCGCGCCATCGCCAAAGAAGGTCCACGCCGCCGCGGGATCGAGCTCGAGCGCCTCCGGCTTCGCGCTCGTGAGGGCGCGTTCGATCGGCGCGAAGAGTCGCGACGCGCGGCCGAGCGCCTCGAGCAGCGATTCCTGTGGATCGCGAAACGCGCGGCCCAGCTTCTCGAGGCTGCGCCCCTTCGTCTTCCACACCTCCGGTGCCGGGACCAGCAGGCTGGGGTCGTCGGGCGACTGCAACAGGAACCGCAACACGAAGGGGTCGTGATCGGCTTCGGGCAGCTCCAGCCGGAAGCACGCGCGCAAGCGATCGCGCGCACCGATCGCGGGCTCGCTCCAGCGTTCGAGATCCTCCACCACGGATCGCTCGGCAAAGCTCTGCGCCTCGAAGCTGCGCTGGGGGCCTTCGAGGGCGGTGCGCCAGCGCTGCTCCCATGGCGCGTGAACCGTGTGCCCGTTCTTTCGCGCCGAGGCTCTCCTCGCGGGTGGCAGCTCCGGGCCGCCCCTCGCCGCGCGCACCAGGGCATCGACGACGGCGTCGAGGTATGCGCGGAGCAGCGCTTCAGGAGCCCATACGTCGAGGGCCGAGCCTGCCGAGACCGGAACGGCGTGGGCAGCCGGCGGCATGCTCCGCGCGATCGCCGCGACCATGCCGGCGTCCTCGCTGGCGGAGAGGGCCGCTGCCCAGCGCGCTTCGATGCGCCCGCCATGCCGCGCAATGGTCGGCACCACACGCTCGCGCGAGACGAGCTCGATCCCGAGCTTGCTGGCGAGTATCCAGGTCGCCACCGAGCCGGGCAGCGCCTCGACCGTCGCCGCCGGAACCACCGCGAGCCTTGCCATCGTCTCGAAGAGCGGGAGCTTGAGCCCCTCGACCAGGCGTCGCCCCTCGGGCGCCACCAGTTCGGTGCGGGTCGGTTCGCCGTCACGGCCGAGCGCCGGCAGCTCGCGCAGCTCGGTGTCCGACCCCCAGAGGAAGAAGGCATTGAAGTCCGGTACGTAGACGAGGGGCATCGACGCTTCATCGCACGGCCGGCCCCGGTGCGAAAAGCACAACGTCGTCTCGGGCGTGGTTCTCCTCGTTGGCCCACGGGTTGCTCGGGCAGGACGGGCCGGTGCGCAGCCCTGCTCGATACCCGCGGGCGAGCGGCCAAGAGCGGCCACGACTTCTACAACAGGCTATAGCCAGGGCGTCAGCCCTGCGGGATCGTCGCCTCGCTCAGCATTCGCCTGCACGGGCTGCCTTGCCAGAAGTCCCTCCAGAAGGAGAACCCATGAGACTGATGCAGCTGCGCCCCCTCTTAGCCGCCGTCCTCCTCGCACCGGCAGCCATTCGCGCGCAGGTCGCGGACCCCACTCCCACTCCCACTCCAGAAGAAGTGCGCAAGGTCGTGGACTACTACCAGACCGGCAAGGACAGGGGCCCTATCCTGGTCGAGCTCAAGCCGTGTCTCACCATCGACACCCAGAAGGACAGCCCGACCCGGTGGGAATGCGCCGAGCCGGTGACCGCCCCGGTGAAGAAGGGCACCGTCGTCAGCGCCTGGACCTCGTGGCTCGTCCCCCAGGATGGAAAGTACGAGGATGTGGTCGTCCAGTGGGTCCTCGACGGGCAGGTCCGCTCCACCCAGGACGTGGCGCTGTCGTCCTCCTGGCGTTCGCGCACCTACAAGTCGAACGCGCTCTCCAAGAAGGGCAAGTGGTCGATCAAGATCTTGCGCGGCGCCAAGGAGGTCGGTTCCGCGGACGTCCAGGTCGAATAGCTCGGCCGCTTCATCGCTCACGAGCCGGCCAGCGCGGGCAGCCGTTCGACGAAGTGGATGTCCCGGAACCCGAGATCGAGCAGGAGTCCGCGGATGGCCCGCTCGGCGGCTCCGCGCGCCTGGTCACGGAGCCGCACGTCCGCCCCGAGCTCGCGCTCGAAGGCGGAGCGGGCCAGCTCGAACAGCTGGGCGGTCTCGACCGTGCCGAGGTTCGAACCGATGACCTCCGTCTCGCCGGGCTTGAGCTCCACGCGGACTCCAATCGGGGGCAGCACCAACCACGCCTCGCGTCCGGAGACGCGCAGCTTATCCGGTCCGAGCCGCTCGAGATCGAGGCCCAGGTGGGCGTCCGCGAAGACGATGGCCCTGCCTCGCGGCGTCGCCAGGGTGTGCCGCAGCCAGCCGGCGACGTCGCCCCAGAACGAGCCGGCCGATGTGGGCCCGGGCGAGAAGTCTATCTTCTTGTAGACGGAGAGGTCCAGCGTCTCGAGCCGCGCGACCTCGCGGATCCGGAGAACCACGGCTGGCGAGTCGGGCGGCTTCGAGTCGCGCTTGCCGAAGCCCAGCATGAGACCGATCCCCACGCCGATCGCGAGGCCGAAGATGAGGAGTCCGGGGAGGCGGCGCATCGCGGAATCCTAGCCGAACGCCGCCAGCCAGGTCGCGGCGGCGTCAGGGGGTGGCCGGGCGAGCGGTGCGCCAGCCGCTCGTGAGCTCCCCGTCAGGGAGATCCAGGCATGCGATGGATCGGTGCACGACGCACACATCGTGTTTGCGCCACTCGACCGTCAGATTCGCCTTTCGCCGCTTTTCGTGCCGTTGGAGACCGCACCGGCTCGTGAGGGTCCTCTCCTGGACATGTGCGTGACCCTCGGCACCGAAAAGGGCCCGGCTGCGATTTCTCCGCAGCGGGCCCGAGGCGATGGAGCAAGGAAGAGGCTGCTTACTTCGTCTCTTCCATCTTCTTCTCTTCAGCCTTCTTCTTGCTCTTCTTCGCGGCCTTCTTCTTCTTCACCTTCTTCGGGGTCTCCGCCGGCGTCTCGGCCGGAGCCACAGCTGGCGCTGGCTCGGCCGGGGCGGTCTGGGCGATGGCAGGGCCGGCGGCGGCGAGGAAGGCGACTGCGACGAGTGCGCTGAGGATCTTCATGTTCTCTCCTGGTGCGGTCGAGCGGTTGGTAGGAACGCTACCGCACAGGCCGGAGGAGCATCCGCCATGCCGTCGCGTTCGGGCCGAGAAACAGGCGTGCTCACGCGCTCTTGGCGCTTCGGTGCGGGAACGGCGTGCGCACAGCGTGGAGATTCGGGACAATGCATCCGAGGATACTTGGGACGTGAGTCTCGCTCCCACCGGGCGCCGGACACCGGCCGTTCCGCCGCGTTCCCTCGCCTGCTCGCGCACTTCGTGACGCCGCTCCGCGTCTCGGAGAACCCTCATCGAAGATCGCGGCGCTGATGGCGGCCATTCCGGAGCTGAAGAGCAGCCCGCTCTCCGTTCCCTCGAGAGCGCAGAGCTTCTCGACGACGGCCTGCTGGTCGGGGGTGTTGAAGTACCGCGGGTACACGTTCTCGGTCGCGTCGAGGTAGGCGAACGAGGAGGATGAAGACGGTGAGTTCAAGCCGCGGTTCATTCGATCCGGGATCGACCCACTGTGAACGCATTGCGTCGCCTTGCCCATCGTGCGTCCTCCTTGCGCCGGCCGTGCCGCCCTCAATACGACACCACGACCACACCACGGCGTGGCTCCTTCCGTGGCCGGCCGTCTGCGACTAATAGTGAAATCCACCCGCCCCCCGGATCTGGGGATGACTTGCCGTAATGTGGGAAGACGCCCTCGATGAGTCGCATCCTGCGCTCGCCTTGCCATATAGTAAAAAGCGCCCCCCCAACGAGCAGTTGACGCAAGTTCGTCTAGCTCTAGATTTGGTCCATTTCACATGCGGTCGCGCTCACCCGCACCGCCAGCGGTACACCGGGGCCGGGCCCGCTCCAGGCGTCCGGCCGATATCGATCGGCGCGCGATCGCGCGCGGAGGATTGGACACATGACCCGACAGAACCGGCTCCTCATTGCGGCAGGTGGCTCGCTCCTGGTGGTCGCGCTCGCGAGCGCGCAAGAAGTGAAGAAACGGGGTGACACCAGCTACATGCCGGTCGACCAGAAGGAGCCCTTCAGGTCGGTCCTCTCGCGCATGAAGGCGGAGAAGCCCAAGGTCATGAAGCGCCACATGGATCTCCTGAGCGTGCGCTACGACCTCTCCGATCGGCCCGCGAAGGGCGTGACGATGTTCCGCGGCAAGCCGGTGCAGGAGGGGACCCGGGCCAAGCTGCCGAAGGGCGCCAGCTGGGAGGCGCTCGCCGCGATGCGCCCCGAGGAGGTCCGCGAGAAGGACCTCTTCCCTCCCGGCTTGATGCCGCTGCCTCATCCGAACCATCCGGAAGGGGGAATGCTGTTCCCCAAGTTCCACATCGACGAGATCAAGAAGCAGGAGGGGCGGGATCTCACCCGATTCGACCTCGACTTCGATCTGCCTGACCAGTTCCTGCCGGAGTTTCCGCCGCCGATCTTCCTCACCATCCGGCCGGATCTCGGCGACGTCTCGCAGGGGAAGCTCGTCACCATCATGAACTACTACGAGCTGTTCAACGGGATCCTCAACCCGAAGGATCTCGAGGGACTGCGTCTGCTGGTGACACCGTTTCCACAGCAGCAGTTCAACCAGACGGAGGACAGGAGGACGGAGATCCCGAGCCGAGGGGTCACCTGCTTCGACTGCCACGTGAACGGCCACACGAATGGCGGGACCCACCTGGTCGGCGACATCCGGCCGCAAGAGTTCCGCCACAGGATCGAGACTCCGACCCTGCGCGGGGTCAACATCCAGCGTTCGTTCGGCTCGCAGCGCGCGATGACCAGCGTCGAGGACTTCACCGAATTCGAGCAGCGCGCGGCCTACTTCGACGGCGATCCCGTCATCGCGACGAAGAAGGGCGTCAACATCCTCGAGCGCGGCAGCCAGGTGCACTTCATGGCGGAGATGGAGAAACTCCTCGACTTCCCGCCTGCGCCCAAGCTCCGGGTCGACGGGAAGCTCGATCCGAAGAAGGCCTCGGAGCCGGAGATGCGGGGCCAGACCTTGTTCTTCGGAAAGGCCCAGTGCGCCACCTGTCACGCGCCGCCCTACTACACCGACAATCTCATGCACAACCTGCGCGCCGAGCGGTTCTACAAGCCCAAGCTGGTGAACGGGATGGTGATGTCGGCGGACGGCCCCATCAAGACGTTCCCCCTGAGGGGAATCAAGGAATCCCCGCCCTACCTGCACGACGGCCGGCTCCTGACCCTCGAGGACACGGTCGAGTTCTTCAACCTCGTCCTCGAGACCCAGCTCAGCCCTCAAGAGAAGCAAGACCTCGTCACGTTCATGCGCGCCCTTTAGAAGAGGGGCTATCGGCTATGGACTCCGGGCTACGGTCGCAAGCGAGCCCGTAGCCCGTAGCCTGTGGCCCGTAGCCCAAGCGGCGGATCGGCCCAGCTGGTGCTGCAAATGACTCGTGCTTCGCCCTGGCACGGGGGGCTTTGGTGGGTGGGCCCCGGCAACCCTGGTTTGGGGCTCTGGCGGCCGAAAACTTGCTCCGTGATATCGCGCGAGCACACTGCGTCCGTGACACTCGAAGAACGCATCGGACAGCTCGAGGAGGAGAGCGAGCTGCTCAGCCCCACGGTGGATGGACCCGAGGAGCGCAACGCGGAGGAGCGAGGAGCTGCAACGCCATCCGCGACGCAGTCGGCCGCGAGGCAGAGCGCGTCGGCGACGACGCGGGACGCCCCGTTCCAGCTCCGCGGCTGCAGCTTCACGATGATGCTGCTCAAGATACTGAACCCGCGCGACTCGCAGTTCTTTCCCCTGCTCGCGGACAAGGTCCGCCAGGCGCCCAACTTCTTCCGGAACGCGCCGGTCGTGCTCGATCTGGACAGCCTGCCACCGAACGCCGAGCTCGAGTTCCAGGGCTTCTCCGCGGCCCTCCGGAGGCACGGTCTGATCGCGGTGAGCCTGCAGGGGGGAACCCGGCGGCAGCGGGAGAGTGCCCTGGCCGCGGGCCTCACGCTGCTCGCTGCTCGAACTGCACCCGAGCGAGCCGAGACGGAGCCCGGTGCGGCCGCGGTGGAGCGCGCGCCGGAGCTCCCCTATCAGCGCACGACCAAGCTCATCACCGAGCCGGTGCGTTCGGGCCGGCAGATCTACGCGCAGAACGGCGACCTGGTGGTCTCCGCGTCGGTGAGCCCCGGCGCGGAGCTGCTGGCCGACGGATCCATCCACGTCTACGGGGCGCTCAGGGGACGCGCGCTCGCCGGCGCGTCCGGGGACGGCACCGCTCGCATCTTCTGCCAGAGCCTGGAAGCCGAGCTGGTGTCCATCGCCGGGCTCTACCTCGTCAGCGAGGACATCGGTAAGGACGTCCAGCGCCGGAAGGTGCAGGTGTACATCCAGGACGACTACCTGCACATCGACCCGATGACCGTGTGATCAGGACGGGCACACCACGAAGCCGGTTCGTCCGGCAACCCCATTAAGCTCAGGAGAGATCTTGGCCAATATCATTGTGATGACTTCTGGCAAGGGTGGCGTGGGCAAGACCACCTCCAGCGCCGCCTTCGGGACGGGCCTGGCCCTCAAGGGTTTCAAGACCTGCATCATCGACTTCGACGTGGGCCTCAGGAACCTCGACCTCATCATGGGGTGTGAGCGCCGGGTGGTGTTCGATTTCATCAACGTCATCAACGGCGAGGCGAGAATCAATCAGGCGCTGATCAAGGACAAACGGGTGGAGAATCTGTTCATCCTCCCCACCAGCCAGACACGCGACAAGGAGGCGCTCACGCTCAGCGGCGTGGAGCGCGTGCTGAACGAGCTCAGGAAGGAGTTCGACTACATCATCTGCGACAGCCCGGCCGGGATCGAGAGGGGCGCGCTCACGGCCCTCTACTTCGCCGACGAAGCCGTCATCGTGACCAATCCGGAGGTGTCGTCCGTACGCGACAGTGACCGTATCCTGGGCGTCATCCAGGCCAAGTCCTACCGCGCCGAGCACAACCTGGAGCCCGTCCGCGAGCGGCTGCTGATCACGCGCTACGACTACGCGCGCGTGGAGCGGGGTGAGATGCTCAAGCTCGAGGACGTGCTCGATATCCTCGCCATTCCGCTGCTGGGCGTCATCCCGGAGAGCCCGGCCGTGCTCCGCGCCAGCAACGTGGGCATGCCGGTGGTGCTGGGTGAGAAGTCGAACGCCAGCCTCGCCTATGGCGATGCAGTGGCCCGCTTGCTCGGCGACTCCGTGGAGCACCGCTTCCTCAAATCGGAGCGGAAGGGCCTGTTCGACCGATTGTTGCGGAGGACAGCATGATCATCGCGGAGTTCCTGCAGCGCTTCCGCGCCCCCAGGCAGCCTACCCTCGCTGCCACGGCCAAGGAGCGCCTCCAGATCCTGCTGGCGCACGAGCGGGCGGACCGCCACAGCCCCGATTTCCTGCCACAGCTCCAGAAGGAACTGCTGGAGGTCATCAAGAAGTACCTGGCCATCGACGATGACAAGGTGGCGGTCAGGCTCCAGCGCGAGAGCAGCTGCTCGCTGCTGGAGGTGAACGTCGAGCTGCCGATTTCCGCCGGCGCCTCGGGGCGCCAGCCAGCGCGCGCCGGGGCCTGACTCGTGTTTCGCTCTCTAGCGCAACGGGCTTCCGATGGCGGGAGCGGCGGTCGCTCCCCCCGCTCGCGGCGGGTGGGCACGAAGAAGGGCGAAAGGCGAGGCTGGCTCTCATAACGCTCGGACGCGCAGCACGAAATGGCCCGGCTCTCCGTCAGCCCCGAGTATGTCGCTGTCCTCGTCGAGGCTGGCTTTCGTCCCCATGTGGTGCGGGGTCTCATCGAGCTCGAGGTCTACAGGCGTCCCGCGCGAGGCCGCTGGTTCCTGCAAGCCCAGGTTGACCACGACGGCCGCATCGACGTGGGCCTCACGCAGGACGCGGGCTGGGGGGCCTTCATCGGGCCCATCCACAGGGCCGAGTCGGCATCGGCCCTCGCGTGCGCGCTGCCCGGCATCGTCAACTCTCTGGAAGACCTCGCGACGGCCGACCACAAGCTGCGTTGCCCTGAGTGCAATTCGTGGACCGTGATGAAGAACGGCAAGAATGGCCCGTTCCTGTCGTGCGCCCAGTTGCGAAAGGCTGCCGAGTACTCCAGCGAGGCCCTGACCTGCCGGGGCACGCTGCGCATGACGGCGCTCCACATCCACGCCGAGAACGCTGACAGGGCACCGGATGGAGACGGACCTGACGAAGCTGACGCAAGCTGACAATCAATGTCCAGGGGAGAACGGTCATGCCGGCTCGAGGAGCGCTCATCGCCGCAGCAATCGGAGTGACGGTCCTTGGCGCAAAGGCATTGGCGCGGGACGTGCCATGCGCGGGATTGCCGTCCCATGATGAGCTGGCGGTCGCGCTGAGAGCGGCGAGGGGCGTGCCCAACGGCGGCTTCAACCTCGACATGTGGGGCACGGTGGTCAACCGCGACGGCGTCGTCTGCGCGGTCGCATTCACCGGTTCGGATCGCGGCTCGCAATGGCCAGGCAGCCGCGTCATCTCCGCCCAGAAGGCCAACACCGCGAACTCGTTCAGCCTGCCCGGCCTCGCGCTGTCCACGGCGAACCTGTACGCCGCGGTTCAGCCCGGCGGGTCGCTGTACGGCCTGCAGCACAGCAACCCGGTCAATACCGAGGTCGCATACAGGGGGCCTTCCGCCAGCTTCGGCACACCCGATGACCCGATGGTGGGCGGCAAGATCGGCGGGGTGAACGTCTTCGGCGGAGGCCTGGCCCTCTACAACGGCAAACACCAGCTGGTCGGTGCGATGGGCGTGAGCGGCGATACGTCGTGCGCGGACCACAACATCGCATGGCGCACGCGTCATGCGATGAACATGGACTTCGTTCCGGGGGGCGTGTCGGGCGATGCGTCCCATCCCGACAACATCAACTACGTCGGCCTGGCTCCGGCTCCCAGCCTGGCAGGCGATTTCTCCCATCCTATCTGCAAGATCGCCGGTGGCGACGCCGTCTCGGCGCTCAGCGCCGCGCTGCCGCCCACGCGCTGAGCGTCGGGGGCGCCCTGTCGTGACGGAAGGCACCGCGGGCACCCAGCCAACAGACGCCAGGTTCCTTGTAGCGCCGTCCTCGAGGGCACCACGCGAAGGCAGTGGCCCCACCTCGTGACCTCGCGCTAAGAACCTACCGTGTCGAAAGCCTTCACGAGCGAAGAAACCCCCGACATCGGCGTCATCGCGCGGGAACCGCCCGTCCTGCGGCCAGGCGAGGTGCGGTACGTCACGCCAGAGGGGCGGGAGGGGTTGCGGGCTGCGCTCGAACGGCTCCGCGCCGCCCTGGCGGAGGCTGCCGGTCTGCCCGACAGCGAGCGCGCTGCGCGCATCGCGGATCTCGAGCGGCGCGCCGCGCTCGTCGCGGGAACGCTCGCCGCACTCACGGTCCTCGGGCCCGACGCCGCGCCCGAGGGCTCGGTGGCCTTCGCGACGTGGGTCACGATCGAGGACGAGGCCGGCCGTCGCAGCACCTGGAGGATCGTGGGACCGGACGAGGCCGACCCAGGTCACGGGCTCGTCAGCGTCCACTCGCCGGTCGGACGTGCGCTGCTCGGCCGAGCGGCAGGCGAGCCCATACGGGTGGAACGTCCGGACGGCTGCCGCGAGTACAGGGTGATCGAGGTGCGGCGGACCGCGTCCTAGCCACGCGGCGGGCGGGCGACGACGCTCCGCGACATGCGGCGAGGCGACGATGCCAGGACATGTGGTACAGCGGGCGGGGTGCCGCGACGACCGAATCACGGTGGTGACCAAGGGTGCGCCGCGCCAAGGGAGAGGCGGCAGTGCAGGACGAGCTGCGGTCGATCGCGCCATCCCGGCGCGAGCTGGAATCGCCGCTCCGGCAAACCAAAGGAGAAGCCAGGAATGATGAGCGCCATCGCCGCAGTGAAGGCTCGCGAGATCCTCGATTCTCGTGGCAACCCAACTGTCGAAGTGGACATCACCCTCGAAGGCGGCGCCTTCGGCCGCGCGGGTGTGCCCTCGGGTGCATCCACCGGCAGCCGCGAGGCGCTGGAGCTGCGCGACGGAGACAAGAAGCGGTTCGGCGGGAAGGGCGTCGCGAAGGCCGTGGCCAACGTGAACGGCGTCATCGCGCCGGCGGTGCGTGGCCTCGACGCCCTGGACCAGGCCGCGCTCGACGCCAAGCTCCTCGCCCTCGACGGTACGGCGAACAAGGACAAGCTCGGCGCGAACGCCATCCTGGGCGTGTCGATGGCGGCGGCGCGCGCGGCGGCCGCGTCGCTGGGGCTTCCGCTCTACCGCTACCTCGGCGGCGTCGAGGCCAGCCTCCTGCCCGTGCCGATGCTCAACGTGCTGAACGGCGGAGCGCACGCCGACAACAGCGTCGACTTCCAGGAGTTCATGATCGTGCCCGTCGGTGCGCCGAGCTTTCGCGAGGCCATGCGCTGGGCCGCGGAGGTCTACCAGGCGCTGAAGAGCACCCTCAAGGCCAAGGGCCTCGGCACCGGCGTCGGCGACGAGGGCGGCTTCGCGCCGAACCTCAAGGCGAACGTCGAGGCCGTCGAGGTGATCCTCGCCGGCATCGAGAAGGCGGGCCTCGCGCCCGGCAAGGACGTCGTCCTCGCGCTCGATCCTGCCGCGAGCGAGTTCTACGAGGACGGCGCGTACGTCTTCGCGAAGTCGGACAAGAGCAGGAAGTCGTCTGCGGAGATGGTCGCGTTCTGGGCGGACTGGGTGCGGCAGTATCCCATCTGGTCCATCGAGGACGGGCTCGCCGAGCAGGACTGGGGCGGCTGGAAGCTCCTGACGGACGCGCTGGGCGCAAAGACCAAGCTCGTGGGCGACGACATCTTCGTCACCAACCCGGCCATCGTCCGGGAGGCCATCGCGAAGGGCGTCGCCAACTCGGTCCTCATCAAGCTGAACCAGATCGGATCCGTGACCGAGACGCTCCAGTGCATGCGCGAGGCTCGCGCCGCCGGCTACGGCACGGTCGTGAGCCACCGCTCGGGCGAGACCGCCGACGACTTCATCGCGGATTTCACCGTGGCGACCGGCGCCGGGCAGCTGAAGACCGGCGCCCCTTGCCGCGGCGAGCGCGTCGCCAAGTACAACCAGTTACTGCGCATCGAGGAGGAGCTGGGTTCGGGAGCGCGCTACGCGGGAGCGCGCCCCTTCGGGCGATAGAAGTCGGGAATGCGCCGGAGCGCCCCATGTTGATCGCCGACGGGGGAGGGCTCGCTTCGATGACGACGGCGAAAAAGCGCGGTGGCGGCAGGGAATTCGAGGCACTGGCTCCATATCTCAAGGCGGCCCGAGAATTCCCGCCGCTGACGCGCGAGGAGGAGCACGCCCTCGCCCTGCGCGCTCGCAAGGGTGACGTCTCCGCCAAGCAAAAGCTCGTCCGGCACAACCTCGCGTTCGTGGTGACGATCGTGTGCAAGCAGCGTCGCGGCGCCGTGCGACTCGACGACCTCATCCAGGAGGGCAACATCGGCCTGATGCGGGCCGTGGAGAAGTTCGACCCGCACGCCGGGACCCGTTTCCTGACCTATGCGGTGTGGTGGATCCGCGCCTACACCGGAAAATATCTGAAGGCGGCGCGCTCGACCGTTCGACCGCAGAGCGGGACCATGGCGCAGGTCGACGTCTCGCTCGACAGCGCGATCCGCGACGAAGAAGACACCTCCCGCCTGGAGCGCCTCGAGGACGAGGCCCCGGGCCCCGAGGACGCCTATCTCTCCGCCGAGGGTGACCGCGAGGTCCGCGACGCGCTCGGCAAGGTGCGCAAGCGCATCGGTGAGCTGGGCTGGGACATCGTGTGCAATCGCCTCAAGCAGGATTCACCCAAGACGCTCGACGAACTCGGCAAGCGCTGGGGCGTCTCCCGCGAGCGGGTGCGCCAGGTCGAGGTGAAGACGAAACAGTTCCTGAGACGGCACCTCGAGGAGATCGAGGTGGGCGCCACGCGCGACGCGGCCTGAAGGCCAGGCGTTCACTCGCGCTCCACGGCCTTCGCGCCCTTCACCGGGTGTGCCCGCCTGGTCGCGGTCAGGTGAAGGAAGGACTCGACGTCGATGAAGTCACGCGCACCGTTCGGCTTCAGCGCCTCGAGGAGCCGCGTCGACAGCGCCCGCAGCGCGGAGTAGGTCGGCCAGTTCGGCGTCTCGTCGAACCGTAGGTCGCAACCGAGCCGCTCGGCGGCCTCGCGCGCGGGCTTGGGCCGGAGGAGCACGTTGCGGTCCGGTTGCGCGACGAACGGAAACAAGGTCGCGACAGACCACATCGCGGCGGGTGCCATGGGCAGGTGGGCGGCTGCGGCGAAGAGCTTCTCGAACCGGGCGCGCCCAGGCGCAGGCACGCCGAGCACCTCGAACAGTGCGCCGAAGAAGACGAGCGCCGTCTCCTCGTCGCCGAGCGCCTCCTCGAGGGTGTCCTTCCTCTCGGTGCTCGGCTGAAGCGGGCTCAAGCACCGCTCGACCTGGAGCGTGCGATTCACCAGCTCACCGACGTCGGCGGCGGCGAGTAGCCGTTCGCCCTCTCCGTTTCCGAGCACCTCGGCCCACTTCTCGTGCACCAGGCGCCAGAGCGTCGCGCGCTCGCCGGTCGCGACATAGCTCGGGTCTGCGAAGCCCTGCGGATACGCGGACATGAACTGCGCGATGGCCTGGTCCTGTGTGAGCCACGTCGCGGCGAGGCCGTAGCGACCGGTCTTCGGATCGAGGGAGAACGCCGAGAGCCCTTCGAGCCAGGCGTCCCGCTCGACGCCGTCCGTCCGGAGGAGCATCTTCGCCGCAGGCAGGCGGAGCTTGGCCGCGAACCGCTTGTCGCTCTCCGGGAAGAAGACGTGCACGGCATTCGCGTCGAGGGCCACGATCTTGCCGACTCCAAGCGACACGTGGTGCACCAGCATCTTCTTCTCGAGATCGGCCATGGCCTGCTTTCGTCGTCGGAGGGCGACCGTTCGTGCGACCCGAACGGAAGCGTGAGAGCCGAATGCGGGACCTCGAGCCTGTGACTCGCACCTGCGACCGAAAATGACGCGCGGGCCACGCGGAGACGCCCTGGCCGCCGGTGGGCGACCCGTGCGCTCGGCCCGCGCGCTCGGGATGACGAGGCCGCTACACCTCAGGTGTTCGGCATCGGGTCGTCGATGCCTCCATCTCCAGATGTGCTCTCGGAGATGTGTCCTCGGAGCCTGGAGACATGCTTCTTGAGAGACGTCCTGCGGGGCACCCCAGGCGTGCTCCACGATCCATGCGCTCTTGTACGCCGCGGGGGCGGCCGTGGGAAGAGCCCCATGGTGTCGCGGACGAGCTCATGTCCGCGCCAAGCCATGCAGCGCCGCTGCCTCGGCGAGGTCTCCGCGAGACCGGCCCTACCTGGTCGCAGTGCCGTTGGGAGGCCACGGCTTCCCCTCGCCGTTGCCGTCGACCTTCACGCGCTCGTTCGCTGGCCCGCGCCAGACGCTGCCCGCGATGACGCGGCGAGGGAGCCACGGCCAGCGCGACCGGCTCTCGTCGGTGGTGAAGACCGCTGGCGATGTCGCCTCGCCGTTCGGGCTGGGGTAAGGCGGCCTCGACTCAGCAGCCTGAACCGGGACCGGTCTGCCTCCTGCACTTCCGCGAGGCTGGTGGCGGCGCCCCCCATTGCGAGAGGCGTTGCCCGCTGGTCTGAGTAGCTGACTGTCGCTGCTTGATCTGCTCAAGGTGTTTACTCGTTCCTGCGCCGCGGCCACCGGGACCACCGGGGCGGGCGGCGCGTGGAGTCTTCGCTGGCAAGGGAAAAAACGGCCCCTGCTACGGTTCTGTCTAGTGTGGCTGATTGCGACGGTTGTTCAAGACGACCATGGTAGAGGCGCCTGGAATCGAGCCCTCGGGACGCGAGCCGCAACACGACGCGACATCGCCGACGAAAACCGACCAGGGGCCGCGGGGTTGAACGACCAGATCCGCCCGGTGCGTTCACCGTGCATCATCCGCTTGAAGATAGCAAGTTCAGCGGAGTGTGCCGGTGCTCTTTGGGTCGACAGCGGGGTCGACAGCGGGGTCGACCGGGCCACTCGGCCGTTTGGTCCTCTCCCTGCGCGGCGCAGGACCTTCCACCGGCCCGGTGGAGCCTTAGGGGCACCGGGGTCTCGGGAGGCCAAGCTCACGAACATCTCGTCATGAGGCGGTCACGCTCCGCGCAAGCGATCGGGTCATGGTGCACCAGGAAAAGGAGACCACGGATGAAGACCCCGTTCAGATACCGACCGTCCCTCGTCGCAGTCGCCCTGCTCTCGATGCTCGCCGTCCGCGGGCGCGCGGCCGATCGCCCACTTCCACCGTCACCACCACCGGAAGCCTACTCCGCCTGCGCGGACAAGAAGGTGAACGACTCGTGCTCGGTCAGCCTCGGTCAGCACACGATGGAGGGGGCCTGCGCGCTCTCCGAGAGCGGGGATGGCCAGCTGTTCTGCAGGCCGGCTCGTCCGCCCTTGCCACCCGAGGCCTTCACCGCCTGCACGGACAAGGTCGCGGACGCCGCGTGTACGGTCGCGTTCGGTGACCACACGATGCAGGGAGCCTGCGCGGCCCACGAGGACGGACGGTTGTTCTGTCGTCCGGACCGGCCACCACACGAGCGCTGACCGCTGCCGTCGGGCTTCTCCGCGACCTCGTCATGACCACGAGGAGTCTAGATGGCGTGCTTCTGTAGGGCGGGGGCTTGTCCCCCGCCGGCGGCCCTGAGGCGGGGGACAAGCCCCCGCCCTACGATTGAGGCTGATCCGCGTCGTCTTCCGTCAGCTCGCGCGCCATCGCTTCCTGGCCCGGCTCCCCGACCTCACGCTCGGCCCAGCGGTAGAGGAGCTTGTCCTCGCGCTGGGCGTGGGCGCGCAGCAGGTCG
>Ga0214473_10002455_pt1 | contig 22759 bp, 18 predicted proteins | sample RVTome_7_FD_203509 | JGI IMG/M metagenome (GOLD analysis project Ga0214473, IMG submission 203509) | Soil microbial communities from uranium-contaminated site in the Upper Colorado River Basin, Wyoming, United States - RVT98D197 | ecosystem: Environmental > Terrestrial > Soil > Contaminated >... | reverse complement strand
GCCTTCATGTAGGCTGGTGAGACATGCCTCGGCGCGGTGACCTAAGACAATCCGAAGAGGTCCAGAAGCTGCTGGAGCAGGGCCGCCGAAAGGGCGGGGTCCTGACCTATGCAGAGATCAATGACACATTGAGCGATGATCGCGTGGATCCGGACCAGCTCGACGACATTCTCCAACTGGTGGGGGACGAGGGGATTCGCGTGGTGGAGGAGAGCGAGGATCCAGGGCGGGAAGGCGAGACGCAGCCGCTCGTGCGGCGGTCGCGCGCGGCTTTGGCCGCGGAGGAGGAGATCCCGACGGTGGAGGGCATCCCACCGGACGACTCGGTGCGGATGTACCTGCGCGAGATCGGCCGAGTGCAGCTCCTGACCCCGGAGGAGGAAGTGGAGCTGGCCAGACGACTGGAGCGCGCGACCATCCTCTCGAAGCTCCAGACAGTCTGGGTGTACAGCATGAACATGCTGGATCGAGAGCCGCGCTTCCCGGATATCGCTCAGGCGATCGAGAGCGCGCCCGATCAAACGCTTCAGGAACAGGTCGGCATGGCGGATCATGTCATCAAGCGCCTGCTCTCACGCGGCGCCTCGCCCGACGAGATGACCCCGGATCACGTGCATGAGCAAGTGCAGGCCTTTGTCCGGCAGCGCGTGGACGAACTCAGGGCCAAACAAGTGATGCTGCAGCGCGAATCCGCCGAGGCCGCGGAAGAGGAAGACCGCGAGCAAGCCGTGCGGATTGACTTCCAGAAGGCGCTCCTCGAGACCAAGCAGCGAGCGGATGGGTACCGCCGCCTGGCGCGCCACCTGACCTACCGTCAGATCAAGCACCTGCTTTTCATCCGTAATGTCTGGGAGCAGTTTCGCGCGGAGACGCGAAGCGAGGAAGAGGCGGCGCCGCCCGAGGAGGAGGACGCCATAGGCCGCTATGACGCGCCGGCCATCCTGAGCCTGAATCCGGCGCAACTGCGGCGCAGTCTGAGAGTGCTCACCGTGGCGAATCGGCAGTTCGGGACGCCCCCGCGCGACCCAACCTTGAAAGATATCGCGGCGGAGACCGACCTCTCGCCGGTCGAAGTGAGGCATGTGCTCGATTGGGCGCACAAAATCCTCTCCGAGGGGCGCGCCGCGAAACACCAGCTCATCGAGGCGAACCTACGACTGGTGGTGAGCATTGCGAAGAAGTATAGCGGGCGCGGCATGTCCTTCCTGGACCTCATCCAGGAAGGGAACATCGGCCTGATCCGCGCGGTGGAGAAGTTTGACTATCGCAAACGCTTCAAGTTCTCCACCTACGCCACCTGGTGGATCAGGCAGGCGATTACACGTGCGATCGCGGATCAGGGCCGTACCATCCGCATTCCGGTGCACATGGTGGAGACCATCAACAAGCTGGTGAAGACCACCCGGCAGCTCCACCAAGAGCTAGGCCGCGAGCCCACCCAGGAGGAGATTGCGGAGGAGATGGAGGGGCCGTTCACCACGCCGGAGGACCGTCAGAAGGCCGTCCAGCGGGTGAGCGAGATCTTCCGCATCGCGCCCGAGCCGCTGTCGCTGGAAACGCCCATCGGGGAGGAAGAGAACTCACATCTGGGCGACTTCATCGAGGATCAGGATGCAATCTCCCCGGCCGACGCCGCCTCCACCCTGGTATTGCGCGAGCAGCTCGAGTCGGTGCTCGATACCCTCACCGAGCGCGAGCGCGACGTATTGAAGCTCCGCTTCGGCCTCGACGACGGCTATCAGCGGACCCTGGAGGAAGTGGGCCGCATCTTCAAGGTGACGCGCGAACGCATTCGTCAGATCGAAGCGAAGGCGCTCAAGAAGCTGAAGCATCCCAGCCGCAGCCGAAAGCTGCGCGACTACCTCGATTAGCCTCGGCCTTGCCAGGAGCTAGCCATGGCGCGACGTCGGACGAAGGCCACGCGCGGCCTGCTGTTCATCTCACTGCTCTTGTGTCTCAGCGCGTTCGCAGGTGCACCGAAGACCGCGCCGATCAAAGAGCCGCCGCGGGAGACGCTGAAGTGGGGGGACACGGAGATCTTGGTGGAACGCACCACCACCGCGACCCCAGATGACCTCCAACTCCCGTTCTACGCGGGCGCGAAGTTCCGCGAGGGCTATACGCGACGACTCATGACCAAGGACGGCGCGCCGCTGAACTATCTCGCCTCGGTGACCCTCACCAGCACGGACAAGGCCGAGAAGGTGGCGCAGGACTACAGCCAGAGGCTGCCCGGCAAGCCGAAACCGGAGACGATACAGGACAGGAACGGAAAGCGTATCGTGCTCGCGGTGGCCTCGCAGCAGGAGGTGCGCACGGTCACGATCGTCTCAACGAAGGCAGGCTCAGAGATTCGCCTGACGCGCGCGATCAAGCAGGCCGACCCACCGCCGCTACCGGAGTCCAAGATCGTCTCCCCTGGGCAGATGGGGCCTCGCCGTGGCCCTGGGCGCGGACCGGGAGGCGGCCCCGGACGCCCCGGCCGCCCCGGCCGCCGCGGCGGGACCAAGGTGTAGCCCGCCACCGCGCTTCGCTTGACGTGGTGGCAGCGCTCTGATAGCATCCAAGGGTGCCGGAAGGCGTAACCTTTCCGGCCATCGTTTCCTATGGGGCCATAGTCGAGTGGGAAGACGCGTCCCTCGCACGGACGAGGCGGCGGTTCGAATCCGCCTGGCTCCACCAGCGCCCGTCGTGGCACTCTCACCAAAGCTAAGAGCTACGGTGTATGCTCCGCGGGAACGGGTTCGGTCTGGGTCGCGGCCTCGGCCGGCGTTTCCTTTGGAGGAGCGGGGGGGGCTAGCTTGTAGCTCGTCAGTGTCTCGGTGACACCGGCGCTCACGTTGAACCGCTTGACCAGTCCAATCCCTTCGACGAACCACGCGTCGAAGGCCGCGCCGCCCTCCGTCGCCTCCTTTCTGATTTTCCTCGCTTGTGGGAACGTGCCGCAGGCGGTTGACACCGGCTCGACGCCCTGAACGGAATAGCGCCATCCAGACTCGCCGACAGACTGGTCGCCGCCGGGATCCGTCGCATGCTCCAGTTGCCAAGCCGAGGAGCCGGAGGCGGCCGAAGGTCGCTTCCACACGTTGTCGTGCGTGGTGAGAAGTTGATACGAGGTGACGGTCTTGCCGAACGTGACCTGGGCCCGATAGACGGTCCCACCCGGAACCAGGACGCTGCCCATGATAGCGACCGTATAGGAGGCACGGGCGTCCTTCGCTTGCTGAGTCTGCACCGAATAGGTCCACTCGTCACCGACGTGCAGGGGGAACCACAGGTTCTCGGCGAGCGACACATCAGGCAACGTCCCCACGAGTTGGGACAAGTCCACCGTCGGCTCGGGACCCGCGTCCGCGGGCTGGCGAGGGCGAGACGCGAGTTCCTTTCTCTTCTTCTCGATCCAGCCGAGACGGTGGTCGCTCGGCGGATGGTCTCGCAGGAAGCGGGCCGCCCCCTTGCCCTTTTCCAGCGCCATGAACTTCTGCATCACGGTGGTGGCGCCCGCGGTGTCGAAGCCCGCCTGCCACATGTACTCAGTGGCGGCGGCGTCTGCATCGTTCTCGTCCTGGCGGGAATAGCTGGCCGCGGTCAAGCCCACTGCCAGGTCGACGATTAGCCCTCCGATTGGGGCGAAGACGCCCACCAACTGCCCCAAGAAAGCAGGGCCCTTGAGCTTCTCCAGACGCTTCGCGGCGTGGCGCCGCGAGACGTGCGCGACCTCGTGGGCTACGACGAAGGCCAGTGCGTCATCGCCGGGGGTGACCGCCACCAGTCCCTCGTAGAAGTAGATGAACCCCCCGGGCAGGGCGAACGCGTTGATCTCGGGCTTGGCCAGGACTCTGAACTGGTACGGGTAGACCTTCGGCTGAAGCTGTTCTACCACCGCCGCGCCGATGCGCTCCACTCTCGCCTCCATCGCCTTGTCAGAGGAGAGCGGCGTGGTTCGCTCGATCTCGCGCGCCAACTGCCGCCCCAGGTCAATCTCCCGCTGAGGGGTCAGGGTGTCGGTAAGGCCCTGCGCGCCTGCGACCGGCGCGAGCAAGGATAGGGCCAGCAGAGTCAGCAGCAGCGGGAGGCGGGCGGTCCTCACTGCACGCTTCCGTAGCACTGCGCGTGCGCGGCGAGGCAGGCGGCCGAGCTCACGATGTCCCCCTCCTCAGCATAGAGCTGGGCGAGGAGCGGATTCGCCTGGGGGTGCTTTGGGTTCTGCTGGAGGAGTTCGCGCAAGAGGGTCTTGGACTTCTCTCGGTCGCCCTGCTGGAGTGCGAGTCGCGCACCGGCGTACTTGCCCTCTAGCAACGCGGGCTGCAGCTTGAGACACTCCTGCAACGCGGCCTCCGCCACCTCCGTCTGGTTCATGTCCAGCAGCGCGGTGGCGATGGTGTACCAGGACAGGTAGTCCTCCGGCTGATCGGCCAGGATGTCCAAGCAGTCCAGGATCAGGAAATCGTTCGCCGCCTCGGGATAGGCGAACCCGGAGATGGCGATTAGCTTGGTGCTTTGCTGTTCCTGGACATCGGCCCCGGCGCGGCCGCACTTCGTCGCCTCCACCATCATCTCGCGGCTGTGCTTGAGGGTGGCGGCGGCGGCCGGATCACCGGCCTGTCGCTGCAGATAGGCCTTGCGGTAGAGCAGCATCGCGTAGGTGTGCCAATCGTAGAAGTTCTTGGAAGGGGTCGCGCCTTTGGCTGTGCCCACCTGTTTCTCTGCGGCAACGAGGGCCGCGTCAAGGTCGGCGTCGACCGCCGCCTGCGGCTGCTGGAGATGGGTCAGGGCGTACATCAGGTCTCTCCGCACGGCCGGCGAGTCGGGGGCCTTTTCCAGGGCGATCCGTAGCTTTGCGACCGCGTCCTCCCATTGCCCCTGGTCAATCAGCGCGCGTCCGTAGTCGGCCCAGGCCTGGGCGCTATCGGGGGACTGTCGGGTCGCTTTCTCCACCTGGGCCAGGCGGAGCTTGCGTCGGAACTCCTGCGCCTGCGCGGAGGAGGACCCGCCGGGCCACCCGCCCAGCTTGTCGTTGAGCGCCTCTGCCTCCGCCAGCTTGCCGCTCTCCAGATAGGCCGCGGCGAGCGCCACCGCCACCTGGCCCGGGATCTTCCTGGGACGGTCTTTCTCCTTCACCTTCTCCACTGTGGGCGCCACCTCGGCGATGACATCAGAGGACTGCCCATTCTCGGTCAGCGCGGCGGCGTAGTCGCCCAGGACCTTCCAGCGCGCCGCCTCCAATTTCAGCTCCTCGCCGCTGACTACCACCGTCTTCCCGGTCGTTGGGATCATCTTCAGGGCCTGCTGCATCGCGCTGGCCCGCGTGGCGCGGTCGTGCAGTTTCTCGCTCAGCGAGGCCAGGTACAGGTAGTCGTCGAGAGTAGCCCCGGGCAGGGAGCAGAGCTCCTGCACCTTCGCCTGGGCCTGCGCGGTCTCGTTGGCTTCCGCCAGCCCCGCCGCCTCCAGTCGCAGCCTGGCGGCCTTCTGGTCGGCGCCCGCCGGCAGGATCTGCACCAGGGCGCGCTTCACGTCGGCCCCGGCGACAATCTCGACCGGGGACTCCTCCACCAGCACGGTGAGCCAGACCGAGGGCGTGGGCGTGGAGCGAGGGGCCTCGAACTCGCCGGTGAACTCCACCAGGCCGCCTTCCTTCGTCGCCACCTGCAGCGCCCGGCGCCGCGACGAGAGGGAGGAGAACATCACCACCCGCAGTTGCTCTTTCCCTTTCTTCCCGAACAGCGAATCGAGAAACGACTGCTTCTGCTTGATCGCCGCGGCCGCAGGCGCCTGCAGACGGGCCACCACCTTCGCCTTCTCTCGCGGGTGCAGGACGCTCGGGGTGACCGTGACCTCCAACATGCGGAGTGCGCCCCAGCCGTCCGCCGCGGTGGAGGCCTCCGGCGAACTGTCGGCAGTGAGCAGGATCGGCTCCATCACGACATTGAAACGCTCCGCGTCCGTCTTGCGGCACTTGACCACGCCCTCGAATTGATGGTAGCCCGGCCGGGTCACCCGCAGGTTCAGTTGGGTCACGTCAACCCGTTGGGTCTTGGTTGACCAAGCCCCAGCCATGCCTCCGATCAGCCCGGAAAGAAGGAGTTTGCCGACGTCGTAGCTCGTGGAGCCGCGCCCCAGGGCGGCGATGCACTCATAGCGGCCCTGCTCGTCCGTCTTGCCGAGACTCTTGCCCTCTCTCGCGAACACGCCTCCCTGCGCCACCACCACCTGCGCGCCCTCCAGGGGGATGCCTGTCGCGGCGTCGTAGACGCGGCCGATCACGCTTCCCGGGCTGGTGGTGGCGACGGCGATGTCCTCCTGCGGCTTCGCGGCCTGCGGCTTCCCGGCGGCCGCCGCCAGAGGGAGGCACGTGGCGCCCCACAACCCTACCAGGACGACCCCGACAACGAAGCATCTCAGCACCCGACTCATAGCTCTCTCTCCTCGCGTCACTCAGTTGCCGCTCTGATTCAGCAAAGGGGCTTGCCTTCCTCTAGGGTGCGGAGCGTGTTTCCGGTGGCGAACCGGGTCGGGGACCGCGGTTTTCAAACCCCCGCCTTCTCCCACACCCCCATCAGCGCGTCGGCGGTCGCCCGGATCGCCTCCGCGGGCGGCATTTCGCGCACCCTCTTGCTGAACGGCTCGGGGGTAACAGGGCCGCTGTAGCCAATGGACTGGAGGCCCTGGAGGAAGGCGATGAGGTCAATCACGCCGGTCTCGCCGGGGAGGGCGCGCGCATTGTCTATCTGCTCGTCGGGGCCGCGACCGGCCGCGCCGTCGTTGATGTGCACGTCCACTACCAGGGCGTCGCTGAGGCGGGAGATGTCCTCCGCCGTGCCGTGCGACGTATACCAGTGGAAGGAGTCAAAGAGCAGGCCGACGTTGCCCGTGCCGATGTCCTGGCACAGATCGAGCATGCCGTCCATGGTGTGGATGAACTCGTGCTTGTGCCCGTGGCGGAGGGTTTTCGGCCCCACGAACTCCAGGCCCAGCCGACATCCGTGCTCGGCGAGAATCTCCGCGCAGACGCGGAGTCGCGTTTTGTGGCTCTCGTAGTTCTCCTTGAAGCTCAGGGCATCGGAGAACGGGAGGATCCAGGTGGAGCAACGGTCCGCGCCGATGTGCCGCGCTTTCGCGGCGAGGGTGTGGAGTTGCGGGAGCCCGGCCTGGAAGCTGTCCTCGTCGGTCCTGAACTCGACCGGCAGGCCCCAGGCGGCAGGCTGAAGCCGGTTGCTCTCCAGGACGCGACGCACTTCGTCGGCGTCGCGCCCGAGATCCACGCTGATCCCCTTGTACCCGGCCTCGCACGCGAGTCGCGCCCCCTCCTCGAACGGCAAGTTCACGCCAATCGCCCCTGGCGCCAACGCTGGATACATGACACCCTCCCTAGAGCTGAGATTGCCCCGGCCCGCACAGGGTAGCACGGTCGCGGCGGCGGGGCAACCCACGCGCCCCCTTCTCCTAACGGCCACCACGTTCACTACGAGAGACAGGAGGCCGCGAAGGGTCCTTTCCGCCGGACAGCAGTTGCTTGACATTGTCGCGTGGCCGGGTGTATTGTCCTGGGTGGACAATTGAGTCATCGCACCCTGTGGGAGAGAGTCCGCCACCGGCGGATCGCCGAAGGGGAAAGAGCGCGCGAGGCGCTCGAAGCTCTCAGGCAGAAGAACCGTAGGGCGATTGCTTCCCTGGAGAGCGTCCGTCGGAGCCTTGGCGAAGGCGGGCCACCGAAGGTGACAGAGCGCCGACAGCGCTCGAATCTCTCAGGTCTTGGACAGGGAGGGTCCGAACTAGGGGCCCTCCTCTGCTATTGCCGGTGGGCCGGAGGGAAGCAAGATGGGATTCGTGCCACACACGGAGCAAGACGTCGGACAGATGCTCGCTGCGCTTGGGCTGTCCGAGGTCGAGGAGCTGTTCGCCGAAGTCCGCACCGCGCTGCCGCCGGGCGACGTGCCGGACATTCCGGGTGCGAGCGAACTCGAGCTGCGCCACCACCTCTGGGAAATGGCCCGCCTGAACGGCCGGCCGGACCAGACGCCGTGCTTCCGCGGCGCGGGCGCGTACGAGCATTACATTCCCGCGGCGGTCTCGAGCATTATCTCTCGCGGCGAGTTCCTCACCTCCTACACGCCCTATCAGGCCGAGATCAGCCAGGGCACGCTCCAGACCATGTACGAATACCAGACGATGGTGTGCGAGTTGCTCGGGATGGAGGTGGCGAACGCCTCGATGTACGACGGGGCCTCCGCGCTGGCCGAGGCCGCGCTGATGGCGATGCGTCTCACGCGCAAGCACCGCCTGCTGGTGGCCGAGACGCTGCACCCACACTGGCGGCAGGTGCTCGAAACCTACACCGCGAACATCGCACCCGAGATCGTCCCCCTCCCCGCGTCGGACGGCTTGCTCGACCCGGAGCAGGTGGCGCGCGCGCTCGACGACGAGACCGCGGCCGTGCTGGTCCAGAATCCGAACGCGTTCGGCCTGATCGAACCCCTTCGCGAGATCGGGGCCCACCTCGTACGGCACCCGGCCCTGTACATCGTCGCGGCCTATCCGACCGCGCTGGGGCTGCTCACCAGCCCCGGGGAGGCGCAGGCCGACATCGCAGTAGGGGAGGGGCAGTCCCTCGGGCTTCCACTCTCCTATGGGGGCCCGTATCTCGGGCTGTTCGCGACCAAGCTGGAGCACGTGCGACAGATGCCAGGCCGCCTCGCGGGGGTGGCCTATGATGGTCGAGGGCGGAAGGGATATGTGATGACGCTCCAAGCGAGAGAGCAGCACATCCGCCGCGAGCGCGCCACCTCCAACATCTGCTCCAACCAGATGCATGCGGCACTTGCCGCCACGGTCTACCTCTCGCTCGTCGGCCCCGACGGCTTTCGCAAGATTGCGCAGAACAACTTCGTGGTCGCGCACCAGCTCGCGGATCGCCTGTGCGAACTGCCGGGGTGCGCGCTGGCCTACCCACACCCGTTCTTCAATGAGTTCGTGCTGAATCTACCCGTCCCGGCCGAGGACATTGAGCGGGAACTGTGGGACAACGGGATCATCTCCGGCCTGCCGCTCTCGCGGTGGTGGCCGGAGCGCACCCACCAGATGCTGTTCTGCGCCACGGAGGTGATCACCGACGCGGCCTGCCACCGGCTGGTGGCGGCGCTGGAGGAGGCCCTGCCATGAGCGCGCGCACGCTGTTCGAGAAGAGTCGTCCCGGGCGGGGCAGCAACTATGTAGATGATCGCGGCTGGACCCCGGAGTACCTAAGCCGCCTGCCCGATTTTGCGCGGCGCGGCACCGCTCCGGCCTTGCCCGAGGTGACCGAGGGCGAGGTGGTGCGGCACTTCACCAATCTTGCGCGCAGGAACTGGGGGGTGGACGTGGGGTGCTACCCGCTCGGGTCCTGCACCATGAAGTATAACCCCCGCCTGAGCGAACAGATCGCCTCCTGGCCCGAGTTCTCCGCCGCGCATCCACTGCGACCGGCGCGCGCCGCGCAGGGGTGGCTGCGGGTGATGTACGAGACCGAGCGCATGCTGTCCCAGCTCTGCGGAATGGCGCGCTTCACGCTCGCGCCCGCGGCCGGCGCGCAGGGCGAACTGTGTGGGATGCTGATGGTGCGCCGGTACCACCTGGAGCGCGGTGCCCTCCGCCACACCGTGATCGTGCCCGACACCGCGCACGGGACCAACCCCGCCACCGCGGCACAGGTCGGATTCAGGGTGGTGACCTGCCCCTCAACCGCCGACGGGCTGGTGAACGTGAAGGCCTTGCGCGGGCTGCTGAATGAAGACGTGGCCGGGATCATGCTCACCAATCCGAACACGCTGGGCCTGTTCGAGCGCGAGATCCAGGAGATCTGCGATCTGGTGCATCAGGCCGGCGGGCTCGCCTACTACGACGGCGCGAACTTCAACGCGCTGGTCGGCCGCTTCCGGCCGGGCGACATGGGATTCGACGTAATGCACCTCAACTTGCACAAGACTTTCTCCACCCCGCACGGCGGCGGCGGGCCGGGGGCGGGGCCGGTGGGGGTGAGCGAGAAGCTCGAGCCGTACTTGCCGGTTCCACTGGTACGTAAAGGCGCGGAGGGGTTCGAGTTCGAGAGCGACCGGCCCTCTAGCATCGGCCGGCTCAACGCCTTCGCCGGGAATGCGCTGGTGGTGTTGCGCGCCTACATCTACCTGCGACTGCTCGGGAGGGCCGGATTGCGCGAGGTCAGCGGCGCCGCGGTACTGGCCGCGAACTACCTGCAGCAGCGTCTGTTGGGGGCTTACGAACCCGCGCACCCCGGTCGGTGCATGCACGAATTCGTGCTCACCGCGGCCAAGCAGAAGGCACAGGGCGTGCGCGCGGTGGATATCGCGAAACGCCTGATAGACCTCGGCTTCCACCCGCCGACCATCTACTTCCCTCTCACTGTGCCCGAGGCCTTGATGATTGAGCCGACGGAGACCGAGAATCTGGAAACGCTGGACGCGTTTGCCGAGGCGATGCTTCAGATCGCCCGTGAGGTCACGGAGAACCGGGAGGTCCTGCACGCCGCGCCGCAGACCACTCCAGTAGGCCGGCTGGATGAGGTGGCGGCCGCGAAGGAGCTGAATCTGCGCTGGCGACCGGAGCGGGAGGGCGAGCATGCGTGAGTCGCCGCTGGCTTCGGTGCATCACGCGGCTGGGGCGAGGCTGGTGGAATTCGCCGGGTGGCGCCTGCCCCTCCAGTTCTCCTCTATCGCAGAGGAAGCGACCACTTGCCGTAAGGCCGCGGCCCTCTTCGACATCTCGCACATGGGCGTACTCGTCTTGCGCGGGGATGACGCGGCGCGCGCCACGCGACGCGTGCTCACCAAGGAGGTGACCGCGATCCCCGATGGTTGTGGCGCGTACGCGCTCTTGTGCAACGATTCCGGCTGCATCCGCGACGATCTCATCGTGATGGTCGAGTCGCCGACTTGCGTCGCCCTGGTGGCTAACGCCATCAACCACGACAAGAACGTCGCCTGGCTACGCGAGCATATTGCAGGTCTGGCAGTCGCGCTGGAGGACTTCCGTGGGCGCAACTTCGCAGTTGCCCTGCAGGGGCCGCGGGCGGAGGAGATCCTCCGCGTCGTCGCCGATGGCGATCCGCCGGAGCACTTCGCGACCTTCCGGCGAATGACGGTGGCGGGTCTGCCCCTCGCGGTGTCCCGTACCGGCTACACCGGCGAGGACGGCTTCGAGTTGTTCGGCGAGGCCGAACACGGCCCGGCCCTGTGGCAGGCCTTGCTGGACACTGGTCTCGGCCTCGTCCCAGCGGGCCTGGCCGCAAGGGATGTGCTCCGACAGGAGATGGGCTATCCTCTGTGGGGACAGGACCTGGATGAGAATACGACGCCGCTCGACGCGGGACTGAAGTGGGCGGTGGACTGGACCGGCGACTTCGTCGGTCGCGCGGCCCTGGAGCGCGCCCAGGTCACGCGTCGCCGCGTGGGGTTCGTGCTGGAGGAACCTGGGGTGGCGCGATCCGGAGCGATCATCCTGCGTGGGGACACCGCGGTCGGTCGTGTTGCCAGTGGCACCTATTCGCACAACTTGGGCGCGGCGATTGGGCAGGGATATGTTGACCTCGCTGCGAACGCGGAGCCGGGGCACGAGGTGGAGATTGAGGTGCGGGGCCGGCGGATCAAGGGCAGGATCGCGAAGCTCCCTCTGCTGCCGGCGAAGACCCGGATGAGTTGGGCGAAAGCAAGGAGAAAGGCGTAGTGATGAGCTTCCCAGGTGATGTGCAGTACACCGAGACGCATGAGTGGATGCGGCGCGAGGCCGACGGGGTAAGGGTCGGGCTGACCGACTATGCGCAGAGCGAGCTGACCGACATCGTGTTTGTGGACCTGCCGGAACTGAACCGGCACGTGGACGCTGGGGAGGAGATCGCCTCACTTGAGTCCGTGAAGGCCGTCGGCTACGTCTACGCGCCCCTCGCTGGGACTATCGTCGCGGTGAACGAGAAGTTGTCGAAGCAGCCGGAGCTCGTGAACCAGGACCCCTACGGTGAGGGCTGGATCGTCTGCCTCCGACCTGACGATCCCGAGGAGGTGGTGGATCTCCTCGATGCCGTCGGCTATCGCAGGAAGACCGAGGCCCCAGCGGACGAGGAGGAGAGCTAGACCAGCCGCGTCATCGGGCCATGGCCTGACGCGCCGCCGCCGCCAACGCCCACCCCCCGAACCCGCAGATCGCCAGCCCGGAGATCACGTTTACCCAGCGCATCACGGGGGGGCCAAAGCGCTCTCGCACTGCTCCCACCGCGCCGCTCAGGATCAGCCACCAGGCCGCCGACCCCAGGAACACCCCAAGCACGAGCGTCCCGGCCGCGGCATGGCTCTGCGCGCGCACGATCCCCAGACCGGTGAAGATGGCGGCGAACGATAGGATGGTGAGTGGGTTAGTGAGCGTCAAGAACAGCGTGGAGAGGTAGTCCTTGAGCAATCCGGCGTCGTTCGCTTTCGCCGCCTCGGCGGCCGGTCTCGCGCGCATCGTCACGACTCCCAGGGAGAGCAGAAACAGCCCCCCCAGTATCCGGAAGGACGCCTCCTGTCCAGTCAGGAAAGCCGACACGGCCGTGAGCCCGAAGCCGGCGATGCTTCCGTACATGGCATCGGCCGTGGCCGCGCCGAGGCCGGATACCAGCCCCGACGCCCGGCCGTGCGCGAGCGTCCGCCGAATACACAGGAGCCCGATGGGTCCCACCGGCGCCGCGATCAGAAAGCCTATGCCGAGGCCTTTAGCGAGGAAAACCAAACCGGCCTCAGGCATCAGGTGTATCCCTCGCGGATCACGTTGCCCTTCGGCTTCAGCCAGCTTTTCACCACCGCGCGCGGGCCCAGCGCAGAGAGCAACTGCGGCACATCGGTCGCCAGCGCGATCCCAGGGACCCAGGCCGTATAGCGCACCTGCCCTTCCATCCCCGGCGCGTCGGCGAAGCTGGGCAGCAGACCGTGCAGTTCCACCTTTGGGAGGCGCGGCTCCGCGGTTGCGGCGAACAGCGCGACCAGACTCGCCTCCCCCCCGAGGGCCACCACCTTGTTCACCGCGCGGCCTTCCTGCTCCAGCCATCGGAACACCGCAATCAGGTCGGTCACCCGGCCGCCGCACAGGGAGACCCCGCCGATCGCGAGATAGTGCGCGGCGCGCTGCTGCCATTCGTCCTCCGGCGCGGTCTCGCCCTGCCCGCGCCAGTCGAACGAGGCCGCCGCTCCGGTGACCTGTCTCAGCGCCTCCGTCTTACCGCCGTCGGCCACCACGAGTGTCACCTTGCCTTCTCTTCCGCGGACCAACATGGGCAGGAGCGCGCCATCACCCGTCTGCAAGAGCGCGCGGGTCCGCTCGGCCTCCTCGTAGCGGACGAGTTGCCTCGTGCGCGCGTCCGCGGAGGTGCGACCCAGCAGCCGGTTGAGCTGGGAGGCGCGGAGCGGTTTCGGCTTGGCCGCGCTGATCCTCGCCCGGTAGAGGTCGGCAATGGTGCTGAAGTCCCGCGGCCGTCGCGGCAGCGCACGCAGTCGCGGGTCGGACAGGTCCACGTCCTCTCCCTCATCGCTCGGCCCTCGCACGTCGCCCGGCCGCTTTAGCGCGTCGGTGAAGAACCGGTAGAGGCCCTCCCGCGCGAACTCGGGGACGGCGTGCTCGCAGTAATGCTCCTCCAGGGTACACTCCTTCGCCCCCAGTGCGCGATAGGCCACGGCCGCCTCCGCCACCGCCCGGCGCGCGCCGACGATGGGAAAGAGCGGATCGAGGACGCCGTTGAACACCCGCTGGGACCTGGGCGCAACAGCTGCGAGCAGGTCGTGGTATTCGACTCCTGCGGCGGCCAAACCGGGAACGGCCTCACAGTGACACCACGCGCCCGAGCCGAGGCTGGCGTGATGCTGGAACAGCGTGGGCGCGACGCAGGGCGCGGAGGCGGCGACGCGTGGGTCCACCGCGGAGAAGAACACGGTTTGATTCCCGCCCCCCGAAGCCCCGGTGACCCCTATGCGCGTCTCGTCCACGAACGGCAGGCCCGCGAGGTAGGTAAGGGCGGCCGAGTTGTCCGCCACCATGGTGCCCTGCACGGTGAGACCGGCCATCACCGGGTACCAAAGCGCATGCCCCGTGCCCTTGCGCTCATCCGCCTCGGGGTAGTCCACGAACAGTACCACGAAGCCGTGCCGCGCCAGACCGCGGCATCGCCGGGCGTAGGAAACCGTGGATTTGCCCGCATAGGAATGGCCGTGCACGTGCAACACCGCCGGCGCAAGTTGCCGCAGGCCATCGGGCACGTAGAGATGCGCGGTGATGTACCAGCCCTTCCCCCGCGCGATCACCACCGGGCGGATCGAGAAGCCGTCGTACTGCACCGCGGGCCGCTCCACCACGCGGGTCGGTTTCACCGGCAGCGCTCGCGGCGCCAGGCCGAGATGCCGGATCAGCGTGGCCCTCACCTCCGCCAGCCGCGCCTGCACAACCTTCGCGGACTTGCCGCGGTAATCGTAGATCGGCGCGCGCTCCAGCGCCTGCATGGACAGGTCTTTGAGCAGATGCGGATAGGCCAGCTCCTGCGGCGGATCGCCGTAGAAGTCAGGCTCTCGTAGCAGGCTGGTGATCTCGTTCGCCATGATACTTCACTCCTCCACGACTCTTGTTGCTGGGAGCCTGATTAGGCGCGGCGAGGGAGGCCCCCTGCAGGCGGTGGTCATGTCGCCTTGACCGCCTCTCTCTTGTCCCGTACCATGGATCGCACATGGCTCCTGACCAAGAGACGAACCGCCGCCTGGAACGCTGCCGCGCGCTGCTTATCGGCCTGGCGCTGCTTCTCTGTTATTCCTACTTCTACTACCTCGGCGGCAACTGGAATGTGAACTCGCGGGATGCGCAGATCATCTCGCTGGCGGAGGATCATCGCCTCGCGATTGACCCCTATCACCGCTCCACCGGAGACATGGCCTACTACCGCGGCCACTACTACAGCGACAAGCTGATCGGCCCAAGTCTCGTCGCGGTGCCCGTGTACCTGCTCGTGAAGCCGGTGGTCCACCTGACCACCGACACCGTCGGACTGGCGCGCTTGCGTTCGCTGCAGGTCACCAACGTGATCACCAACGCGCTTCCCTCGGCCCTGCTGGGTGCCCTGCTGTATCTCTTCTTGGCCGAACTTGGCCTCGCCGCGGGTCTGCGCGCCTGGATCGCGCTCGGCTATGGGCTGGGGACGCTCGTGTTCCCCTATGCCACCGCGCTTTACGGACACAACCTGGGTGCGGTTTGCGCGGGTGGCGCGTTCATGTTGCTGTGGAAACAGAAAGAGGAGTGGCGCACCTCTCGCGCTGTCGCCGCAGGTGGGCTGATCGGCCTGGGCGCGATCTGCGACTTCACCACGCTCTTTCTCTCGGCGTTTCTGGGACTCTACGCGATCTGGGCGGCCTGCGGTTGGGGGAGCGGGACGCCGGTGCGCGCGACGCGGGTGGCCGCGCGTATCCTCCCCCTGGTAGTAGCGGCGGCGATTCCGGTGGCAATCCAACTGGCCGCGAACTGGAGCAGCTTCGGCCATCCTCTCACCTTTCCGCACCTCCATCACGTCCAGCCCAGCTTCCGCGCCCGGCACACGCGAGGACTGCTGGGCGTGCATCTCCCGCAACTCGTCCCGCTCTGGCAGCTTACCTTTGGAGGACATCGCGGCCTCTTCCACGGCAGCCCGATGCTGCTGCTCGCGCTGCCCGGCTTCTTCCTTCTGGGGAAACGCTGGCGGGCGGAGGCCGTCCTCATCGCCACGACCTGGATGGGCGTGGTATTGCTGAGTTCGGGGTACGAGAACTGGGAGGCGGGAAGCGCCTACGGACCGCGCTATCAGATCTCCACCCTCCCGCTGCTCATCCTCGCGGTGGCGCTCGCGGCGGAGCGCTGGCCCTTCCTCTTCAAGGCCCTGTCACTGCTCTCGATCGGCTTCATGTTCGTTGTCACCGCCCATACCCCGTCGGTGCAAGAGTCGCTGCCGGTGCCGCTGGCAACGGCCCTGGGGGCCTTCTCCTCGGGCCAGCTCGATCAGCCCAACCTCGGTCTCACCTTCGGATTGCCCGGCCTGGCCAGCCTGCTTCCGCTGCTGCTGCTGGAAGTGGCCCTCCTCCTCGCGCTCTCGCGCACCCGGCTGCAGAGAAAGCAGGAACCACGCGCGTAGCGGCAAAGACAGCAGGCGTCTTGGTCGCGGCAATTCTCGAGAAGTGGAGGTATCCAGGGTGAACCAGGACGCAACAGGCCGCAATCCAGCGCGCGCCCACTACGACATCGTCTATTCGACAGGTCTTCCATCCCCCCATACCAAGTGGGCCGACCCCTATGTGAACGGTCCCACCCGCGCCTTCTTCGTCTCCAGCGTCCACGAGGGCCGCGCGGTCGCCGAGCTGATGCAGCGCCTGACGCTGGAGCCGCGCGCGGTCAGCATTGACCCCCGATGGGATGTGAACAAGTGGTGCATTGACCGCTACGCCGAGTTCGATAGCCTCGTGCCCAAGGACTACTCCAAGTCGTATGCGGTGCTGGCCGAGGAGCTGGCGGCGGAGGCGAGCTATGACGTGCTCGTGATGCACAGCATGTTGGGCTGGAACACCCTCCCGGCCGAGGTGAAGGAGTCCGTCTTGGCGCGAGTCAAGCGCGGCGAAGGGCTGGTGCTAGTCCATCCGCACCTGGGCGAAGATCGGAGCGACGAGGGACTGTGGGACCTCTCGCCGCTGGTGAACGTAGAGTCCACCACCCTCGACGCGCCTGGCGCAGGGATCGAGGAAGGCTATCCCAAGCCACCACGACACGCGATGTCCGGCAATCCCTGGAAGCAGGCCGCCGAACACTACATTCCCAGCGGCATCCCGTTCGCGGCCCTGCCCTACCCCGCGCTGAAGCACTTCCGCTACCAACTCGCCAAGGATGCCCAGGCCCTGGTGACCGGGGTGGACGGCGTGCCTGTGGTCGCGGTGAAGCAGTATGGCAGGGGCCGGGTCGTCGGCCTCGGGTACCACAGCTATGCCCTCTTCCCAGAGCTCTCCGGTAAGCGCGGGGAGCTGAACGAGAACTTCTGGGAGTATCTCTTCGGCCTGCTGATGCGGTCCATCATCTGGGCCGCGCGGAAGGAGCCGAAGATCACGGTTGCCTCAGTCGCACCCTCCTCACGGCGCTTCGCCCTGGAGAAGGCCGAGACCGGCGCGGTGGCCGTACACCTCAGGAACCGCGGCGGCCCCGCCCCCGCGAAGGTCACGGTCACGTTCCGCGACGAGTTCCGCGATCCCGAAGGAGAGACCACCGTGGCGGTGCGTCTCCGCCAGGGCGGCAATCTGGTCGAAGTCCCCCTGCCTTCGGGCCTTCCTGCCTGCGGCCGTCACTTCGCCGACGTGATCGTAAGCGCCGGTGGCAAGAAAGCGGATTGGGGCACAGGCCTATATGAGGTGAAACGACCCGCCCAGGTGACGACGGTCAAGCTCGACGCGGAGGCCGTGCCGGCCGGGGGGAGCTTCTCCGGGGCCGCGCAGCTCCGCGGCGACGCCTCCGGCCTCACCCTCAGGATCGAGCTGTGGGACCTTCTGGGCCGCTTGCTGGATGCGCGATCCGTCGCCGTCGGTCGCAGGAAACTGGTCGAGTTCCGGCTTCGGTGCCCCGAGGCCCTCACCCACGCAGGGTGGGTGAAGTGCCGACTGCTCGATGGGCAGCGGTACGTTCACGAGGCCCAGGTCGGCATCGTGCTCACCGCGCCGAGGCGCAAATGGGAGGACTACGAAGTCATCATCCCCTGGCTGCACGACGGTCTGTGGCCGTGGACCGACCTGATCGAGAGCCAGTACCGACGCGCCGGCATGACCAGCAGCTCGGACCCGCGGTACAACTTCCCGCTCACCGTCTCCATGCACCCGCCGGGGTTCGGAGTCTACTGGTACCGCCGCCACCGCTACGTACGGCAGCGCGAGCGCTACGGCCAGACCAAGGACAAGCAGTACCTGGCGCGCGTTCCGTGCTTCCATCGCGATGAGTTCAGGCAGCCCGTGGCGAGAGTGCTTCGCAAAGGCATCCCTCCCATTCTCAAGTACAGCCCGCTGGCCTACTACGTAGCCGACGAGTCCTCGGTGACGTGCTACAGCGATGCCTTCGATCTCTGCTGGGAGGCGGCCACGCTGGTTGCCTTCCGCGCGTGGCTGCGCAAGATCTACCGTCGCCTGGACGCGCTCAACGCGGAATGGGGCACGCGCTACCGGAGTTGGGAGAAGATCATGCCCGTGACCTGGGAAGAGGCCCAGGCGCGCGGCAATCCTGCGCCATGGGTGGATCACCGCCTGTTCATGAACAAGACTCTCGTCACCGGGTTCAAGTATGCACGCGATGTGGCCAAGCGCGCGGACCCGGAGGGCATGGTCACCATCTCCGGTACCCAGCTTCCCGGCTCCCACAACGGCTGTGACTGGTGGCAGATGGACCAGATCGTCCAGTACCTGCAGCCCTACTCCGTCGGCGGTCAGGACGAAATGCACCGGTCCTTCAACCCTGGCATGATCCTCACCGGGTTCACCGGGTACACGCAGTCCGGCCCTCCGCTGGAGCACGAGATCTGGCACCGCCTGCTGCACGGCCATCGCGGCGCCTCTATCTTTTGGGGCTACAGCTTCGTGGACCCCGACCTGACCCTCAATGCTCAGGGGCGGTCCTTCGAGAAGACCTTCGGCGAACTCAGAGGGGAGGGAATCTCGCGCACGGTCAACCGCCTGACGCGCGCCCACGACAAGATCGCGATTCACTTCTCCATGGCTAGCGGGCATGTCTGGTGGGTGTCAGACGGAAAGCTGGTCTACAAGGAGCTGGAGGATAGTATGTCCACCTCCCCCAACTTCGCGCGGTTCATCCGCAGCCGCGAGGGCTGGGGCTGTCTGCTGGAGGATCTCGGATACCAGTATGACTACCTCTCCTACGAGCAAATCGAGGACGGCGATCTCGCCAAGGGCGGGTACCGCGTGCTCATTCTCCCCGGCTCTGTTGCGCTCTCCCAGCGAGAGGTAGACCACCTCCGCACGTTCGTGAAACGCGGCGGGGCGGTGATCGCCGACGTGATGCCCGGGACGACGACGGTGCATGGCCGGCCGTTGCCCGAGAGCTCGCTCCAGGAGGTATTCGCCGCGGCGAAGTACGGCCGCGGTCAGGCTGTGGTAACGCAGAGGTGGTTGCACGAGTACCACCTGGGCCGGACCGCGCCGGTTGGGGAAGAGGCCCGCGCCACTGTCCGGAGGGTGCTGGAGGCGAACCGCGTCACGCCGCGCGTCCAGGTGACCACTGCCGACGGCGGCCCGCCGTTAACGATTGAGCGCGTAAGCTGGGTCGGCGGCGGCCTGCAGGTGGTGGGGCTGCTGAAAGAGATGCGCGGCCTGTACACAGAGAGCAGCGACGGGACGATGCGGTATGTGGACCGCCCGGAGATCTCGGCCGTGGATAGGGTGCGCGTCGCCGCGCCGAAGGCCGGCCACTGGTACGATCTCCGCGCCCACAAGTACCTCGGCGAAAAGCGCGGCCTCACCGCCACGCTGCGCGAGGCCGATCCCAAGCTTTACGCCATCCTGCCCTACCAGGTGAAGGCTCTCAGACTCGCGGTCGAAGGCGGCCGGAAGCCCGGCGAGGTCGTGGGCTACACCGTGAAGCTCACCACGGGTCCAGCCAAGCCGGCCCGTCATGTGGCGAAGATTGAGGTGTTCTCACCGGACGGCGCCAAGCACGCGCTCTACAGTGGGAGCATCGACACACGTGGTGGCAAGGGCTCCGGTCGGTTCCGGCTGGCCCTCAACGATACCGTCGGCACTTGGCGCCTCGTCGCTACCGACGTCATCTCCGGGGTTAAGGCGGAGGCGAGCTGGAGGGTACGCAGATAGACATCAAGAGGGGCGCGGCGCCGCCGCGCCCCTACCTATTCCCCTTCGCCGCTACCAGTTTCTGATAGCGCTCCTCGCCCAGGCACTCCTTTGCCATCTCGCAGTGGTCAATGCAGCCCTGGATGCGTTCGCGCGTTACCAGCTGCTTGCAGCCCGGGCACTTCGCCTCCACCTCGTCGCTCCAGATCTCCACTTCCTCGTGGCAGAACGGGCAGGGGAAGAACTCCGGGGTCGGCTGGGTGAACCGTTGGGCTCCAGGGCATTTGTCAAACATATCTCTGTCCTCTCCACAGGGACGACACCACCACCCGTGGGTGCTCCTCTCTTCAGGTACCAGATTCACGGCGCACCCAACCGCGCCAACAGGCCGCGATTCATTGTGGGATGTGCCGTTCTCGCGACAGACCGGCGCTAGGGCTTCCCCGCGGCCCGCACGCTCGCCCAGTTCGGCCGCACCGGGCAGGCCGGGCAGTACTCTCCGCACAACTCCACAGTTACCGCGATGACATCCCGTCCACGCATGAGGTGGACCTCCGCACTCCCCACCTGTCCGTCGTGGACCATCCCGCGCTCCCGCATCCGCCGTTCCACCGGCGATCCTTCGCTTCGTTCAGGGCCGGCCTCGATCGGGCAGTGGCCGCGTCGCCACAGCGTCGCGCGCACCTCCCGCACCTCGCCGCCAATCCTGACGAAGGAGCGCTCCTTACCATATCCCAGACAGTGCGCCTGCGCGGTGGCCTGCCCCACATGGATCGCAGTGGTTGCCTCCATGTCCACTCCCAGCAGCGCGATCCACCCACCGCGGTGGGCCAGCTTGCCGAGCGGGGACTTGGGGTCGAAAGTGCCCACCTCCAGGTGGCCCGCAGTCAAGTCTTGCGCCTCGCGACCGATGGCGGCGTAGGGATGAGTGGGGTGCAGGCTGCGCGCCGCCTCCGGTCGCTTCCGCAGGGCCTCGGTGACCGCGCCGCTATGGGAGGGAGTGTTTTCGGGATCGAACACCTTCACCCGGCTGTGGTTGAAGGTAGGAACCAGCACCGTGCCGGTAGGACCCACGGTATCCAGGAGCGCCTCCACCACCGCCTCCGCGCCGCCCTCCACCCAGCCGAAGGCGCGCAGCGAGCTGTGTGCGATGAGCAAGTCGCCAGGCTGTATCCCCAGTCGGCGGAGTTCGACGACGATCTCTTGTTTCGTCACGGCGGGGCCGGGCATTGGGCTACTTCGGGACCGCCACCCAGGTGTCCGGTGACGCAAGGGCCGCGGCGCCAGCCTCGCGCAGGGCCATGATCTCCAACGTCTGCTCTCTGGGGACGGGGGCCTTGCCGTTCTCGAAGAAGGCAAGCAGGTTGCATATGAAGCGTGGAAAGAAGTCCCCCATATCCTCCAAAGTCATCGTCCGGCTCCCGCTCTGCACGCTGGATCCGAAAGGATGCTCCGCCGTCTGGAGAATGCTCCCGCGGCGGCCATCGGGGTAGTCAACCACCAGCGCGCGCGCCCGCGCGTTTCCCACCTGCATGACACGGCACGCGCCGAGGCCGAGCAGCATTACCAGCGGCTCGAGTTGGTGCACCGAGTAGTTGCTCCAGTCCCCCGGCCCGCGGGTGGCGACGAAGTCCACGCGCTGTCCCGCGAGTTGTTGGAGCGCGGCCTCCAGGTTCTCCACGTACCGCAGGGCCGAGGAAGAGTACATCGGCGTGCCGTGCTGCTCGGCCTTCCCGAAGAGGCGCTTCGCGGTGGCAAGGTCAGGGGCGAATGTCTTGTCCACGTACACCGGCTTGCCGCTTCGCAGGGGCAGGTCACACAGGTCCTCGTGCCGCTCGGGGTTGTCGGGTGACAGCACCACGAGGCAATCGCACTGGTCTACCACTTGCGCGAGGCTGCCGGCCGGCGCCACCTGCTGCTCCCGACACCACTCCCCCAGCGGCTTCTTCCCCTCCGGCTGGGTCTCTTGCCAGGCCAGAGTCACGTCGAATCTATCTGCGAACGCGCTCTCTCGAATCCACTTCGGGTAGTTGTTCGCATGCCACTCGTCGAGGTAGTAGTCAATGAAACCGATGGTTCTCATCACCGATCCTCCGAACCGATTGCACTGAGCACCGCCAGGAACGCGATGGGGGAGACAATCGCGATGCCCTCGTAATTGCCCAGGGCGAGCAGATCATCGTCGCCGGAGACTACGTAGTCGGCCCCACCCTCCAATGCACAGGCCAGCACTTTGTTGTCGTCCTGGTCGCGCGCTACCTCCACCACCGTAATCGCTCCGGAAGTCATGACGCTGAACCGCCGAATGCTGTGCGACAATTCCTTTAGCTCTTCGGAGGAAACGCCCCTGCTGCGCAACCGCGGACGCATTACCACCTGCTCGAACTCAGCCGCCAGCGCTTCGCAGAAAATCACCTTGAACGCGTCCTCTCGCCACAGCTTGACGATCCGCGCCGGGACCCCGCGAGGATTGAGCAGCGCGCTAACGAGGACGTTGACGTCCACGACGGCCCGGATCATCTGCGCTTCCGGACTTCCCGCACTGCAGCCGTGATGGTCTTCTCGAGTTCCTCAGGGTCCACATTCGCATTGCGCGCGTGAATCCTGTCCACGAGCGCAAAGAACGCGTCGCGCTCCTTCCGCCACTGCTCGTACTGCTCGACCGGTACCACCGCGGCCATCGGCTTGCCGGACCGTTCGATGATGTACTGATCACCCCGGTAGTAAACCTCTTCCAGTATCTGACCCAACTTCCCTCGGACGCGGACCGCGCTAATGGTCTTCCTCATGGTACACTCCGCATGATTGACGCATTTCGGCTAATCATGATGATTATCATGCATGTGCCAACAACTGTCAAGCCCCTCGGCGGTCGCGCCTAAGGCCTCACCCCCACCACCTCCGGC
>Ga0214473_10002454_pt1 | contig 22770 bp, 15 predicted proteins | sample RVTome_7_FD_203509 | JGI IMG/M metagenome (GOLD analysis project Ga0214473, IMG submission 203509) | Soil microbial communities from uranium-contaminated site in the Upper Colorado River Basin, Wyoming, United States - RVT98D197 | ecosystem: Environmental > Terrestrial > Soil > Contaminated >... | reverse complement strand
GGTATCCGGGTGAGTAACGCCGAGATGAAAAAACTCCATCTACGAAGACACACGGTGTGTCCACAATGGAATTACACGATAAACCCACGTCAACAAGAATGACATGTTATTCTATTACAAGTCCTTAGCATCAAGACAGAGAAGGCCGCCAATACAGGCTTGACCGCGCCTGCGTATTGGAGCGCGCCATCGAAGATAAATCCGGCCGTGTAGTTGAAATCAATGCAGCGTTGTCCGACCCAGATCGTAACGGAGTTCATGCCGATCACAACCAGAAAGAAAGCCCACTTGCGATAGCCCTTCACATCGATGATCCAATAGAACAAAGCCAGCAGCAATAGGCTCCAGCCCCCGGCGTACATTACGAACGAGCTGGTCCATATGTTTCGACTCATAAAGAAGAACTTGCCCCAGACGTGTCCGAGGATCAGGCCCGTCAGACCGGCAGCGAGAAGCCCTATTGTCTTGCGTTCCGGGGAACGGCTGGTGCGCAGCCAGTGCCCCGCGAGTACGCCCAGGAGGGTAGTCGAAAACGCGGTAAATGTGGACAGGATTCCCTGCCGGTCGTAGAGCCCCAGTCCCAGCTTGCCTGGAATCAGAAGTTGGTCCAGATAGGTGGTCAGGCATCCTTCAGGAGTCAACACGCCTGACCCATAGCCTGGGACAGGAATGAACACCAAAGCCGCCCAGAAGAAGAACAGAATCATTGTCCCCACGACGGCCTGTGAGCGCCAGCCGGTATGGATGACCATCAGCGCCGCAAAGAAATAGCAGATTCCGATGCGTCCCAGAACGGTTGACCAGCGCATCTGGTCCCCGTCGAAGCGTAACAGACCGTAGTCAACCAGACCCAGGAGAATCAGTATCAGGGTTCGCTTAGCGATGTGCACGTAAAGAGTCCTGCGGTCGGCACCCTGTTCCACCCGCCGACCGATCGAAAAGGGCAGCAACACACCAACCAGAAAGAGAAACAACGGGAAGATCAAGTCGAGAAAGTGGAATCCCTCCCAGCCGGCATGCTCCATCTGCTGGTACAGTGTTTCAGTCACCGGAGTATTCCAGACCCTGGAAAAACTCTTGACTACGTCACCGCCGCCGATGATCCAGAGCATGGCGAATCCTCGCAAGGCGTCTATGGAGGTGATTCTCTGGCCGGTTGGGTTTAGAGGATCGTGCTGAATCATGAACATCCCTTGACAGAGCCGTTGCCTGTATGGCCGCGGTCTCCTTGTGTTTCCATTCTTGCCGAAGTAGTTCCGCCGGTTATGGGGATTCGACCTGCGGTCTGGCGACGGCGAGCCGACTCTATGCGATGATCTGCTGCATGTCAACGTCTTTCCTTGGAGACAGCGAAAGGAAAGGACTGACTCTGCGTTAGGCGTGGCCTCGGATTGTGTCTTGGTGAGGCCGCCCCGGACGAGCGTCGGAGGCATGGCCGGGGCTGGGGATTGGGACGGGCGACACATTCCAGTGAGGGTCGTCCGGGACGAGCGATGGGACCGTGGCCGAGGCTGAGGGTTCGGCTATTCCGCGACGTGTTGAAGTCAAGGCTGCTTGTGACGAGCGATGCGACGCGGGAGAGTTGTATAAGCCTGTGGATTTCTGTTATAATCCTGTGCGACCAGCGTTTTCTAAACGAATGGATAGTTCTTTGTGGTTGGGCGGATGAATAGCCTTTTTCCTCCGTCCCTGAGTGAAATCAGATGTGGATAGCAACCGACCGTTCAGAAAGGAGAAAGTCCGATGAACCGATGGCGATGGTATGTGTGTGGAGTCCTTTGCGGGCTTGCATTGGCGGGTCTGCTTGGTGTGGCATGGCTGGGGCCGGAGACCTCCTCCGCCGCAGACACCGTAGCGTCAACAAGGTTGGCGATGGCTGTGACAGCAGTGGAGAAGGTGCCGCCGGAAGATGGCAAGCTGCGGATTATAGCCTTCGGAGCCCATCCTGATGATTGCGAGGTTTATGCCGGGGGCACAGCATGTCTATGGAGCGAACTGGGCCATCACGTGAAATTCGTTTCGGCCACGAATGGCGACATCGGCCATTGGCAGATGGCCGGTGGTCCACTGGCCCAGCGTCGGACGGCGGAAGTTCAGGAGGCCGCCAAAATCATGGGCAATGCGGTCCAAGTGCTCGATATCCATGACGGCGAGATCGAGCCCACGCTGGAGAACCGGCGGACATTCACCCGGTTGATCCGCCACTGGAACGCTGATGTTGTGATCAGCCACCGGCCAAACGACTATCATCCTGATCATCGTTACACAGGCATCCTGGTCCAGGACGCGGCGTACATGGTCACTGTGCCGTTCTTCTGTCCCGACGTACCGGCTATAAGGAAGAACCCGGTATTCCTTTTCGCGTCCGATGGATTTCAGAAGCCAAATCCGTTCCGCCCGGACATTGCCGTTTCCATTGATTCAGTGATCGAACGAAAATTGGACGCGATGGCAAAGCTCGTGTCGCAATTCATTGAGGGGGGCTGCGGCGGCAGTGCCAGCGATCTTCCCCGGGATGAGGCCGGCTTGAAGGCCCGGCAAGAACAACTGCACATGGGCTGGCTCCGGCAGCAGCACGTGGACATCGCCAACCAATATCGTAACAAACTGATCGAGCTGTATGGTGAGGAAGCGGGCAGGAAGGTCCGGCACGCGGAGGCCTTTGAGATATGCGAGTACGGACGGCGGCCGACGCAGGACGAGTTGCGAACACTATTTCCTTTTGTGCCTCAGAAGAAATGACCGGCCTTGGCTCCTCGAAGGGCAGCGCGACGGTTCTATGAGGCGCGAGTCATCGGAAAGCCCGCTGCTGGGCGGGAAAGGGGACGTATCAACACCTGCGATCTGCTCCGATGCGGCACATGCCTGTCCAACGCAGTACGACATGTCACAAGCACTTGCCTGGGAGTGACGTGCCCTCTGTGCCAAGCCGACGTCTTCCGCTTTCTCCCATTCTACGTCACAGCGAGCCAGCCAATGCCGGCCTTCTTCATCGCATAGCCTGTTTCACGAAGATGGCTTCCGTAAGCCGCCATCCAGTGGAAGCCCTTGACCTCGTCGAGCAGGCGTTCCCAGTCACCGAGGATTCGCAGGTCGAGCTGCGTGCGGCAAATGGGGTAAAACGGGGTATCGACGATTTCCGCCTCGAAGCCCAGCCATCGCCGGCTGTCGAAGTCGGCGTTGATGACGGTAATCCGCTGGCCTTTCTTCATGTCCACCTTGGGCGCGGCCCCGAAATCGGATTCGTAGTGGGTCACGATTCTCGTCGGCTCCGGCTGCTTTCCATCCATCCTGGCCGGCGCGGTACAATGCGACACCGTGACGGTCCCGCGATGCGGGAGCGAAGGATTGCCGAAGAAGACTGGTGTGCCCGAAATATAGTGCAGCAGAATGCCCGCCGGGATCACCACGAAGTCCGACTCGCAGAAGGCCAGGTAGCCTTCGTCATTCAGGAGACTCAAGGGCAGGCACGCCGTAGTTTCCGAGATGGGCATGATCGTGCTCATGCAGGCGTTGATCGTGATAGCGTCGGTTTGGGCCTCGTCCAGCAGGTCGCGGAAAACTTCCGTCAGCAGAAAGGCCCGATCGACAAATCCCCGGGTGGTTTCCAGGGACACGCCTTGCTGCTTCAGGTACTTCTCGGCTTGGCCGCGGCAGCGGTCCACGAGCGCCTGGTTCTGGCGGGCCTTTTGGATCCGCTCGCCGATTTCCGGGTAGGAAACCGTGCGGATGTCCAGTTTCCAGAGGTCTTGGGCCCGCTTTGGGGCCTCGGCGCCGTCGGCCCCCCAGCCGCCCGGCCCTCCCACGGCTACGATCCGCTTGCCCAGCAGGTTCTTCAACGCGTAGAGCGCCCGCAACCGCCAGAGCAGCTCGCCGTGATCGTCAACCACGATGTCATGGGCGTCCATGTTGGGCTGCCCGAAGTCGTCGCGCCGTTTCCGCAGGAAGTGCGTGTGGGCGCCGATGTACATGTAGTAGAGCGGGCCGGACTGGTGGCGGACGAACATGAGGTTCCACTTGTCGTTGGCGGCCAGGGCCTCCAACACCGGCAGGTTCCGCCGCGCCGCGTAGATCACCAGCACGTCGAAGTCGCCTTTGGCTATGGCAGTTGCCTGGTCCACGCTGCGCACCGTGACCAGCGGGCGGACTTCCAGAGGGAAGTTGGCCGAGGCAGTCATCTCGGCCAGGTCGCGGCGAATCCGGGCCTCTTCCTCCTGGAGCTCGCGCTCATCCTGGATCGCCCCGGTCACGCGCCAGCTCGTGGCGGGCTTTCGCTGGTAGATTTCACAGTTGAACACGGGCTGGACTCGCAGCGGCACGTGGATCGGCTGTTGGCGAGCGTTGGAGTTGGGCTTGCTCGAAGCGGCGGCCTGAAGAGCCGGCATCGCTGCGCCGGCCGCCGCCATGCCCGCGGCGGTCAGAAAGGTGCGGCGGCTGAGAGCTTCGCTTTCTGCGAGGTTTGCCGGCCGGCCGCAACAGCAGCCATCGAGCCGACAAAACGACGTCTCAGATGTTCTCGGTTTCCCCATGACTGGATTGCTCCTTGGATAGTCATTCATGGGGTCCTTACGTCTGTCGTGGTCGCCCGGACCCCACGGCGGTAACCCAACATAGCTTATTCTCGCTCGGCTCTTGGGCTTGTCAAGCGTGCTCCCAAGAATTGCGGTGCCGCCGGGCTTGACGACCGCCCGATTGATCTTGTTCGGGCAGGGCGGCTCATAGGAAACCGGAGACAGCCCCAACGCCCCCAATATTCTCTCGCTTTTCTGGCTGAACGCTGTATGATTCGTGAAAGCCCAACATAGAACAGACTTCTGGTGAAATGTGCCGTTTGTTGGCACCCAGATCGAGAATCATGTGCGGCCGCAGGAAAGGACGTGACCATGAAAGAGCGAGACGCCTTTACCCTGATCGAACTGCTGGTCGTGATCTCTGTCATCGCGCTGTTATTGGCATTGCTGATCCCAGCTTTGTCCAAGGCTCGTGCCCAGGCCCGGGGGGCGACCTGCCAGACTAATCTCAAACAGTGGGCAACAATCATCGCCATGTACGCGATGGATAACAACAACGAGTACTGGATCGAGTACTGCATAAGGCGGGATCCCGCCGGCACCTGGATGCGGGCTTTAGGGGTATTGTATGGCGACATGGGCAAGTTCCGCACATGTCCGGAAGCAGTCCAGCCCTGTTTTCTGGTGGACCCGGCAACCGGAGACGCCAACTGGAGGCGCTCCGGCAGCACCAGGCGAGTCTGGGGACCGGGAATCCCTACAAAGTACTTTTACGAAGAAGATTACGGCAGCTACGGCGTCAATCATTGGATCAACACGCTCGAGCCGGGCGATAACGGGTGGCTGGATGCGCCGGAGCTGCATTGGAAAACCGACCTCAGCCAAAACACCAGCAGCATCCCCATCTTAGGCGATTGCACCTGGTACGGGGGGCAGCCCGCGAACCGCGCCGATCCCGCCCACCCCGCGTTTGAGAAGGAGTCCAAACCGCCCATCATGCGTGATTGGTGGGAGATCAATCCCACGGCGGCCTGGAGCAGCAGTATGTGCCGCTTCGCCTTGGACCGGCATAGTCGGGCCATCAACATGTGCTTTATGGACAGCTCGACGCGGAAGGTCGGATTGTACGAGTTGTGGACCTTGAGATGGCACCGCAATGCTCAGCCGAATCATGACGTGATTATTCCCTGGCTGCCGAGATAGACTCTTCTTGTTTATCAGAAACAGTAGAACCGTTGCCACAAAGAGTTTTCTCTGAGGCATCCACGTTGCGACCTCTCAGCCACGTTTCGCAGCTTATCTGAACAGCCCTTCGACCTTACGATGCATTACCATGAACGCAAGCAACAATCATCGCAATGAGTCTTGGCCTGTTGTCAGGCGGCGGCGCCGCCACCGGCAATTCACTTCTGACTCGTTTTCTGCGAACGGCGTTCTTCGTTTTGCCTGCGCGTGTTCTCGATCAATTCTTCCAGTGAAACCGCTGCGCCGTCTTGGGCCTTTGAAATATCGGCCGCGCTCATGAAAGCGTAAATCTCAATCGTCTCTTCGGCCGAGACGGGGACCTCGCCCGTCTTGAAGAACCTGACAATTTCGTCCACCAGAGGTTTGTAACCGGCCGATTGGACTTCAATCATGCCCTCGGTTCCATAGATGCGAACTGAAGCACCGCTCTTGCCACCGCGCAGGTCCCTGAAAGTCCCGATCCGGCCATCCTTCCAAATCCCGACAACCAGGTCCACGCCCTCTGTCCTGAACCGTGCGACCTTCTGGCAGCCCGTTCCCATAACGGCAAACAGCGCGGTCACCGGGTGTATGCCGTACAGGTACAGATCGGGGTGATGTTCTGTCCACGAACTCGAACCAAACACATCGCAGCTCTTTACTTTTCCGACATCTGAGTTGTCCTGAATTCCAACGATTCCTTGGCCGTACCTGAAAGAAGAGCTCGACCAGCACGGGACACCGTTTTCCTGAGCTAATCGAAATATCTCAATCACATCCGCCAGGCTTGCAGCTACGGGCTTATCGACGAACACTGGTTTCTTTGCAGCTATCACGGGTCTCACCTGCTTTAGGTGAGGCCGGCCGTCCACACTTTCAAGCAGCACGCCGTCAACCTTTTCGCAGAGTTGCTCGATAGTCTGCACAATCTCAACGCCGAATTTGTCACGCAGTTGACTCGTGAATTTCTCCACTCGGTCCGCAGAGGACGGCATATCGGGCGAACCTCCGGGGTAACCGGCGACGACTTTACAGCCACAGTTGTTCTTGGGATCATTGATGATCTGGGTGAAGGCTATGACGTGCGATGTATCGAGGCCAATAATACCGAGACGAAAGACCCTTTCCTCTGCCTGAGCAGGAAGCTGCAGCGCCAGAATTGCCATGGGAAACAATGTTTTCATAAGGGCCATAAGATTCATAATCAGACTCCTTTTCTTCAGACTATAACGGGCCTTGCAACGAACCAACCAACAGCCATGATGCCCTAACCGAATACTTTTGTCAAATAGTCTCGCTCTGATCGAAGGGTTTCTATCCTATAGAGACGAAAAAGCTCAGAGCATTCAAAGGCCCGGTAGCTTGAGAAAGTTGTCATGCCTTTTTGTTTGGGACCGTTCATTGAACCGGAGCAGGCAGGATGGTTTGGGCACAGCTCACGTTGTCAGCCTTTGAGAGCCTGGCGGAGTAAGGATTCCGCTTTCCCACAGGGCTGCTCTTTCCATTCCACCGAGTCACACCTGAGACTTGTTGTCAAATGTACTGGGAGGACGAGAGCGTGGGAACATCCATCACGTGGACGGCTCTTTGATAGAGTCGCCATGGTCTTAGCCTTACGGAAGCATTCGGCACAAGCGAAGTGGCAGCTACAGAACCGCGTTCAGGTCAAGGCGCGGCGAGCCGAGGAAGGTCCTATTAGCTCCCGAGGATCCTTTCAACTTCTCCCTGATCTACATCCATTACATACTGAATTCCACTGACCGCCTGTGCGTCATGCGTCAGGGCCGCGATGTCATCCCTGGCGATGTGTTCCAGGGAGAACTTGCGGCTACCCGCCATCAATTGGCGCAGACCCTGGGCCAGGCGTTCATAATAGGTGTAGAGTCCCAGAGCACCGGTAGGCACTCTCTCGAATTCCTTATCACCCAGTTCGCGGCGAAGCGCGCTAGCCGTTACAAAGATGTCGTCCTTCGACTTGCCGAACCGCTCGACATAGACGGGAATCTGGTGTTCGTCCATCGTGCGTCCGATGGTTTTGCCGACCATAGCGGCTGCGATTGGCGCCCGGGCCATGCCAACCAGTTTCACAAACGGTGCGCCCAAGGCAAGTCCTTTGAAGATCTGGTCCTCAAAGGTAAATCCGCTGGCTACCGCCAAGGCAGGCACATACTCGCCCCTCTGGGCGAAGCGCCCGACATACTGATACAGAAGCGAGTGCAGATGGACAGGGGGGATCCCCCACTCGTTCATCATTCGCCATGGACTCATGCCCGTGCCGCCGCCTGCACCATCGACGGTGAGAAGATCGATTCTATAGCGACAGGCAAACGCAACCGCCCTGGCGAGGTCGGCTGGCCGGTAAGCCCCCGTTTTGAGAAAAACGTATTTGGCGCCCGCCCGGCGCAATTGGTCCACGCGTTGGGCAAACGATTCCTCGCTGACCATCCCGACTCGTGAGTGTCTCTCGAATTCCTTGAATGCGCCCCGTTCGAAAGCTTTGATGACGCCGGGGTCCGTCGGGTTCGGGAGCACGACATAACCGCGCTCGTGAAGCATCCGGGCCTTCTGGAGATCTCTGATCTTCACTTCGCCGCCGATATCCTTGGCGCCCTGGCCCCATTTTAGTTCCACGCATTCGACGCCGAGTTTCTCTATGGCATACTCTTGCGCACCCAGCCGTGTGTCCTCAACGTTCGCTTGTACAATGATGGCGCCGTATCCATCCTTCTTGTGGTCCTGATAGAGTTTCACGCGGCGCTTCAGGTCGGCGGTGTCCACCACCCGGCCGTTTTCAAGAACGGTCTCAGTGTCCATCCCGACGACGTTCTCACCGATGGTCAGCCCCGTTCCCGCCAACGCCGAGCCGATCGCCAAACCTTCCCAGTTGTTCTTGGCTATGTTCGTCGAGCCAATCCCGGGAATGATCCATGGATAGCGGAACTTCAGGCCCCTGTCGTGACCGATGGTGACTTCCAGGTTGACGGCAGGGAAGATGGCCTTGTCGCTGTCGGCTTCGATCCCGTGCGCGCCGACCGCCGTTCCCATAATGTTGAAGTGCGAATAATCGACCGGATAGGTCTTTTCGGCCGCGGTGGTGACCACGCCGAAGGGTTGCGGATAGATGACCTCGTGGCCCCGATAGGCGGACTTGCCGATCTCACACATCCCGATGCAGCCGTCCACACACGTCACACACATTCCCGAGGCTGGCACAACCGAGCCTTCCGTCCTGTTTTTTGTGAGGGTCGCAGCCGAAGCATTGATCTTGGAAAGGGTCACTGGCATTTTGTCTTGCTCCTTTATTTGTCTTAATCTTTTTTTATCTCGCAGGCTACACAGGGACTCATGTAGCACATCATATCCCCGAACTGTTCTTTCTCGATACAGGGCGGGGTCAGATTAGCGCAGCCTCCACAAACCGCTTTTTCCGGCTCGGCGTACGTGCATCGAAGCTGACAGGCCGGACAAACATACATGCAGCCGCCACACAGCCGGCAGACTTCGGACTTTGCATCAAATGGCGTGCCGATGCTTCTGTTCTGTCCGCGACCCCTAAAACCGATAGACTTGGCCATCATCTGCTCTTGACACATTCGCACACACAAGCCGCACAGGATACAGTCCTCGTACTCTTGTTTGAAACGCTGCCGGCGGATCCCGTGCGCCGCAGCCAGATCCTGGATTGTCTTAGACTGAGGGCATGAGGCCAGGAGCAGTTCCAGAATCATTCGACGCGCTTTGAGCACTCTCTGTGATGCCGTTCGGACGTTTAGCCCCTCTGCAGCCGGGTACGTGCATGAAGAGACCAGTTTCGCGCTTGCCCCTTTTCCAATCTCGACCAGGCAGAGCCGGCAAGCCCCGTAGGGCGACAATCCCTCCATGTGACAAAGCGTTGGAATGGGGAACCCAAGGAATCTCGCGGCTTCCAGCAGCGTCGTGCCTTCTTCGACCGAAACATCCAGGCCGTTTATCGTCAACGTAATCATACCGACTCCTCCTCCACTGCCGCACAGTTGACTTCCAGGTCTTGCTCGCGCCGGGTGAACTCCAGATCACATCTGAGGCACCGCCGGGCCTCACACTTTGCTTGTTCGGCAGACAATGCCATTTCCGCCTCGGCAAAACTCTTTTTGCGCGATTTGGCCGCAAGCGTGGGAGGTTCTGCTCTCGGCATATCTTCGGACTGGTCCCGATCAATGACGGCGGGCTCAACAAAGACTTCGGGCAGTTTTCGTTTGGGCGGCTCAATCAGTTCTTTGCCCCGAAGATAACGATCAATGACTCGAGCTGCCTTCTTGCCCGCCGCGATGGCGTCTGCAACGGTATTTGGGCCCGTCACGAGGTCTCCACCGGCGAATACACCCCTGCGATTCGTCGAAAAGGTCTTCGGGTCAGTCTTTAAACGGCCCCCTTTGTCGAGCTCCAATCCCATCGGGCCAAGGCAGTTGCTGTCCGGACGCTCGCCGATGGCGACGATCAGTGTGTCGAGGGGAATCGTGAACTCGGTATCAGGCACGGGGATGGGTTTGCGTCGGCCGCTGACGTCAAAATCCCCCAGCTCGTTTCTGACACACCTGATATCAGCCAGCCGTCCGTTTTTCGCGTCGATTTTCACTGGTTCGACAAATGTTTCGATCTTCACCCCCTCAGCCAGGGCTGCATCAATATATCGAATCTTTATGGGGGAGACTAACGTTTCAAGCCTTATACCTTCCTCCAGGGCCGCTTCGACTTCTTCGGCGTAGGCAGGCATTTCCTGGACAGTGCGGCGGTACAAGAGCGTTACGCTTTTGACCGATCTCTGGCGAATAGCGACTCTTGCGGCGTCCACGGCGGAATTGCCACCGCCAACAATGCCCACGTGTCCTTTAGCCCATTCCTCGCCTCTCAAATTAAAGGCCTTAAGGAACTGCATCGACGTGTAAACCCCTTTGATGTCTTCTCCTTCGAGACCCAACCGCCAGCTCTTATCTGCTCCTATCGCCAGAAAAACCGCCCCGAAAGCATCGCTGAGCAGTTCCTCGATGGTTACGTCGCGGCCCAGAGCCGTTCCGCATCGCAGTGTAATGTTCTCATCAAGCAGCGAATCGATCTCCTTTTGCGCTACGTGCCGGGGCAGGCGATAAGCCGGGATGCAACTGAGGAGCATTCCCCCCGGCTTTTCTTCGGCTTCGATGAGCGTCACTCTGTGGCCCAGTAGAGAGAGGTAGTGGGCGGCTGACAGACCGGCGGGACCTGCACCCACAATGGCTACTCCGCCGACGTGCTTGCTCTGGCGCGAAGCGCGAACAGGCCGGTAAACCGACGGCTCAACGCGGTCCGTGATAAACCTTTTTAAGGCTCGAATCGCGACGGCCTCGCCCCCACTGGTGGCAAGGTTGCATCGGGTCTCGCATTTTCGGTCACAGACTCGGGCACAGACCGACGGAAAAGGATTGGCCTCGCGTATCACTTTGTAGGCTTCTTCATATTCGCCTTTTTCGATGAGGGCAACGTATCGCCAGGCTTGGGTATCCAAGGGACAAGCGGTCTGACATGGCGCTCCAGTCAGCTCTTTGCAGACGAAAGCAGCACACTTCTTATCGACCACGTGTTGTTCGTACTCGTCACGGAAGTAATTGAGCGTGCTTAGCACAGGATTGGACGCCGTTTGTCCAAGCCCACACATCGTGGTGTCTTTGACCACGTCCGCCAATTCCTTCAAAAGATCCAAGTGCTCAAGGGTTGCCTGACCTTTTGAGACATCCTCGAGAATCTCATGCATCCGCTGGGTACCCTTTCGACAAGTGAAACATTTGCCGCAGGACTCATCCTTGAGGAAGTTCATAAAGTACTTGGCGACGTCCACCATGCAGGTATTCTGATCCATGACGATCATGCCGCCCGAGCCCATAATAGAGCCGGCCTGAGCCAGACTGTCGTAATCCACCGGCAGGTCAAACTTGTCGGCTGGAATGCAGCCGCCCGACGGTCCACCCGTCTGAACGGCCTTTATCCTGGCCTTGCCTACCGGGCCGCCGCCGATGTTATAGACGATTTCCTTGATAGCCGTACCCATCGGGACCTCGACCAGACCTGTATTCTTAACCTTTCCGACCAGGCTGAATATCTTCGTGCCGGAGTTGCCCTTGGTGCCGACTTTTGCGAACTCTTTGGCTCCGAGCCTGATGATGGACGGGATATTGGCCCAGGTCTCGACGTTGTTGACCCCCGTTGGCTTGCCGTCGATGCCTTTCTGGATAGGAAACGGCGGCCGTTGACGAGGTTCCCCTATCTTGCCTTCGATGGAGCGGATGAGCGCTGTCTCCTCGCCGCACACAAACGCTCCGGCCCCTTTGACCATCTTGATATCGAACGAAAACCCGGTTCCAAGAATGTTCTGCCCCAGAACCCCAAGAGCACGTGCTTGCTGCAAGGCAATGTTCAGATGCTTGACGGCAATCGGGTATTCGTTGCGAACATAGACTGCCCCTTCAGTTGCTCCGGTTCCGTAAGCCCCTATCACCATTCCTTCGAGGATGCAGTGCGGATTGCCCTCGAGCACGCTGCGGTCCATGTAAGCGCCGGGGTCTCCCTCGTCGGCGTTACAAACGAGGAACTTGCCGTCACCGCTTCGTTGACTGGCCAACAACTCCCATTTCAATCCCGTCGGAAAGCCGCCTCCGCCACGACCTCTTAATCCCGAGCACTTGACCTGATCCACCACCCACTGGGGATCGCGTTTGCGCAATACCTTCCCGAGAGCACAGTATCCACCCTGAGCAACATAGTCGTATATACGAATCGGGTCAATCTTCTGATTCAGGCCCAGAATACTGCGCTTTTGATTCTTGAAGAATGGAATATCGTCCCGCTTGTAGTACGTCTGACGCGTGTTCGGATCTCTGTACAGCAAATCTTCGACATATCCGCCCGAAAGCACCGCCTCGATAATCTTGGGGATATCCTCAAGCTTCACCTGGGTGTAAAATGCCTGCTGTGGTTCCGTCAGGACAAAAGGGCCCATTTCGCAGAACCCATGGCAGCCCGTGATTCTAAGCGCGACTCGACCAACCAGACCTTTTTCAAGGATACACTTTTTGACGACCCTGATGAGGTCGTTCGAACCGCTCGCCTGGCAAGCCGTCCCCGCACAAACGACAAGACGAGGCAGATTGTCATCGGTGGTCCCGCAAAGCACGTTCCGCAGCTCTTCCAACTGATTCACGGAAGTCAATCTCAGCATGGCAATACCTTAAAGAAGTCCGTACCTCGAACAGGTGGTTTCTGTACCTTTTCCTTACGTGATCAAACCAGGTCCAACATGTGATGCCTGCACCCGTGCCGCGAACAAATCTGAACGATACCTCCACCGTCAACAAGCATCGGTACCATCGGCGCTCCGCATATCGGACAGTCTGATGTGCTGTGGAATTCCACACCACAATGTGGGCAGCGAAAGCCGACTGTTGAACCTGTGGGGACATCAAACTCCGAAACAGAATTGTAACTACCGTACAGACAGGAAAGCCTGAGCCAGCCTTCGGTGTGATCGGAGGATATGATTACCCGAATCGATGGGTAGCCATCAAGGGTAAAGGTATCGTCCTTGAGACTATGGTTACAATGGGGGCAGTTTACATCGAGAGGGAATATCCGCCCGTCCCTTGCTGTCTCGAGCCTGTCAAATCCCGTCGCGGCTTGCTCCAAAAGGTGACCTACCGTGGATTTTCTGACCTTCGAGAAGTAATGACCATCGATGACAACTACCGGGCCGAGAGCGCATGCGCCAAGGCAGTTCACTGTCTCCAGAGTGAATTCCCGGTCGGGAGTAGTTTCTCCAGCCTTGATTCCAAGCTGCTGCTCTATTTCCTGAGCAGTCGTTGGCGCACCTCGGACATGACACGCTGTCCCAAGACAGGCACAGACAAGATGCCTTCCCCTTGGTTTCAGGCTGAATGAACGGTAGAATGTGGCGACACCATACACGTCAACCAGTGAGCGTTCCGTTCTCTGGCTTACTATCCGCAGCGCCTCTTCCGGAAGATAGCCGCATTCTGCCTGAATCTCTTCGAGGATGGCAATAAGTCCGCCCCTGCCTTGGTTGTGCTTCTCCACGATTCTTAGAATGCGCTCGCAGTCCACCTCGTCGAGTCCATCTGCGTTGCGCGTATTCGGGGTAGTGCTCGGTTGTTTCATTCTATCGGTACTCCTCACAATGCCAGCGGCCCCCCTCCGGTATTGGGAAAATGCAGGTTGGGTTGTTTTCGCAATCCCGGCACAATCCGATCAGCGTAGATGAATCCTCAATCTCTGGGATGAAAGGTCTCGTTGATCGGGACATGTTGTCTGTCCTTGTTTGCCTCGGAGTCGTAATCTCGATTTCGAACTCGTCGCAATAGAGTGAAGGTTTTCGAGGATCCCCTGGAAACGCACAAGTGGAGGCATGTTTACACGTCGAACACAATCCGCTGTATAGAGTACCTGACATAACTTACTCCTCGACATAGCCTTTTGCTGCCAACACAACAGCAAAAACCGTGCCGGTCACTGCGCAGGGCAAAGAAAACGGAGATTCGCAGGTGGGCTGCCAAGCATTAACAAGAGAATCACAAGCCTAAACGGAGAAAAATGAAGAAACTTGGCGATGCAGATTCTTGCGAGGTTGGGCGCACGACGCTGTTGTATTTCAGTCGAATAGATGGAATTGGCGGGGTGTTTTGAACCGGTGGGGAGAATTTGGCCGGTGCTTGAAGTCTCAGGAAGAGGGCTCTTCCTTTCTTTCGAGCTTTTGACGCAGCGTCTTACGGTCTATGCCGAGGATTTCTGCGGCGCGAGTCTTATTGCCGGCCACGCTGGCCAGGACGTTGCCTATGTATTCGGCTTCCACTTCAGCAAGAGTCCGGGTGAATCCCCTCTCCCGCAGGGCTGAGAAACGCATAAGAGACGGCAGATCAGGAACGTCGATAAGGTCCCCATCGGTCATAACCACAAGGCGGTGAACCACATTCTCTAATTCTCTTACATTTCCCGGCCAATTATAGTCTTTGAGACATTGCAGAGCCTTATCGGAAAAATCAGGGGGCGATTTGCCCAATCCTGCTGCAAACTTAGCTGCGAAATGCCGGGCCAGTAACAGGATATCACCGTCTCTTTCCCTCAGAGGTGGTATGAATATTGTTATGACATTGAGGCGATAGAAGAGGTCCTCGCGGAACAATCCCTTTTTCACCAAACCCTGTAAGTCTTTGTTGGTGGCAGCCAGAATCCTTGCGTCCACTTTTCGTGTCCGGCTGGACCCAACCATACAGATTTCCTGGTCCTGCAGCACACGGAGAAGCTTGACCTGCATGGCCGGACTCATATCGCTGACTTCGTCGAGGAAAATCGTGCCACCATCCGCAGCGTGAAAGAAGCCCGCGCGGGATTCAATGGCTCCGGTAAACGCTCCCTTAACATGCCCAAACAACTCGCTCTCGAGCAACCCTTCCGGGATTCCGCCGCAGTTCACAGGCACGAAGGGCGCCGAAGAGCGGGCACTGCCGTAGTGGATGGCCCGAGCCGCCAGTTCCTTTCCGGTACCGCTCTCGCCGCTAATCAGAACAGTTGCCGAAGTGCGCGAGGCCTTAGCAATAGCAGTGAATACGCCGTCCATAATTTTGGACTCAGCGATAAAACCTTTGTGTACACAGACCACCTGGTCCGTCGCCGCATGCCCGGACCTGTGAATGCTCAGTTTATCCAGAACACGCCGGACCGCAGCCAGAAGCTCCTCGTCTGTGAAAGGTTTAGCCAGAAACTCCTCGGCGCCGGTCTTGACCGCATTGATGGCACCTTCGATTGAAGGGTAACCCGTGATCACTATGACCTCGGTGTCTTTGAAGTTCTCGCGAGTATGTCGCACCAGATCCAGACCGCTTACCCTTGGCATCTTAAGGTCTGTAATGACCAGGTCCACTGCCGCGCCGTCGAGAATCTCAATGGCCTCGGCCACGCCTGGCGCAGTAAAGACCTGATAGCCCGCCGCCATGAGATTCCGTTGCAGCACTTCCAGTGTCGCCGGGGAATCATCCACAACGAGAATCCGCTCTTCTCTTGGTGAAGCTGGCATACTAACCGTTTTCCTCGGTACTGTGCGACTTGCCTATCGGCAGTCGAATCTCAAAACGAGTGCCGTGACCCTCTTTGCTTTCAACGTCAATTGAGCCACTGTGGGCGGTGACGATGCCGTGGACGACAGGCAGACCCAAACCGGTCCCTTGGCCGACGTCTTTTGTGGTAAAGAAGGGGACAAATATTTTTTCAAGAACCTGCTTACTCATGCCGGTACCGGTATCGGCCACAACCAGGTAAACGCTGTTGTCGAAGAATCGTGTTTCAACTGTAATCCTGCCCGCTCCGCGGATTGATTGCAGGGCGTTGACAACCAGATTCACCAGAACCTGACTTAACTGAGCCGGGTCAGCCGTGATTTCGGGCATGTTCGGCGATAGCGTGCGAATCAGCTCCACCCCTTCTTTGGCGCACCGAGCCTCGAAGAAAAACAAACCGTCCTGCACGACTTGATTCAGATTGACCTGCGTTTTCTTAGGCGGCCTCTGTCGAGCAAAGACCAGAAGCTTTTGTATAATATCGCGTGCTTGCAGAGAGGCCGCCTCGATCTTCTTGATGTCCTCCTGTGCGGAAGTCGGGACGCCGGGACATTTTTTTGCCAACTGGGCAAATCCCAGAATATTCCCTACGGGTTCGTTCAACTCATGTGCTACCCCGGCAGCAAGCATTCCAATGGTGGCAAGCCGATCAGCGTGCCGCAGTTGAGCATAGAGTTTCAATTTGTCTTCCTCGCCTTCTCGGCGTTCGATGACCAGGGCTACCTGCTTGGCTACCGCGTCAATCAGACTACGTTCCTCCTTGAGAAACGGACCCTCATCAACATCAGGTTCTTCTTTCACGTAACCCAGTTCCACGACGCCTCTCGCCGTGCCCCCCACAATAATTTCAGCCGTCTGTTTCTGACAACACTCGCGAAAGCCCGGGGTCGTGTAGGAAGTCCCGTCCAGAGTTATTCTGGCGCAAGCCATCTCAGGATATTGCCAGGCAGGGGGGAGAAGCTCAACAATCCGTTGGATGATTTCCTCCAGCGATACGCCTGGTTCTCCCGCTATCTGAGCGATTCCGTAAAGACACGTCAACTCCTTCACTCGCTCGGCCAAAGCAGCCTTTGGGGAGTGGGATAACCGGCCATTTGCCATCAGTATCCTCACGTGCTACCAAAGAAACTACACAGCAAGAAATCTTTCTCGACGCTCCTTATCAGGTGATTATACTTGTATGTGTGAATATCTGTCAAGGTGGGCGCGGTGGATTCTGTTAGAACGGTCCCTGCGATGGCTGCTCTTTGCCTTTCATTCATCAGATGAACTCGTTCTCAATCAGGTCTCAGGGTCGTCCCATGAGAGCCGGCAGATCACGAGAGTCGCAAATCTCCACTCTGCCTTGCAGCTTGTTTACCCGGAGTCGGGTTTGCCCGTTCATCACTGTTGTTCGGCTGCCATATCTTTTTTCCGGCCCGCAAGCTCAAGACAGTGGCCAGCGCCGCGCAGAAAACGAATACGATCCCCAGGCTCCCCGCCAATGACAGCACAGTCTTGAGCTGCGGTTTGCAAAAGAATTTGCGCAGATTTTGCCTGTCAGACGTTATGGGAGGTACCCCCGAGTCACCGACTATTACTGTGACAGTTTAATCGTCCTGTTCTTGCCTCGTCTTTATGTGAAATCTCATGGGAGGCAGCCCCCAAAGAGGGTGGCTCGGCCCGGAGGCTACCTGTGGCAAATGAGCCGACCAGCTCGCGAACAGACGCTTGACTTGCTGGGCGAATTGCCCGTACCATGGCAAATCAGAGAAGCCGGTTGTGACTCCGTGATAAAATCAGGACGAATTCGGGCATAAGGAGGCTACTATTATGCAGCGACGGCAATTCTTGAGAACGGCGGGCATAGCAACGCTCGGCATGTTGTGGAACCGGTCAGGATCATCGGGGGCTTCGCGCAGGCGGCCGCCGAACCTCATTGTGATATTGGCCGACGACCTGGGGGCAAAAGAGCTGGCCTGCTACGGCAACAAGGAACACCGCACGCCGAACCTGGACCACCTGGCGCAGACGGGCGTGCAGTTCAAGACGTGCTATGCAACCCCGCTCTGCCATCCGACGCGGTTCGAGATAATGACCGGCCAATATGGCCATAACAACGGGGTCTTTCAATTTCCAGCCCGGCGCGGCGGGCCCGTGGCCGGATCGCCTGAAGATGATATTGCCCGACATGTGACGTTCGCCCAGGTGCTCAAGCCGGCGGGCTATGCCACGGCCCACGCTGGCAAATGGCAGCTTACCGGCAAGGTCCCCTCGCTGATACGCGAGTGCGGATTCGACGAGTACTGCATGTGGGCGTACAAGCACAATCTTCCGCCGGGCGTGGAGCACACCGGGGGCTGGGAAGGCAAGGCCGGAGAAAAAACGTCAAGATACTGGCATCCATCCATTGTCAAGAACGCAGAGTATCTGCCGACCGGACCGAATGACTACGGCCCGGATATTTTCACCGACTTCGTTATCGATTTCATCAACCGGCACAAGGACGAACCGTTTTTTGTTTATTGTGCAATGTGCCCGACGCACGGCCCGTTTTACGTCACGCCCGACACGGTCCAATCGGAGCAGGGCAAGTTCGAGAACCTGCGCACCAACTTCAAAGCCAACGTGGAGTACCTGGACAAACTCGTCGGGCGAATCGTGCAGGCGCTGGATGCCGCCGGCCTGCGCGAGAACACGGTGATATTCTTCACGGGGGACAACGGCACGGGCGGTCAGGGCAAGGGCGAGCCGACCGAGCTTGGCGCGAGGGTGCCAATGATCGTCAATTGCCCGGGGGTCGTCAAGCCGTCGAAGGCAAGCGACGAGCTGGTTGATTTGTCGGACATTCTGCCCACGCTGGCCGATTTTGCCGGGGCTGAGCTACCCAAAGGAAAACCTATCGACGGGCGCAGTTTCGTGCCGCTGCTTCGGGGCCGCAAAGGCCCTACGCGGGAGTGGATCTACAGCTATCTTGGCGACCGGCAGATTCTGCGGACCAAGCGCTGGCTGTTGGAAGACAATGGCCCGGACCACCCAGGACGTTTCTTCGATTGCGGCGATAGCAGAGATGGGACGGGCTACAAGGACGTGACGGATTCGACCGCCCCGGAAGTGGTGGCGGCAAAAAAACATTTCACGGAAATTTTGGCGGACAAACCGCTGCCGGTCGTGACAGAGGAGCCCGTTGAGGGACGAAAGGCTGGAAAGTCGAAGGAATCAAAAGGGCGGCAGCGCAAAAAGCCGCCGTTGACGACGGGAGGATCGACATGATTGGGTACTGCTTGAATGGTCGTGCGAGCCGCCGGAAACGAACCGGTCTTACGGCGGTCGGTATGGCGAGGGCTTGCATTCTTCTGACGATGCCGATTTGCCTGTGGGGGACGAATTACGGCGCTGGAGCCGAGACATCCCCGCCGCGGGCGGCCAGGAGTGTGCATTTGTGGTATCCGGCGCCGGAAGGCGTCGTGTATTACAACGAAGTGACCGTGGAGAAGAGCTACCCCGGCAGCTATTTTTGCGTATGCGGGTTCAAGCACGGCTATTTCGGCATACAGGAGCTGTCGCGAGGCGGGAAGGTCGTGATCTTCTCCGTATGGGATCCCGGCAATCAGGACAATCCGAGCGAGGTGTCCGAGGATCGTCGCGTGAGAGTACTGCATGAAGGGCAAGGGGTGCGCGTCAGCCGATTTGGCAACGAGGGCACCGGCGGCAAGAGCATGTTCGACTACCCGTGGAAGGTTGGCGAGACCTACAAGTGCATGGTCAAGGCATCTGTGGAAGGTGAGCGGACGACGTACGCCGCGTATTTCTACCTCAACGAGGAAAAAAGCTGGAAGCACCTGGCGACGTTTCAAACAATCGCCGGGGGGGATTGTCTTAGTGGCTATTACTCGTTCATCGAAGATTTCCTGCGTAACGGTGACAGCGCGAGAAACATACGCCGGGCCCGATACGGCAACGGCTGGGTAAAGACCAAAGACGGCCAATGGCTGCCCCTCACGCAGGCAAGGTTCACGGCCGACAAGACCCCGACGATGAATATAGATGCAGGTGTAAACGAGGGCCGGTTCTTCCTCCAGACCGGCGGCGAAACGGAGAATCACGCCGAGCTGAAGTCAACGATAGAAGGCTCCGTTGAACGGATGAATTGGCCCGACACAAGTATTGACGACCAGTGGGAACTGGTCTGGGCCGATGAGTTCAATTACGTAGGGTTGGCGGACCCGAACAAGTGGGATTATGAAACCGGCTTCGTTCGCAACCGCGAGAAGCAGTACTACACAAAGGCCCGTCCCGAAAATGCTCGCGTTGAAAACGGCACGTTGATTATCGAGTCGCGCAAGGAAGAGTACGAGAAAGGCCAGTACACGTCGGCGAGCCTGCACACTTGGCACAAGGCCGAATGGCTGTACGGCCGGATCGAGGTGCGAGCGAAGCTGCCGGCCGGCAGGGGGATGTGGCCGGCGATCTGGATGCTGGGCACCAATCGAGACAAGGCCGGCTGGCCCGCCTGCGGAGAGATCGACATCATGGAAAACGTCGGCTTCGACCCGAACACCATTTGTGCAAACATACACACCAAGGCATATAACCACGTCAAGGGGACAAACAAAGGCTCGAAAATCACCTGTGAAGAACCCAGCGAAGGGTATCACGTTTATGCGATTGAGTGGTACGAGGACCGAATCGACTTTTTCCTGGATGACCAGAAGTATTTTACCTTCGCAAACGAAGGAACGGGCAACGACGTCTGGCCCTACGATAAGCCGCATTACCTGATTCTGAATGCTGCCATCGGCGGCAGTTGGGGCGGCCAAAAGGGCATTGACGATACCATCTTCCCTCAGAAGTACTGCATCGACTACGTAAGGGTCTTCAAAAGAGCGGCAAAGTGAGACATTGCATACAGCAGTGTTCCGACCGTCAGTAGTCCTTGAAGGTTCTCATCCATTGGGGCCAGTCGCTTGCCAAGGCGCTGCCGGCTGTGGTCCACGGGCCGGCCGTGTCATAGTTGCGATGCCATTTGAACGTCCACAATTGTTTGAGTCCGACCTTTCTAACGGACCAATCCAGAAAATTGGCGTTTGTCATCCCGTTGTGCCGGTTGATACAGAATCGGGCCGTATTGTTGCGTCCTTGCCAGGGTTCGCCATCATACTGGGGAGGATCGTCGGTCGGACCAAGCCAGCCGTCAATCCACTGCGCGTCCAGGAACAACGGGATGTACCCCGCGCCATTGACGTGGGGAGTCTTCCATCGCCTCGAATAGCTCTCTTGCGACTGTCCCACGCCGTCGGTGGTATTTCGAGTTTCGACCCACCCGTTAATCCCATAGCTGCCGTAATCACCTTTCGTGAGAAAATCGCCCGGATCGACGCCCCAGGCCCCGAAGGGCGGCTGGCCTCCCTCGGTATAGGGTTTCGTTGCCGTCGGGCAGCAGCGCAAGTCCGGCTCCTTGTAGTACTGCCGCGCTGCGTCCATCCACCACAGGCTTCCTTCTTTGACGCCCACCCAGCCTTTCTGGAAGTAACCATCATTATCGTCGGTGTACAGCGCGAAGATGGTGGCCCATTGCTTGAGATTCGCCTGGCAGGCAACCGTTCGCGCTTGTTTCTTTACGCGCTGCAAAGCCGGCATCAGAATCGCCAGCAGCAGGGCGATAATGGCGATCACAACCAAAAGTTCGATGAGAGTAAACCCGCCATGCGTATGGCGGGTAAAGCCGTTTCTTTTTCTTTTCCGCATGTCATTTGCCCTTCTGTCCCGAGGAGAGACCGTGATTTCCGTAAGTCTTAGTAATCCTTAAAGCTTCTCATCCATTGGGGCCAATCGCTTGGCTGCACGCCGCCGGCCAGGGTCCAGGGGCCCGTCGTGTCGTATGAGCGATGCCATTTCAACGCCCACAGCTCCTTGAGGCCGACCTTCCTGGCGGAAAAATCCAAAAAGAGGGTGTTCACGAATCCGTCGTGGCGGTTGAGGCAGACACGCCGCATGTTATCGCCTTCCCACCGATCACCGTCGAAAATCGGAGGCGCATCGGTGGGTAGAGGCCAGAGATTGTAGCGCTGGGCGTCCAGGAACAGCGGGGCGTAGCCTGCGCCGTTGACGCTGGGAGTTCTCCAGTGGTTCTGCTCGAACGTATTGTTGCCGTGGAGCCCTCGCTCGGGATTGTTGCACCAGCCATTTATGCCGTAGCTGCCCTTGAGAGGTTTGAGCCATTCCTCACGTCGCCAGTAACCCCAGGCCGAGGTAGATCCGCGGAACGTCGCCTCAAGGCCCATCGGATTGCCTGCCTCGTCGAACCAGGGCTTTGTGGCATTCGGACAGCAGGTGACGTCGCTGTTGTACTTGTGGTATTCGCCCATCGCTTCGCACCAGCGGTTGTTGCCGGTGCCTTTGCTCGTACCGTTAAACCCTTCCATGAAATAGCCATCGTATTCTTCCGTGTACATGGAAAACCACAAGCCCCACTGTTTCAGAAGCGTCAGGCAGGCAACCGTTCGTGCTTGTTTTCTTACGCGCTGCAGGGCCGGCATCAGGATGGACATCAGCAGTGCGATGATGGCGATCACAACCAGAAGCTCAATGAGCGTAAAGCCGCTTTGCTTGCGCATGACACCCGCCCTTTTCTCTTGACGAGAAACAATGAGTATTTTTCGTATGCGCCTACGCCAATTATAACAGGGCCGGTTGGGGCAATGCAAGCAAGAAGCCTTCACCTCTCAGGGCTGTGTGTGAGGAGAAATCCTGGCGGTCTCACGCGGCGGCTCGCTCGGCTTTCCAGTACTTGGCCCAGAGGCCGCTGTGGTAGAGGCTGGCCAAGGCCATCATCGCTTCGGCGTTGGACGTGTCCCACCTCATGCCGGGTCCCTTGAGCCGGTCCGTCAGCCTGCCACACAGCGATTCGGTGGGGCCGGAGCCAC
>Ga0214473_10002453_pt1 | contig 22779 bp, 23 predicted proteins | sample RVTome_7_FD_203509 | JGI IMG/M metagenome (GOLD analysis project Ga0214473, IMG submission 203509) | Soil microbial communities from uranium-contaminated site in the Upper Colorado River Basin, Wyoming, United States - RVT98D197 | ecosystem: Environmental > Terrestrial > Soil > Contaminated >... | reverse complement strand
GCGGCCGCGGCGTACGCGGGAGCCGCGGACACGACGAGCAGGAGCGCCACCCCCACGGCGAGCACGAACGAACGACGCATCTTCGATGCACCTCCCCTTCCTGCCATGAACCCAGCGTCCCAGCGGCGTGCGTGCCGACCCCGGGCCGACCGGCCCGCGTCGGCCAGGGACAGGACGCGGCCGTAGGATGCCGGGTCCGTGAACGGGCCCCTTCTGCGCCGGATCGACCGGTACCTCGACGAGGTTCCTCGTCGGGCGGCGCGTGCCGAGGACCTCGGCTCGCTGCGGCTGTTCGTGAAGACGCTCGCCGCGGGTTGGCCGTACTACGCACGCCCGATCCCGGGCGCCCGGGAGGTGACCGTGGGCGAGGTCGAGGCGATGCGGGCGCGCCAGCGAGAGCTCGAGGTCCCCGAGACGTTCGAGTGGGTGGTCGATCTGATTCCATCGCTCGGCCCCTCGGCGACGACCACCGGTCTGCACGTGACCGAGCACCCGCTCCTGGTCGCGGGCGCCGGCGACGTGAAGAGCCTGGATCCCGACGCCGAGGTCCGGATCGCGACCGTGGACGACGACCTCGCACGCATCTCGGCGGTCGCGATGGCCGGGTTCGACCTCCCCGGTACCCAGCCCGGGGAAGGGTCGCACGACGAGGCTGACCGGCACGAGATCACCATCACCGACGAGACCCGTGACTATCTGCGCGACCGGCTCCGGCAGGGGGTGACGATCCCCGCCGTCGCGACGGTCGACGGCCGGATCGTCGCGGTCGGCATGCACCAACCGGTCGACGGCGTGAGCGAGATCGTCGGGGTCGCGACCTTGCCGGCGTTCCGCCGCCGCGGGCTCGGCGCGGCGGTCACCGCGGCGCTCGCCGCCGACGCCTTCGGGCGCGGTGTCGAGCTCGCGGTGCTGTCGGCGGGCGACGAGGAAGTCGCCCGGGTGTACGAGCGCGTCGGGTTCCGTCGCGTGGGCAAGGTGGGAGCGGCCGAGCTTCCGCGATAGCCGCGTGCGAGCGTCCGCCGTCGACCAGATCCCATACAGACGGGCTCGGCGATCACGGTTCGATGTCGCGGACCGCCGACGGGCTCAGCGCCGGAGCGCGCGGAAGAGCTCGACCGGGCGCGCGATGCCCTTGAGCTCCGTCGCCCCCACCCCGTCGAAGGCCACCGGAACCTCGGCTGCGTGCTCGACGACCTCGGAGGTCACGAGGACCTCGCGCGGCGCGGCACGTCCCGAGATACGCGACGCCCAGTTGACCGTACGCCCGTAGTAGTCGCCGTCGCGCTGCACGATCGGCCCGGCGTGCACACCGACGTGTGCGGGCGGCAGGCCCGCCGGCTCGGCGCGCTCGACGAGCTCGAGCGACGCGAGCACCGCCTGCCCCGGATCGGCGAAGTGGAACATCACCCCGTCGCCGAGGAACTTCACCGGCTGGCCGCCGTGGTGCGTCGCGGTCCGCAGCACCAGGTCGCTCAGCGAACCGATCAGCTCGGCCGCCGCCTCGTCGCCACGCTCCTCGGTGAGCGCCGTGTAGCCGGACAGGTCCATGAATGCCATCGCGGGCGGCCGCGCCAGCCGCTCATGCACACCGGCTTGCTCAAGGGCGTTCTCGACGTGCTCCACGAGGTCGGCCATCCAGGCGCCCTCCTGCATCCGGTGGTACATCGCGAGCAGCGAACGGTCCATCAGCGGCATGATCAGCGAGCCGAACCCGACACCGGCTTCCAGCAGCTGCTTCTCGGAGCTCCCGGCGCGTTGGTGCGGCACGTCGACGAACTCGTGCCAGATCTGCGTCTCGGCGGTCGCGATCCGCCGGACCCCCGTGCCGTAGACGGCGAGCAGCCGGAGCAACGCGTCGCGAGGGATCTGCTGCAGCGCGACCGCGATCACCACCCAGGTCTCGAGCTCGTCGGTCCGCGGGTGATCCTCCGGCTGCGGACGAGGGAAGCCGAGAGCCACCTGCGCGTCGCACAGGAACTCCACGTCGACACCGAGCCGGGCGCCGACCTGCGTGTAGGTCTCCGTCGCCCTGTCCGCCCACCGCTCGTAGTACGGCTCGTCGAGCGGCGCCAAGGAAAGGGTGTCGCGTTCGAGCGCAGTGGCGATCCCCTCGGCGGGGAGGCCGGCCGTCTCGCACGCGGCGACGAGCTTCACGCGGCGCGCGTCTCGCACGGGGTACCGGCCCTCGACCTCCGGTCCGATCACGTGCAGATCGGCGAGGTGCCGGACGAACGCCGCGTCAACCCCGGCGCGCTCGGCGATCTCCTCCGCGGTGCAGCCCTCGTCGCTCACGACTCACGATGATGCCAGGCGCGAGCGGTCGGTGCGGCGTCGATGCTCGACATGCGCCGGCTCGGGCTACTCTTCGCGGATGCGGTTCGCCCCCGACGACGTCATGTTCGTCGCCGACCCCTACCCGGTCTACGAGGAACTGCGCGAGCAGGCGCCGGTGCGGCACGACGAGACGACCGATCACTGGCTCGTCGCCCGTTACGAGGACGTGAACCGGCTGCTCCGCGACCGGCGTTTCGGGCGCACCTACCTCCACCGCTACACCCACGAGCAGATGGACCGTCCAGCGCCGCCGACGTGGCACGCCCCGTTCTGGAACCTGATCAACGCCGGCATCCTCGACATGGAGGGCGCCGACCACACGCGCGTGCGACGGCTCGTGTCGAAGGCCTTCACCCCCGCCTACGTGGAGTCGCTCCGGCCTCGGATCGAGCGACTGGTCGCCGACCTCGTCGAGCCGCTGATCGGCGCCGGAGACGTCGATCTCATTCCGGCGCTCGCGGAGCCGCTGCCCGTCACCGTGATCGCCGAGCTGCTGGGGATCCCCGAGCCCGACCGCCACCTTCTGCGTCCGTGGTCGGGCGACATCTGCAAGATGTACGAGCTGAACCCCTCCCCCGAGTCCCAGCGGGCCGCCGTGCGGGCGAGCGCGGAGTTCTCGGCGTACCTGCGCGCGCTCGCCGCCGAGCGGCGCGACCGACCGGGCGACGACCTGATCTCGCAGCTCGCGCAGGTCGCCGACGAGGGCGGGCGCCTCACCACGGACGAGCTCGTGGGCACGTGCGCGCTGCTGCTGAACGCGGGGCACGAGGCCTCGGTCAACACGACCGTGCTCGGCTGGTGGACGCTGTTCCGTCACCCGGACGCGCTCGGTGCGCTGCGAGCGGACCCCTCTTTGCTTCCGACCGCGATCGAGGAGCTGCTGCGCTACGACACGCCGTTGCAGATGTTCGAACGGTGGGTGCTGGAGCCGTTCGAGCTCCACGGCCTCGAGATCCCGCGCGGCGCTGAACTCGGGTTGCTGTTCGGGTCGGCGAACCGTGACCCGTGGGTCTTCGACGCACCCGGCGAGCTGCGGCTGGATCGCGACCCCAACCCGCACCTGACGTTCGGAGCGGGGATCCACTTCTGTCTGGGCGCGCCGCTCGGGCGGCTCGAGCTCCAGACGTCGTTCCGGATGCTGCTCGAGCGATCTCCCGGGATGGAGCTCGTCGAGGAGCCACGCTGGAAGCCGAACTACGTGATCCGAGGGCTGGAGGGACTGAAGGTGCGACTGTGAACGACGAGACGTATCAGCGGGGACGCGCCAGGTTCCTGGAGGTCCACGACGAGAAGGCGCTCGCGGCGGTCGAAGGGCTCGGCGACCTAGGCAGGCACATCGTGGAGTTCGTCTACGGAGAGATGTACACGAAGCCCGCTCTGAGCGATCGCGATCGCGAGCTGGGGGCCGTCGTCGCGCTGGTCGCGACGGCGCGCTCGTCGCAGATCCCCCAGCACCTGCGCGCGGCGTTGAAGGCGGGTCTGACCCCCGACGAGCTCCGCGAGGCGATCATGCTCACCGCCACGATCGCCGGGTTCCCTCCCGCCATGAACGCGATGTCGACGCTGAAGAGCGTGCTCTCCGAGCGCGAGCGCGACGACTGATCAGCGGACGGGCCAGTCGATCTCGGTCAACGCCTCCTGCATCCCGACCTCGTTCGGGTCGTTCAGGTAGAGCTCCCTTGGCGGCCCGGCAGGCTGGACGCCGTGCTCGGCCATCCACGCCGTGAGCGCCTCGTACGCCGGCGGCACCTCCTCGTACGGGCCGCGGTGGATCGTGGCCACCACGTGGCCACCCTCGAGCGTCCTGACCTCCACGCCGGGCGGCGGGTCGAATCGCGCCGACACCGGCATAAACACCTCGATGTCTCCCGGGCGCTCGGGGTCCATCTCGTGGTACACGACCCCCGGCATCCCGGCGCCGTCACCGACGGACGCCACCGCGGCCATCAGGGTCTGGAACGCCGCGGGGACGGTTCGCCCGGCCTCCGTCAACGCGGCGTGCTCGGTCACGGACGCGACCAGCACGTCGGGCTCGAACTTCTCGATGACCTCGTACTTCATCGCCTCCCCCTCCTTTCGAACCGAGGCTGCCACGCCGGACGCTGCACGTCGAGGGTCGGTCGGCCGCCTATGCTGCGACCATGCGGAACCAAGCCGGGGGCGTCATCACGAAGCTGCTCGTCGGCCTGTTCGCGCTGGCGGTGCTCGGCAGCGTGGCGATGTACTTCGTCGTCCGCAGCGACGAGCCGCTGGGACTGTCCTCGGACGTGACGGTGGACGTGAACCGCGCGGTGCGGAGGGCCGAGCCGCCCGAGGACGTGACCGCGACCCTCGTGCGCGGCGGCGAGATCTACGTGGCGACGTTCGTCCGCAACGACGGGCGCTTCCCGGTGACGTTCGACGGTCTCGGTGAGCTCGGCGAGATCGACGACGTCCCGTACATCCCCATCAAGCTGATGCTCGGCAACGGCGCCGACGCGGATCCCTCCGCCGGGGCCGAGTTCACGCCGACCACGCTCGATCCGGGGGAGGGCGTCGGCGTCCTGGTGATCTTCGCGCCGAACCCGGATCTGCTCTGCCAGCTCTTGCCCGACGAGGCGGCCGGGCGCGGCTGGCGTCTCGACGGGTTCCCCGTCAAGGGCACGGTGTACGGCGTGTCGATCACCCAGGAGGTCGGGACCTCGGACCCCCTCGCGAGGATCGCTCCCGCGTCCCGCGCCGATTGCGAGAACGCGTTCGCCGACCTGTAGGCGGGGATCAAACGTCGCGGCGCCGCTCGAGCACGAGCGCCACGATCCACGCGCACGCCGCGTACGCGAGCATCAGCCCCGCGGCTGCCGGCCGCGAGTACAGCTCGGCGTTCGCGGACCCGAACGCGGAGGCGGCGCCGGCGAACGGCGCCCACGGCAACAGCGAGGGCACGAGGCTCGTCGCGAGCGGCTCCACCACGAGGGTCCACCCGAGCACGACGAGGATCGCGACCACTTGGCTCCGCAGGGCGATCCCGAGCGCCGCGCCGAGCACGCCCGCGTAGGCGCACTGCAGCCCGTCCTCGGCCACGGCGATCCACACCGGCGCGCCGAGCGTCGGTCCTCCGCCCTTCACGGCGAACCACACCACGACGACGAGCAGGGCGAGCGCCCCGGAGAGCAGCCCGAACACCGCTCCCACGGGTAGCGCGGCGAGCGACTTCGCGGTGACCACACCTTCGCGCCGCGGGGTTGCGAGGTAGGTCCCCGCGGCCGTCGAGTAGCGGTACTCGGTGGTGGCCATGGTGGCGGCGAGGACCAACACGAACAGGAACGCCTGCGCACCCGTGTGGACGATCGTGCGGACGTCCTCGGAGGTGCGGACCGGGGTCAACCCCGCGTCTCGGCCCTCGGCCGTACCCGCGAGGACCAGCAGGAGCACCGCGCCGGCGCCGTTCAGCAGCAGCGAGCCGATCAGCAGCCCGACCCACAGCCGCGTGGTGCGGACCTTCAGCAGCTCGGCACGGATCAGGCGGATCACGAGGCGGTGTCCCCTTCTCCGGTGAGCGCGAGGAACGTCTCCTCGAGCGACGTGGTCCGGACCCGGAGCTCGTGGAGCACGGCGCCTGCCTGCGCCGCCAGCTCACCGACGCGCTCGATCGGCATGCCGGTGACGGTGAGCGCGTCGTCGGCTGTCCGCTCCACGGTCGCGCCGGCCGAGGTCAGCGCGGTCGCGAGCGTCGCGGCGTGCGGCGAGCGCACCACGATCCCTCCGCCGGCGGCCATCAGCACGTCCATGTCGCCCTCCGAGATCCGGCGTCCGTTCGCGAGCACGACCACGCGATCGGCGACCTCTTGCACCTCGGAGAGGATGTGGCTCGAGATCAGGACGGCACCGCCGCGTTCGGCGAAGCCGCGGAGCGCGCCACGGAGCCAGGCCACGCCGGCGGGATCGAGGCCGTTGGCCGGCTCGTCGAGCACGAGCACCTCCGGATCGCCCATCAGCGCGGTCGCGAGCGCGAGCCGCTGGCGCATCCCCGAGGAGAACCCTCCCACCCGCCTGGCGGCGTACCCGGTCATGCCGGTCGCCTCCAGGACCGCGGTCGATCGGCCGGGGTCGAGCCGGCCCTGGATAGCCGTGACGCGCAGATGCTGGCGGGCGGTGCGCCCGGGATGGAAGCCGGTCACCTCGAGCGCCGCGCCCACGTGTCGCAGGGGATCGGTCAGGGTCTCGTAGCGACATCCGAGCACGAGTGCCTCGCCCGACGTGGGGCTCGCGAGCCCGAGCAGGCAACGCATCGTCGTGGTCTTGCCGGCCCCGTTCGGACCCAGGAACCCGGTGACCGACCCGCGCGGGACCGAGAACGACAGGTCGTCCACGGCGAGCACGTTCCCGAAGCGCTTCGAGAGGCCTCGGATCTCGATCGCGGCACCGACGGGCATCGGCGCTCAGCCTATGCCGGGCGGCAGCGTCGTCCCGATCGTACGGGGGCGGTCGGACCCTAGGCGAACCGCGCTCGACGCCTAGCGTTGAGGGCGAAGGCGATCAGGAGGGAGGCCCCATTCATGGAAGCCCTCGACCTGGCCAGGCTGCAGTTCGCCCTGACCACGATCTTCCATTTCTTCTTCGTGCCGCTGTCGATCGGTCTCGCGTTCTTCACGGCGATCTTCCAGACCGCCTGGTACCGGACGCAGGACGAGGGCTACCTGCGTCTCACCAGGTTCTGGGGGAAGCTCTTCCTCGTCAACTTCGCCGTGGGCGTGGTGACCGGCATCGTCCAGGAGTTCCAGTTCGGGATGAACTGGTCGGCCTACAGCCGTTTCGTGGGCGACGTGTTCGGCTCGCCGCTCGCGATCGAGGGTCTCGCCGCGTTCTTCCTCGAGTCCACGTTCCTCGGGCTGTGGATCTTCGGATGGAACCGGCTCAGCCCGCGCGTGCACCTCGCGACGATCTGGATCGTGACGGTCGGCACCTGCATCTCGGCGTTCTTCATCCTGGCCGCGAACGCCTGGATGCAGCACCCGGTCGGCCACACCGTGAACGCCGAGAGGGGGCGGGCCGAGATGACGGACATCATGGCGATGTTCACGAACTCGACGCTGTGGGCGCACTTCCCGCACACGATCTTGGCCGCGCTCGCCACCGGCGGGATGTTCGTGCTCGGGATCTCCGCGTGGCACCTGCTGCGCGGGCGCGACACGGAGCTGTTCAGGCGTTCGGCGACGACGGCGCTCGTCGTGACCCTGGTGGCCGCCGTGGGGGTCGCGTTCAGCGGCCACCTGCAGGCGCAGCTGATGACCGAGCAGCAGCCGATGAAGATGGCGGCGGCCGAGGCGCTGTGGAAGACCGAGTCCGGCGCCGACTTCTCGCTGTTCGCGATCGGCGACGAGCGGGCGGGCGAGAACATCGTCAACATCTCGTTGCCGCACCTCCTGTCGGTCCTCGCGACGAACACGTGGAACGGCACCGTGCACGGGATGAACGAGCTCGAGGCGCTCGACGAGGAGACCTTCGGACCGGGCAGCTACATCCCGGTCGTGTGGGTCCAGTACTGGAGCTTCCGGGCGATGATCGGGGCGGGGTTCGCGATGATCGCGATCTGTGCGATCGGCCTGTGGCTGCTTCGCCGGCGCGTGATCGAGACCACCCGCTGGTTCCTGATCCTGGCGCTCCCGGCGATCGCCCTGCCGTACGTCGCGAACACGGTCGGGTGGATCTTCACCGAGATGGGGCGCCAGCCGTGGGTCGTGTACGGGATCTTGAAGACCGAGGACGCGGTCTCACCGACCGTGGGGATCGGCCTGGTGCTCACCACGGTGATCGGCTTCACCGTGATCTACGGCTTCTTGACCGCGGTCGACGTGATCTTGCTGAAGCGGTTCGCGACCGCCGAGCCACCGGCCGCGGACGCCGCGCCGCGTCCTGTCGTCTACTGAGGGGGCCTGCCATGGACGAGGGCTACCTGAACCTCGAGACCCTGTGGTTCGTGCTGATCGCGGTGCTGTGGACCGGCTACTTCTTCCTGGAGGGGTTCGACTTCGGCGTCGGCGTACTGCTCCCGTTCCTGGGCAAGGACGACACGGACCGCCGAGTGATGGTGAACACGATCGGTCCCGTGTGGGACGGCAACGAGGTCTGGCTCATCGTCGCCGGAGGCGCGACGTTCGCGGCGTTCCCCGAGTGGTACGCGACACTGTTCAGCGGCTTCTACCTCGCCCTGTTCCTGATCCTCGCCGCGCTGATCTTCCGCGGGGTGGCGTTCGAGTTCCGGGGCAAGGACGCGCGGCCCGAGTGGCGCGCGCGCTGGGACCTCGCGATCTTCTGGGGCAGCGCCCTGCCGGCGCTCCTGTGGGGGGTGGCGTTCGCCAACATCGTCGAAGGCACGCCGGTCGGGGCCGACGGCGAGTGGGCGGGAACCCTCCTTGACCTGCTCAACCCCTATGCGCTCGTCGGAGGCCTCATGACGCTGGTGCTGTTCACGCTGCACGGCGCGGTGTTCCTGTCGCTCAAGACGCGCGGCGACATCCAGGAGCGGGCGCGGCACGTCGCGAAAGCGTTGTCCTGGCTGGCCGCCGCCGTCGTGTTCGCCTTCCTCGGGTGGACGTACCTGAACGCGAGGGGTGACGAACACATCGTGCCCGGCATCGTGCCGGTGGCCGTGCTCGCCGCGGTCGCGGCGGTCGAGTGGCTCCTTCGTGAGAAGTGGGACGGGTGGGCGTTCGCGCTGACGGGCCTCGCGATCGTCGGCATCACCGCCACGATCTTCCTCCGGCTCTACCCCGCGGTGATGCCCTCCAGCATCGATCCGGCCTTCGACCTCACGATCTGGAACGCGGCGTCGACCCACTACACGTTGAAGGTCATGACGATCGTCGCGGCCATCTTCACGCCGCTCGTGCTCGTGTACCAGACGTGGACCTACTGGGTGTTCCGCGCGCGGATCGGGCGTGAGGACGTGGAGGGAGCGGCGCCGGCGGCCGGGGCCGCGTAGACGGGCTTCACCACCGGCGCGTCTATGCTGCCTCGATGGGGCTGTACCGGCACGATGCACCGCTGCCCGAGGATCTCGTGGCGCCCGTGCTCGTGGCCGCCTTCGACGGATGGGTCGACGCTGCGGGGGCCGCCAGCTCCGCGGCCGAGCGCCTGGCGGACGGGGGCGACCCGGTCGCGACCTTCGACGCGGACGTGCTGTACGACTACCGCTCGCGCCGTCCCGTGCTCGACGTGGTCGACGGCACGCTGATGCGTCTCGAGTGGCCGTCGCTCCAGCTGCATCGGGTGCGGGCCGGTGACCGCGACCTGCTGGTGCTCCACGGGGCAGAGCCCGACTTCCGCTGGCGCGAGCTCGGCGACGATCTGCTCGACCTGTGCCTGCGTCTGGGGGTCGTGCAGTGGGTGAGCCTCGGCGCGATCCCGGCCGCCGTGCCGCACACGCGGGCGGTGACCGTGCTCGCCACCGCATCGACCCACGGCCTGCTCCACGAGGCCGAGGTCCAGGGCCCACCGGGGCTGCTGCGCGTGCCGAGCGCGTGCCTGTCGGCGATCGAGATCGCCGTCGCCGGCACCGGGATCCCTGCGGTCGGGTTCTTCGCCCAGGTCCCCCACTACGTGGGCGGGCCGTTCGCCCCCGCCACCCTCGCACTGCTGCGGCACCTCGGACGTCACCTCGCGGTGGAGCTCCCCCTGGACGCCCTCGAGCGGGAGGCCGAGCAACAGCGGACGCGCCTCGACGCGGCCGTCGAGGCGGACGACGACGTCCGGGAGATCCTCGAGCAGCTCCAGAGCGCGGGCGAGCAGGAGATCCCGACCGGCGACGAGCTCGCCGCCGAGATCGAGCGGTTCCTCCGCAGCGAAGGCCCCTCTGACGGCCCCGACCGGCCGCGCTGACTCGGACGTCCGCGCTGACTCGGACGGCCGCGCTGAGCCGCGGTCAGCGGCGCGGGAACCCATGCGTCCGGTGCGGGTGTATGGTGCGGTTGCATCGCGTCGCGGAGGCGAAGTCCGGTCGAAACCGGCGCTGTCCCGCAACTGTGAGCCCGAAACGGGCGAGCCAGGCCGCCCTCGGCGACGCACGGCTGAACGACCCCTCGCGGATGGGGGCACGCCGGCCGGGCCCCGAAGGGTCCCGCGCCCACGCCCCCGCCAGCCAGGAGCGTTCCGAGGGGCGCGCGGACGCCCGGAAAGGAGCCCATCTCATGGGCTGGACCCTTCGACGGGTTGTCTCGTCGCTGCTCACCTGTGCGCTCGTGCTCTCCCTCATCGGACCGGCGAGCGCCGCCCTCACCGACCCGCAGCGCGCGCGGCGCGCCGTGGGGTTCATCGCCCCGCACCAAGACAAGGACGGGGCGTTCGTCGTGTTCTCGTCGATCGGGTCCACGGCCGACGCCGTCCTTGCGTTCGTGGCGGCGGGTGTCGGCGCGCGTGAGACTCGGCGCGCCCTGAACTACCTCGAGGGCCAGGTCGTGGCCGGCAACGTCGACACCGAGGGACAGCAGGCCAAGGTCGTGCTGGCGTGGACCGCCGCGGGCCGTGGTGCTCGGACACTGGGTGACCGGAACCTGGTCAAGGAGCTGCGGAACGGCTACCTCGACGGGCTCGAGCACGACGTGTACGACACCGCCCTCGCCGTGCTCGCGATCCACGCCGCCGGCGCGGTGGTCCCGTCGAGCGCGATCGACTTCCTCCTGAGCCAGCAGTGCGGCGACGGCGGGTGGGACTTCGACTCGACGGACGTCGACGAAGGTCCGCACTGCGTGAGCGATCCCACCACGGACTTCTTCCCGTCGGACACGAACACCACGGCGCTCGTGGTCATGGCCTTGCAGGCCGCGCCGACCGTGGCGGGCGCGCCCGTGCCGCCGGGGCCGTTCGACTTCTTCGACGCGATCCGCGACGAGAAGCGGGGCGGGTGGGGCTACACGTGGGGGTTCAGGAAGACCGACGCGAACTCGACCGGACTCGTGCTGCAAGCCTACGCGGCCGGGGGCTTCACGGCCCCCGCGGGGTCGCGCAAGGCGCTCCGCCAGCTCCAGTACGGCGAGTGCGGGGCGTTCGCCTTCACGTTCGAAGGTGACGCGAAGGGAGGCCCCGACCTCGGCGCCACGATCGGGGCGGTGCCGGGCTTGCTCGGAAGGGCGTTCCCGTACACGGGTGCGGTCGACGCGCCGGCGCCCGACACACCCGCGTGCGCGTGATGGGTGCGCGGCTGCGTTCGTTCGCGCTCGTCGCCTCGGTCGTCCTCGCGACGATCGGGGCGCCGGCGGCGACCGGCGGGGCCGCAGCGTGCGCGGACGAGGGACCGCACGCGGCGCTCGTCGTCGGCAACGGCGCGCGCATCGTGAAGCTGTGCGTGACGCTCGACGCCGCCGAGGTGAGCGGCCTGCGTCTGATCGAGCTCGCGGCGGCCCAGCACGGCCTCTCGTACGGGTTCGGCCTTGGGGGCGCGGCGGTGTGCCGGCTCGACGGCGTGGGACCCGGCGGCGACGACTGCTTCGCCGAGTACCCGGACTTCTGGGGCTACTGGCACGGCGACGGGCGCGAGGGCTGGGCCTGGGCCGGCACCGGCGCGGCCTCGTACCGCATCGGCGACGGCGACGTCGAGGGCTGGACCTGGGGCGCCGGCGACACGGGGGCGACGCATCCGAAGCCCCCCGCCACCGATGTCGGGGGCGTCTGCGTGGCCCCGGAGCCGTCGGCCTCGCCCTCGCAGACCCAGAGCCCGAAGCCGAACCCGAAACCGGAGCCGACCCCGAAGCCCTCGCAGCCCTCCAGCCCCCCGTCGGCGTCGTCCAGCGCCTCACCCTCCACCACACCTGTGGCGGGCGAGACCCGCGATCCGTCGGCGAGCCCGAAAGCCGACAAGGGAACGGCGACCGAGGAGCCGTCCCCGAGTGCGGCGATCTCGCCGAGTCCGTCGCCGAGCGGCGCCGTCCTCGCCGTCGGGCCCCCTTCGGGAGGCTCGGGCGGCGCTCCCGTGGGGCTCCTCGTCGCGATCGTGCTCGGCGTCGCGCTCACGGTCGGCGGGTGGCTCCGTCTCCGCGGTCGATCGAAGGTCGCGACATGAGGACCGGTCTGCATCCGGGCGCATGGATCGCGTGGGCGTCCGGTGCCGGCATGGTCGCGTTCGTCACGACCGACCCGGTCTACCTCCTGCTGCTGTGGGCCCTTGCGTGGTTCGTCTACGCGACCCATCGCGTGCCGGGGCCGGAGGCGCGTTCGTTCCGGCTGTTCCTGCTCGCCGCGCTGATCACGCTCGGTCTTCGGACCGGACTCGTGCTGCTCGGCACGGTGAACCCCTCGAACGTCGCGTTCGCGTTCCTCGAGGGTCTGCGTCTCGCGACGATCCTCGTCGTGTTCGGCACGTTCAACGCCGTGACCGACCCGTTCGGGGTCGTGCGGCTCGCCCCGCGGCGGTTCCACGAGCCCGCGCTCGCCGCGGCGCTCGCGCTGTCGATCGCGCCGCGGACGGTGGCGAGCGTGGCGAACGTGCGGGAGGCGCAGCGGCTGCGCGGGATCCACGTATCGCCGCTGCGGTCGCTGCCCGCGCTCGCCGTGCCGGTGCTCGAGGCCGGGATGGAGCAGGCGGTGACGCTCGCGGAGTCGATGGACGCGCGCGGCCACGGCCGCGGCCGGCGGTCGCGGTATCGGGCCCAGAGCTGGTCACGGCCGGCCGCCGCGATCGCCGCGAGCGCGCTGACCGCCGCCGTCGTGTTCCTGTCCGCGTCGTTCGGCGGCTGGGCCGTACTGCATCCGCCCACGTCGCCCCTCGCGTGGCCCGAGACCGAGCCGATCCTGCTCGGCGCCATCGCGCTGCTCGCGCTGCCCGGGTTCGTGAGGGGCGGACAGGGATGACCCCCACGGCGATCCGCGCCGAGGGCCTCTCCTTCACCTACCCGGCGTCGGCGCGCCCGGCGCTCGATCACGTCGACGTCGCGCTGCCCGAAGGATCGTTCGCGCTCGCGCTCGGGCCGACCGGCGCCGGCAAGTCGACCCTCCTGCGCGCGGTGAACGGGTTGGTGCCGCACTTCACCGGCGGGACGTTCACCGGGCGCGTGCACGTCGCCGGCCGGGACACGCTCGCGTCGGCGCCGCGTATGCTCGCCGACGTCGTCGCGTTCGTTCCCCAGGATCCGATCTCGTCGTTCGTGCTCGACAGGGTGGAGGACGAGCTCGCGTACGGGATGGAGAACCTCGGCGTCGACCCTGGGCACATGCGGCGGCGTGTGGAGGAGATGCTCGACCTGCTCGACCTGGTCGCGCTGCGGAACCGGAGCGTCCGAACGCTCTCTGGTGGGGAGCGGCAGCGCGTCGCGATCGCGGCGGCGATGGCCGCGGGACCCCGGATCCTCGTCCTCGACGAGCCGACGTCGCAGCTCGATCCGCAGGGCGCCGAACACGTGATGGCCGCCCTGCAGCGGCTCGTGCACGACCACGGCATGACCGTGCTGCTCGCCGAGCACCGCCTCGAGCGGGTCGCCGGGTGGGTCGACGTCGCGCTCGGCTTCGACGAGGGACGGGTCCAGGTCGGTGCACCCGCGGACGTGATCCGTTCGCTCGCGGTCGGCCCGCCGGTCGCGAGGCTGGGTCGGCTCGTGGGCTGGAGCCCCGTGCCGCTCACGGTGCGGGACGCGCGCAACGCCGCGCAGTCGCACGCGATCGGCCTCCCCGCGGCGGGCAACGGCCATCGGACGGGCGACATCGTCGGCGCGCTCCGCGGCGTGACGGTCGCCTACGGCGACGCGGTCGCGCTGCGTGACGTCGACTTCGGCGTTCGCGAGGGCGAGATCGTCGCGCTGATGGGGCGCAACGGCGCCGGCAAGTCGACGCTGCTCCGTGCGCTCGCGGGCGTGCACGCGCCCGCGAGCGGCGAGGTCCGGGTGCTCGGCCGAGCGCCTCGCCCGGGCGTCGACGTGGCCCTGTGCCCGCAGGAGCCCGAATCGGTGCTGTTCACCGACTCCGTCGAGAACGAGGTCCGCGCGACGCTCGAGGCGCGCGGGCTCCCCGACGCCGCCGCCCCGTGGCTCGAGCGGCTCGGCGTCGTCGAGTTCGCATCCCGGCACCCCCGCGACCTCTCCGCCGGCCAGCGCCTGCTCGTCGCCACCGCGGCGATCGCCGCCACCGAGGCTCCGCTGCTGCTGCTCGACGAGCCGACGCGCGGCCTGGACCCCGACGCGAAGCAGCGGCTCGTACGTTTCCTCCGCGCCCACGCCGCCGACGGCCGCGGGGCGGTGATCGCGACACACGACGTCGAGCTCGCCGCGAGCGTCGCCACGCGCGTCGTGATGCTCGCCGGCGGCGAGGTGATCGCCGACGGCGACCCAGCGGTCGTGCTCGGCGACTCCCACGTATTCGCGCCGCAGATGACCCGCGTGTTCGGCGCGGGCTGGCTCACGCCCGAGCAGGTCGCGGAGGCGATGGCATGAGCGTCGCGCTCCACGCGCCGGCGCTCGGGAGCCCCGCCGGGACGCGCGCGCGCGTCACGCTGCTCGTCCTCGCGAACCTCGTCGGAGCCGCGGCGTTCTTGTGGCCGTTCGCGCTGCCCGCGATCGCGGGACCGGCGCTCGAGAACCACAAGATGGACGGTCCGTGGCTGCTGTTCGCCCTGGCCGGCATCCTCGCCGCGCTCCTGCTGCTCGAGCTTGGGCGCGGCGGCCTGGGTCCGAAGACGGTGGCGCTGCTCGGCGTGCTCGGCGCCGCCATGGTGGCGCTGCGCCTGCCCGGGTTCGTCGCGGGCTTCAGCGCGATGTTCATCGTCGTGCTCGTCGCCGGCAACGCCTTCGGCCCGGCGTTCGGCTTCCTGCTCGGCACCGTCGGGACGTTCGCGAGCGGACTCTTCGTCGGTGGGCTCGGCCCATGGCTGCCGTTCCAGATGGTCGCGGTCGGCTGGGTGGGCGCCGGCGCCGGGCTGCTGCCGCACGGCGCTCGCTGGCGCACGCGGCTGCTGTGGCTGGCGGCGTACGGGGCGGCCAGCGGCTACCTCTACGGCGCGATCATGAACCTGTGGTCGTGGCCGTTCCTCGTCGACGGCTCGGCCTGGGCCTGGGACCCGGGAGCGAGCGCGGCCACGAACCTGTCGAACTACCTCCGCTTCTACGGCGTCACCTCGCTCTGGTGGGACTCGGCGCGCGCGATCGGCAACGTCGCGCTGGTGCTGGTGCTCGGCAAGCCGCTGCTGGCCGCGCTCGACCGCGCCGCGCGCCGGATGCACCTCGATCTGCGTCAGGTGTAGGGTCGGGCAACGACGCGGCACGCCGCGTCGCCCATGGCCGAGACCGAGTCAGGAGGCGCCGATGCGTCGTGCATCCGTCGTGCTCGCGTTCGTCCTGCTCGCGGCGTGCACGAGCCCTCGGGATCGCTCGACGGCTCCCGGAGGACCGTCCTCATCGGCTCCGATCGAGACCCCGAGCCCCGCGCCGCCCGCCTCGCCGTTCCGTGCCGTACTCCGCGGGAACGTGCTCGCCGCGATCGACCGCACCGTCTTCGTCGCGGGGCCGGAAGGACTCACCGCCGACGCGCTCGGCTGCGCCAGGGAGCACTGCGTCGCCTGGCGCCTCGACGTGGCCGCCACCCAGGTGGTGGCGAGCGCCGAGCACCTGTTCGTCGCGACCGACGAGGGCGTCCTTTCGATCCCTCGCCCCTGTGGGAGACCCTGCGAACCCGATGGATGGGTCGTCCGGGCGGAGGTCGTCCGCGGTCTCGGTCGCTACTACCGCGAGCGCCCCACGAACAGCTGGCAGCTCCAGGTCCTTCACGACACCCTCGCGGTTCAGGTTGGATGGGACGGCGCGGCGGGCTCCGGCGCGTTCGACGAGCGGATGCAGCTGTATCCCGTCGACTGCGCGCCCGGGTGCGAGCCGACCTGGATCGGGCGTGTCGTCGACACGATCGGCGAGCCGGTCGCTGTCAACGGTGCGCTCGTCGTGCCGCGTCTCGACGGTGTCGACGTGTTCGCCAACTGTCCGGGCGCGTGTCTCGAGATCGCCCGGCGATCGCTGGTGCGCCCCGGGCACGGCTTCATGTTCACGACGACCCCGGCGGTGCTCCCGAGCGGCTCGGTCGCGTTGACCACGCGTGGGTGCGTCTGTGGCGCAGACGGCGACGTCCCGGTGTTCGCGGAGATCGACCCTGCCGACGGTGACCTCACGGTCCGCGCGCGCTTCCCCTTGACCAGGTTCCTCTCGGCACCGGTCGTCATCGGGGGCGCCGCGTTCGTGGGCACCGACGACATGGCTGGGGGCCATGTGTTCGGCTTCGGCTACGACATCGACCATGTCGCACAGAGCCGGCCGGTCGCGACACTGCGGACGGGCAGCGGGTGGGGACGTCTCCTCATCACCACGAAGGATCTCCTGGTGGGCACGACCACCCACGGCGTGGTGGCGTTCGATCCGGCCTGCCGGGGCGCGTGCGATCCCGCGGGGGTCTGGAACGCGGATCACGGGATCGTCACCCAACCGCTCGCGCTCGGCGACGTCGTCCTCGTCGGTGTCGGCGGCCAGGTGGTCGCACTGTCCACGGAGCACCTGACGCCGGAGTGGACGTGGACCGCTCCGCGCGGTCGGGTGGAGCGGATCACGGTCGCCGGCTCGACCCTGCTGGTCTCCACGAGACACGACGATGTGTACGTGGTCGATCCTCCCCGCGACCTCATCGGGTCGTAGCCCCGGGGGTAAAGGTTCCGAGGGACCGCAGGCCACGATATGGACGAGGTGGAACGCGTAGCGGTGACGCAGACCTCGGACATCGAGGGGCTCTACCGGACGACCGGCGACCGGCTGTGGTGGGCGTTGCTCGCCTTCACGGGGGACCCGGAGGTTGCGAGCGACGCCGTGGCCGAATCGTTCGCCAGGGCGCTCGCGTCGGTGGACACCATCCGGGATCCGGGCGCGTGGGTCTGGAAGGTCGCCTTCCGGGTCGCGACGACGGAGCTGCGAGCCGCGCGTCGTCACACCGACGAACACGACGCCACCTACGAGATCGACGAGGAGGCGCTCGGCGTGATGGCCGCGCTGTCGAAGCTCTCGCGTCGCCAGCGTGCCGTGCTCGTCCTCTTCTATCTCGACGATCGGCCAGCGAACGAGATCGCGGAGCTGCTCGGCATGGCGCCGGCGACCGTGTCGGTCCACCTGCACCGCGCCCGGCGACGGCTCCGCACGATCCTTGGAGACGACGATGCGTGACACGAAGGGCTGGATCTCGGCGATCACCCACGTGAACCCCCCCGAGCTGTGGGACGAAGTGCGAGGGCGAACCCCCGGATCGGCCCCCGCCGGTACGGCGCGTCGGCCCGTCCTCGCCGCCGCGATCCTGGTGATCGCCGTGGCACTGATCGGCTCGACACTGTGGGCACTGGGCGATCTCGACGGTGGCGCCGACACCCCGCTCGGGCCAGGAGAGATCGTCCGCTATCGGCTCGAGGGACCACCTCAGCCGATCGCCGTCGGGGGAGGCGCCGCCTGGGTGCACATCGGCGCCGGCACCGACACCGTCACCGGTCTCGTGCGGATCGACGCGGTCACCGGTCAACACGCACTGCTCGACTCGCTCAAGGGCGCCTGGCCGGCGGTCGGAGGCGGCTCGGCCTGGCTCCTCTGCAACGACGACCGAGGATGCGACGGGGGAAGCGTGCTCCAGCTCGACCCGCTCACCGGCGACGTGATCCGGAGCGTGACGCTTCCTGGTCGTGGCGCGCAGCTCGTGGGAACCGGGGAGGGGGTGTGGGTCACCCACGATGGCGGCGTGTCGCTCGTGACCGCGGAAGGCGAGGTCGCGCGGACGTTCAAGGGAGCCTTCAACCTGGTCGGCGTGGATGCGTCATCCGTGTGGCTGACCGGAGCCGAACGCGGTGGTGTGATCGCGCTCAGCTCCGTCACCGGCGACATGATCGCGGAGATCCCATTCGCAGACCCGTGCAACATGGAGGTCGCCGCCGGGCTGGTCTGGGTGGCCAGCTGTGACGGCGGCACGCACGAGGGGAACGACGGTGACGAGCTGCTCGGCATCGACGCCGCCACCGGCGAGGTGCTGTTCCGGCGCACGATCGAGGGCTACGGCCAGATGCGCTACGCCGATGGGGTCCTGTGGCTGGCCCAGCGGGACCCGGACGACTTCGAACGCATCCGCCTGGTCGCCTTCGATCCGAGGACCGGGGCCTCCTTGGGGGATCCAATCGCGATCCCTGACACCGGTGCCGAGCCCGGCGCCGACCTGGTTCCTGGTCCCATCGGCGGGCCACATGTCTTCTTCGCGATCGGCGAGGGCAGCCTGTGGCTCACGGACTTCGGCGCCTTCGAGGTGATCCGGATGGGGATCCCCGACATCGCCCCACCCTCTCCCATCGAGACCCAGACCGCGGGGGCGCCACATGTGGCTCACGTCCGGTGCGACCAAGATCAGACGACCGTCCTGACGCCCCTGGTCGCCGTCCAGGCGGATGGACTCCACATCCAGGTCGAGAACGACGGCCGTTCGACCAGCATCGACGTCTTCGCGGGCGACGGGGGCGTCTACGGTCACGAGCTCGGCGACGATACCGACGTCGTGCTCGAGGCGCCGGTGGCACAGGCGATGATCGCCTGCGACCGAGAGGAACCGGGAGAGGACTCGACCTCGGGCGACGAGCTCGCTCGTGCGGTGCCGATCACCCTCGTTGACCCGGACGGGCTGTGGACGTCCGACCTCCTCGTGTGCGGAGATCGGAAGTTCCCGGATCGACCCGAGTTCCGAGCGTGGGCAGACGGCAACCCCGTGGACACAGATCTTGGGGCCGTGATCCGGCGGACCATCGGCGGCGTGCTCCCATCGGACGTTCTCGAGCGGGCCGGCTACGAGCAGAGCGCGTATCCGACGTGGCGAGTGGTGCGGGACGGCCAGGTCGTTGCCCTGATCCCCGTCCGGAAGGTCACCGAGACGGTGGCGTTCGGTCCGCTGCAGGTCTGCGCGGACAGCGGGATCGGTGACGGCCCGGCGGCCGGCATGCGCGGGACACCGTTCGAGATCCCCGACTTCCCGCGGTGCGATCCGTACGCGGCCGAGTGCGCGCTCGTCTACGTGAGCGCCGATCGGTACGAGGAGCTGGGTGGGCGTCACGTGGCGCGCCCCGAGCTCGTCCAGGTGGACGGCACGCTCTGTGTCGAGGACGGCCTGTATCCCAGGGGATGCGAGAACCACGCGGTCGCAACGGAGTGGTTCGCGTTGCGCCTGTCCTCGACCGATGCGGAGACCTTCGTCGAACGACAGGGGTGTGGGCAGGATGTCGAGAACCTCTGCACCTGAGGGAATGTCCCTCTACGTTTGCGAGGCGACTCAGCCGGGCACTCACGTCACATGACCAAGCTGCCGGCAGCGTTCATCCTCGAGCCCGACATCCTCCAACCCGATGAGGTCCGCGAGGATGAAGAGAAGGGTGAGCAGCAGTTCGAGCCCGAGCCGCTCGAAGACGACGACGAACCCGCCCGCTGATCGTCCGCCACGGGCAGGCGCGCGGAACGACTCGCTCCCTCATGCCCACCGGTTCCTGTCGCGTGACGCGCGTGACAGCGGGCGCCACCGCCCAGGTAGCATCCCGGGACCATGGCGCAGGCTCCGACCGAACGCACGCAGGTCCACCGGCATCCAGAGCGGGGCGAGTACGATCGCGAGACGGTTCACCAGGTCCTCGACCAAGCGCTGATCTGCACCGTCGCGTGGGTCGACGAGGACGGCCGTCCCCGCGCCCTCCCCACGATCCACGCACGGATCGGCGACACCCTCTTTCTGCACGGCTCCCGTGCCGCGCGCGCGTGGAAGGCCGTCGCGGCCGGCGCCGAGGTCTGCGTCACCGCCACCGTGATCGACGAGCTCGTGCTCGCGCGGACCACGCCCCACCATTCGATGAACTACCGCAGCGCCGTGGTGTACGGACGCGCGCAGGAGGTCACCGAGGAGACCAAGCTCTACGCGGCCGCGAAGGCCATCACGCGCCACGTGCTTCCCGGCCGCGAGGACGACGCCGCGGAGCCGGGCGACAAGGACTGGCGAGAGACGCTGATCGTCTCGATGCCGATCGAGGAGGCGAGCGCGAAGGTCCGCACGGGCCCGCCCATGGACGACGTCCAGGATCTCGACCTCGACGTGTGGGCCGGCACGCTGCCGCTCCGCACGATCGCGGGCACGGCGACCCCGTCCCCGGACCTCAAGCCCGGGATCGACGAACCCGCGTACCTCCCCAGGAGCGAACAGGAGTTCCCGCGCCCATGACCGACGCCCCAACCGCCCGCACCCGTGTCCGCCGGCTGCCCGAGCTGGGCGCCTACGACCGCGAGACGATCGACCCGATCCTCGACGAGGCCGTCTACTGCCATCTCGCCTGGGTGGGGGGCGACGGCGATCCGCGGGTGATCCCGACGATCCACGTCAGGATCGGCGACACGCTCTACGTCCACGGCTCGGCCGCGAGCTCGACGCTGCGCGCGATCAAGACGGGCCTGCCGGTCGCGATCGCCGTCACGATCGTCGACGGCATCCAGTTCGCGCGCTCGATGTTCGAGCACTCGATGAGCTACCGCACGGTGATCGTCTACGGGAAGGCCGAAGAGGTCACGGACGCCGCAGAGCTCGAAAGGCTCTTCGATGCCATCACCGACCACGTCGCGCCCGGGCGGGCCGCCGACGCACGGCGTCCGAACGCCGACGAGCTGCGACAGACGACCTTCGTGAAGGTGCCGCTCACGGAGGCGAGCGCCAAGATCAGCGCCGGGTTCCCTGATGACGCCGAGGCCGACCTCGACCTCGACGTGTGGGCCGGGGTCATGCCGCTCACGCTCACGCCCGGCGAACCTCTGAGCGACCCCGATCTGAAGCCTGGCATCGCCACTCCCGACTACGTCACGAACTGGCGTCGCCCCGCCGACCCCTCGTGACCGACCCTCAGCCGGCGCGACCGACCCTCCGTCAGAACCTCCGCGGGCTCCCACGGGAAGCCTGGCTCCTGTTCGCCGGTGCCTTCGTGAACCGGCTCGGCACCTTCGTGCTGCCGTTCATGACCCTGTACCTCACGGACCAGGGGTACCGACCGGCGCAGGCGGGGCTCGGCCTCGCGGCCTACGGGCTCGGCGCTCTGATCGCGCAAGGAGCCGGCGGGCTGCTCGCCGACCGGATCGGCCGGCGCAACGCGATCATCGTGTCGATGCTGGGCGGCGGCGCCTGCGCGCTGTCTCTGCTGATCGTCGACGGTTTGTGGCCGGTCGTCGGGGTCGTCGGGCTGATGGGCTTCGTGGGCGAGCTCTACCGGCCGGCCTCGAGCGCCCTGGTCGCCGACCTCGTGCCGCCCCACGCGCGCGTGGCCGCCTTCAGTGCCTACCGGATGATGCTGAACCTCGGCTGGGCGGTCGGCCTCGCCCTCGGCGGCCTGTTGTTCGACAGGAACCCGCACCTGCTGTTCGTCGGCGACGCCGTGACGAGCGCCGGGTTCGCCCTGGTCGCCTGGCGCGCACTGCCGCACGGGGTGCGCACGACGAAGCACGAGGAGCGCCACCTCGAGCGTGCACGCACTTCGATCCGGCGGGACGCCGGCTTCATGCTGTTCCTCGGCGCTGTGTTCATGACCGCGGTGGTCTACATGCAGAACGCGAGCACGTTCGCGCTGCACCTGCACGACCTCGGCTTCTCGGCCACGACCTACGGGGCGCTGCAGGCCACGAACGGCCTGCTCGTCGTGCTGCTCGAGCTGCCGATCACGTCATGGACCCAGCACCATCGGCGGACCTCGATGGTGGCACTCGGGGCACTCCTCGTCGGCGCGGGTTTCGTCTCGCTCTCGGTCGCAGACACGTTGCCGGCGCTCGTCCTGATGGTGGTCCTGTGGACGCTCGGCGAGATCGTGGAGTCGCCGGCGTCCTCCGCCTTCGTCGCCGATCGAGCGCCCGAGCATGTCCGCGGCCGCTACCAGGGAGCCTTCGGCTCGATGTTCGCGATCGCCGCCGTCGTCGGGCCGCTGCTCGGCAGCGCCCTCTACGACGTGAATCCTGACGTGCTGTGGTTCGCGTGTGGCGTCGTCGGGGCGGCGTCCGCTGGGCTCGCACTCGCCGCAGGTCGCCGCCCCACCCCCACGGCGGCCTGATTCGACAGGTTCCCGCTCGGCGTGGTACACATATTGCGCGATGTTATATCGTCTCGATATATCGACCCGACAGAACAGAACCGAACCGTGATCGAACTGGCCATCCTCGGGCTGCTGAAGCAGCGTCCCATGCATGGATACCAGCTCTCCCGCGAGCTCGCCGAACAGCTCGGCGGCCTGCTGCGCATCAGCTACGGCTCCCTGTATCCCACGCTCCGCCGCCTCGAGCGGGAAGGCGCCGTCGAGCCCACCGGCCCGGCTGCGGGCGCGAGCGGGCGCCGCAAGACCGTCTACCGGATCACCGAGCAGGGCGAGCAGCTGTTCCTCGAACTCCTGCAGGAGGCCCCCAGCGACGGCCAGGCCGAAGATGCGCGCTT
>Ga0214473_10002452_pt1 | contig 22785 bp, 18 predicted proteins | sample RVTome_7_FD_203509 | JGI IMG/M metagenome (GOLD analysis project Ga0214473, IMG submission 203509) | Soil microbial communities from uranium-contaminated site in the Upper Colorado River Basin, Wyoming, United States - RVT98D197 | ecosystem: Environmental > Terrestrial > Soil > Contaminated >... | reverse complement strand
CGGTTCGGGGAGGTTGACGGGCGGGGGATGAATGTTGATAATAAATAAGTGTGCTTGCATCCAAGTTGCATCCGAGGAGGTTGGAAAAGTGGAAGTGGCGCCGGGCGAGGGGAACATATCATCCAAAGTGCCGGAGGCGGCGCGTTGCCGGTATTGCGGCGATACCCACAGTGGCCCGGTTGACTATTTGACAGGGGTCGGGTATTTCCACAGAGACTGTTATCGCAACGACCAAGCGGCTGTATCGCCGAACCAAGATACGAGTATTGTAGTAGCATCTCCTGACTAGCCCGAGGTTCACTCCTCGGGTTATTCATACTCAAAATGCCTGTATGTTCGGTATTTGTTCCCTACTTGACGGGGGTTTTGGTGGTGGTACGTTATACACAAGTGGTGAAAAGTGGAACAAAGTGGGAGCAGATGGCTTGCCATATTAATCGCTACGCCAAACGTAATCACTCGAATAACTCGAATGAGACTCGAATCTCACGCGAATAGCTACAGCCAGAAACAAAATCAGCATCCAAAACTTTTAACTTTTGACATCTAACATTTAACATATCCTATCGTGTTCATCGGCGAATACACGCACAATTTGGACAGTAAGGGGCGGCTGGCAGTGCCGGTCAAGTTTCGCGAGGCGCTCAAAGGCGGCGCGGTGGTAACGCGCGGCATCGACAAGTGTTTGACGCTGTACGCTATCAGAGAATGGCGCAAAATCGCCGAGCGGCTGGCGAATTTGCCGACCGGGAGCGCCGACGCGCGGGCCTTCACGCGGTTAATGCTCGCCGGCGCCATGGCGGTTGATTTGGACAGGGCGGGGCGCGTTGTTATCCCGCAATACCTGCGTAAGTTTGCCAATCTTTCCGGCAGTGTCGTGGTCGCGGGGCTTTATGCCCGCGTTGAGTTGTGGAACCAGAAGGATTGGCAAGCCTATCAGGAAAAAGCCGAAGGTGAAACGGGTGATCTGGCAAGTAAGCTGACAGAACTGGGAGTGTAAAAGATAGGTTATTCATTCTTTGAAACTGGACGGTAGCGATGGTCTTCTCCGACTGCGCCAGCACGGCGAACGTCGGAGCAAAAACAAAAAACCACGCTACTCTCCGCAGTCACGGTGAGCCAAGTCGCGATGAGCAAAGACGGCTGACTGTGTCTCACGGAGAATATCCCGTGCATCATATTCTCAACCGGTACGCTTCGGGCAGGGACCTCAATCCCTCGATGAGCGGAAAGTGTGAAATTGTGAGGGATATCGATTTTAACAAAACAAAAAGTCTCACTAAGGAGGTCCCGTCGGCTTATTAGTAGCCGGTGGGGAAGTCCGATCACGCTACCGGCCAGCCCATTAGCATTAAATAATTCTAATGAATGCCAGTCACCAGCCAGTCCTCCTCCGCGAGACCTTGGAATATCTTGCGCCAAAGCCGGGTCAAACCATTGTCGATGGAACCCTCGGTTTGGGCGGGCACGCCCGAGAAATCGCGGCGCGCCTCGGCGCTCAAGGAAAATTAGTTGGCGTAGAGCGAGATGAGCGCACCTTGAAAGAGACCGCGAAATGTCTTCACGGGCCAAACATAACATTGGTTCTCGGCAACTTTGCCGACCTGCCGGGTATCTTGAAGGGTATTAAAATACCGGCCGTAGACGGCATCTTCCTTGACTTGGGTATTTCGTCATGTCAGCTGGCAGACCCGGCTTACGGTCTAAGTTGGCAGGTTGAGGCACCGCTAGATATGCGATTGACCGGTGAAGGCAACACGGCGCTTGAGGTTATCCGCCACCTGAACGAGAAAGATTTGACTGACGCGCTTTACCGGCTCGCCGATGAGCGCCATTCGCGCCCCATTGCCCGAGCGCTTAAGGAGCATTACCGAGAGCTTAAAACCACCACCGACTTGGAGCGCGTTATCGAACAGGCGGTGGGGCGGCGCGGCCGTCTCCATCCCGCCACCAAAACCTTTCTGGCGTTAAGAATACTAGTCAACCGAGAGTTGCCCAATCTGGAGGAGTTCCTGCGCGCGGCGGCGCAGTGCTTGGCACCGGGTGGGCGACTAGTGATTATCTCATTTCATTCCGGCGAAGACAGATTGGTTAAGCAGGCATTTAAGGATAAAAACATTTGGCAAGCGCTAACAAAAAAACCGATCATGGCATCTCGTGATGAAGAAAGACAAAATCCCCGCAGCCGCAGCGCGAAATTGCGAGCAGCCACCTTGATAAATTCGAAACTCGAAGTACGAAATTCGAAACAATAATTAGGTTTAAAATTTTAAAGTTTAAAACTTTGAATTTGTTTAGGATTTCGATATTCGAATTTCGAGTTTAACCTAAAGGAGTTTTATGCTTATTACTCAATCGAATAAATCGGAACTGGGCATACGCAAGAGAGCCATTACGCGCTCTATGGACATCGGCCCCACATCGGTGCGGGTTATCAGCATCGTGATTTTCGCCCTGCTGGCTCTTTTCTACTTGGCGCAATCGACCCAAAACGCGACGCGCAATTACGCCATCGGCGACCTAGAGTCCAAGAAAAAGACCATCGAAGCGGCCAAAGAGGATTTGTCGGTTCAGGCATTGCGGCTCAAATCGCTCCAGGAAGTGCAAACAAAAGCTAAGGAGCAAGGCCTTGTACCAGAATAAGGATTATCAGCTTTCCTCTTTGAGTGGGACAAAAGTATCGTCGGCCGCCATAGACCAACGCGTAGTGGTTTTGCGTTGGATTATTGTTGTGCTTATAATACTCTTGACTGGCAATGTTTTCCGCCGCCAAGTGCTCGAGGCGCCGCATTACCGCGCGCTCGCCAAAGACCAGCAAACGGCGAAGATTACCAGCCAGCCGGAAAGAGGGCGCATCTACGCTTACGACCAAACCGCCAGCGACTTTGGAGTGACGAGCGCGAGCGAGAATAATAATTTTTTTCCGTTGGCAACCAATATTATGATGTTTGATGTTTGGGTGGTGCCGCGCAATCTTAAAGACCCCGAAGATAGTGCTCGCGTGCTGGCTGAAAAATTATCACTCGATGCCGCTAAACTACTGCCCGAATTTCAAAGCGGCAAACTTTACATCCCGCCCATTGCCAAACGCATTGACAAGGTTAAAGCCGAAGAAATTGCCAATCTCAATATTCGCGGCATCATTACCGTGCCGAGCCCGGTGCGCTTCTATCCGGAAACGGAGATGGCGGCGCAAACCATCGGTTTTGTCAATTACGATGGCGCGGGGTCGAGCGGCGTTGAAAAATATTATGACAATGAACTCAAAGGCGTGCCGGGTGTTATATACGGACTCAAAGACACTAAAGGGCGGGTGATTGGCATCAATGACCAAGCCAAGGCGCAAAATGGCGTTGATTTGGTTTTAACCCTCGACAGCACGGTGCAATTTATGGCGGAGCGCGAGCTTAAGAGCTCCATTGAAAAATACGGCGCCAGCGGCGGCACTATCATTATCGCCGAACCCAAAACCGGCCGCGTTTTGGCCATGGCCAACAGCCCGTCATATGACCCCAATAAGTTTAATGAAGTATCGCAAGAAGAACAGTGGAAATTCTTGAACCCCGCGGTTTCCGACGTTTACGAACCGGGTTCGATATTTAAGCCGCTAGTTATGGCGGCGGCGATTGATGCCGGCTTGGTTGAGCCGGATACAAAACCAGACGATTTGCCGGGTGGATTCAAAAATATGGTGTCGATTGACGGTTACGAAATCCACAACTCACAGGATAAAAGCTTCGGTTTTGAAACTATGACGCAAGTGCTGGAGAACTCCGACAATATCGGTATGATCTGGGTGGGGGATAAGGCGGGCAATGAAACTTTGGGTAAATATCTGACCAATTTTGGCGTTGGCGCCAAAACCGGTATTGACTTAGGCGCCGAAGGCGTTGGTAAGCTATCCGAGCCATCCAAATGGCGCAATGTCAATCGCGCGACAATAGCATTCGGCCAGGGCGTATCGGTGACACCCATCCAAATACTCGCGGCCTATATGGCGCTCGCCAATAACGGCAAGCTGGTAAAGCCGCATATTTTAGATACCATCATCTCGCCGAGCGGCGAGGAGAAAAAAATTGAGACGACGGAGGTGAGGGATGTCGTAAAGCCGGAAACAGCCGCAAAAATCAAAGAAATGCTGGTAAGCGTCGTGGAGCGAGGGCATGGCAAGAAAGCGGCAGTGGCCGGCTTTCGGGTGGCGGGCAAAACCGGGACGGCGCAAATACCCAAAAAAGACGGCCCGGGTTATGAAGAGACCGCCCACATCGGCTCCTTCGCCGGTTTCGCGCCGGCCGATGACCCGAAATTTGTTATGTTGGTTAAACTTGACCGGCCGACGAGTGTGGAATGGGCGGAGTCGAGTGCGGCGCCGGCTTTCGGCACCATCGCCAAGTGGCTCCTGACAAATTATTACCGATGACGGGAATAATTAGAGAATTTCTAATTTACGTGAATTAAATAACTCAACAGGTGTAATTAAATATTGTTGTGTCATTGCGAGGCTTGGCGAAGCAATCTCTTTGGGTAAGATTGCCGCGTCGCCCTCGACAGTAGTCGGGGCTCCTCGCAATGACAAGGTGAATACAGTTTCTTAATTCACGTAATTTCTAATTAACCTAATTTCTAATCAAATACCAAATCCAAAGCATCAAAGGCAGAAAGGGCAATCTCGGAAGCTGCTCTTTTGTTTTTTGTGTGTAATAGCTCTGGGTTGGATGGCATACGATGTGGCGGGACAAGTCAGAATCAACAATGTTCCCATAGTTCTCCTGCCGCATTTTGACGGCGCCAAGCCGAAAAGAATCGCCCTACTGCAAAAGCTCGATAAGCAAATCGAGCCAAAGTCCGTTGTCATTATTTCCGTTAACCACTATCAAGCGGGTTCCGGTAGTATTATCGCCACCGCCAAAGATTGGCGACTGAACGACGGGGTCGCCCGTGGTGATGGCGCGGTTATCGAGGGTCTTGGGGGGCTGGTAAGTGTCGATGCCGACGGAAATTTGTTTTTGAACGAACACGGTATCAATAATCTTCTGCCCGAGTTGTACCGGTTTTTCCCGGACGCGCAATATTCCGCGCTTATGATTCGCGAGGGGACGAAGCAAGCCGCTATCGATAAACTTTATGACGGTCTCAAATTACAGTGTGTCGAGTGTCTTGTGGTGGCATCGGTTGATTTTTCGCACTACGTCTCAAGCGAGGCGGCTAGGGAGCAGGACGAAACGGCTTTGCGGGCATTAACGGACTTGAACCTCGAACAGGCCTGGCAGGTTAAAGCCGACTCGCCGCAAATTGTTTACCTCATTACCCGTTGGGCGGCGGAAGGGGATTGGCATTTTAAACTGGTTGAGCGAAACGATGCGGGTGAAGAATTCCGTACTCCGCCGGCCGAAAACGTCAGCTATATTATAGGCTATTTTGTCGAGTAATTATTATTGTCATTGCGAGAGACCTTTGAGGGAGCGTGGCAATCTGGGCCCAGATTGCGGAGTTTGGGTATATCGTTGTTGTGCCATAGAGGCTTCGTAGGACACGCTTTAGGGTGTGTTTCCTGTATATTTTTGTTTGCGAAAATTATTGTGATATTATTGTAGTATGTCGCTAACAAATACCGATCTCAAAAAAATAGATAAATTGGTCAAGGCCAGCGCCGATACTCTTAATGCTCGTATGGATAGTGACCTTAAGAAGGTGGGCAAATTAGTCAGGGCCAGTGTCGATGTTGTCAATGCTCGTATCGACAAGATGGAAGAAGGGATGAACCACCGGTTTGACGAGAACGACCGCCAACATGGTATATTAAACGCTAAAGTTGACCGGCTGGATAAAAGGGGAGATGAAGATATCGCCGCGGCGTTCGAAGATATTAGTTCTATCAAAATACGCCTTAGAAAAGCCAAAATTTAGCATAACCGCCCTGCACACTTCCGAAGTGTGCAATTAGCAGGTTCAGAATTTTGAGTTTGGGTTTTGGCCACGATTTCTTGCCCGGCCGAAGCCCCAGACGGGGCGAAGGCGGGAGCGTGGGTTGCAAATTATGATATACTTAGGTTGCAATTAAGGTCGCCATAAATCTTAGGCAATTTTTTATGAAAGCCAAAGGTTGGGGTAAGCTCTCTCTCTCTCTCGTGCCCCGGGCAAAGTCGAAGGGCTCGTAAAGAGCAAGCTTCGTAAGCCCATAGTATATGCTGTTTTAGTGCTCCTCCTTTTCGGAGCATTTTTTAGTACTGTCGGTTTGGTACCACCAACCCACGAAGCCAAAGCGGCCGGGACTACTTATTATGTGGACGCGACAGGTGGATTAGATACTAACGATGGTCTAACGACAGGTGCGGCTTGGAAAACTATTTCTAAAGTAAATAGCTCCGCTTTTAATCCTGGCGATAGCATTTATTTCAAGAAAGGAGAGATTTGGAGGGAAGGACTAACACCTCCTTCGTCTGGGGCAGTTGGGAGCCCGATAACTTTTGGAGCATATGGTAGTGGCAATGACCCAATTATTAGCGGCGCAAATATTATGCAGACATGGACGAGCTATTCGGGAAACACATGGCAAAAAACTGGTGTAACAACCTCGGCGGGAATGGTTCTTATGGACAATGCTGTACTAACCAAGGGCACAAGCCAAGATGCCCTAAACGATCACGAATGGTTTTGGGCAGCCAACGTCTTGTATCTTAGAGACGAAACTGGTGATCCAGATCCGACCGGAGTTGTTATTGAGGCAAGCCAAAGACTTCAAGGTATCTATGTTAACGGAAAGAGCCACATCGTTTTGGAAAATCTTAAAATTTATGGCGACAAATATTATGCTATTTGGGTAGCAAGAACTGGTGGGACTGTGGAAGATGTTACGGTTGAGTCTTGCACTTTAGGGGATGGTGGAGAATCTGGATCGGGTTATAAGCGCATTTATGTTGTCGGCAACACAGAAGCCGACAGGCAGGTTTCAAATGTGACAATTCGGGACACAACCGTTACTGCGGCAAGAGGTGGAATAAGCATAACTTATACTAGTAATGTATTAGTTGAAAACGTTACGACTGCTGCGAGTTACAGTATTGGTGCAAATTATAGTGATACTGTAACAATTACTACATCTGACACAGCGGGAATCGGGCTTCAAGGAACAGATAATGTTACTATCTCCGACAATACGCTATCTGGGACATCTACGGGTGGGGCAATTAATATCGAGGACGGTGGTGCAAACGCAAATGTAAGCAATATATTGATAGAAGGCAATACGATAAGTAATGATACCTATGCTGGTGTTTGGACGGCAATAAATCAAGGAAGTTATGTTCTAGATGGATTAATTATCCGAAATAATCTGATTGAAAGTTGTGGTAACACTATGGGGAATGGTGGCGGAATATTAATCTGGTATAGTGCTCAAAATGTTGAAATATATGAGAATGTAATAATAAATTCCGGGAAAAGCGATGGGAGTGGTGTTGAAGGGGGGATCTCGATTAAACCTATTTCTACCTCTACAGATGTTAATGGTGTCACGATATATAGTAATACTCTGTACGATAACTACACTAGCCAAATAAGAGTTAATGACGGTACGACAAAAACTCTGAAAAACTTGGTAATAAGGGATAACCTTTTATATGCCAACGGGGAATATTCTCTCGTGGTTGGGACAAATACAGCGTCGGAGGTCACCAACTCTCTCGATTATAATTTACACTATCAAGCTGCTGGTTCTGGCAATATGATCAGTTGGGCAGGTATAAATTATACACAGGCCCAATGGTCTGATTTCAAAACGACTTCGACGAAAGAAGCTCACGCACCCACACCTTCCGATCCACTTTTCGTTAACGCCGCAGGTGGTAACTTTGCCTTGCAATCCGGCTCTCCTGCTATCGGAGCGGCTTCGGACGGCACCGATATCGGCGCCTATCAGTACGTGGCTGCGGTTCCTTCAGCCCCGACACTGTCGGCACTCTCGACAAGTTCAATTAATATCGTTATCAATCAAAATAGTAACCCTGCTCCAATTAAATATGCCATTTATAATCAAACTACTTCACAATACATCCAGACCGATGGTTCTTTGGGCGCCAGCGCGGTTTGGCAAACCTACGCTAACTGGGGCGGCTCAAGCGGTATTGCCAATACTGGTTTAACGGCTAATACTTCATATGCCTACCAAGTTAAAGCTCGGGGTACTGATAATGCTACTGAAACTGCCTTGTCTAGCAGCGCCTCAATAAATACCTCAGCTAACATAGTTTCAACTTCTTCTACAGCTTCTTCTTCCGCTTCAACAACCACCGCAACATCCAGCCGCTATTCCTACCGCCACTACCTCCCCAGTGTTACTGACTCCACCGATACTACTACGGTCTTTCCCTCTGGCATAGCCGGTACCGCAATGCCCTTTGACGCCTCGGGCTTGTTCCCGTCAAACATAGTGCGCTTTGTCTGGGACTTTGGCGATGGTACCACTGCCGAGGGAGAGATGGTAGAACACACCTACTCTAGCCCTGGCAGATATACTATTACCATTACCGGCTATGACGCGAAAGGCAGCCAATCAATAGTATCTAAAACAGTTGATGTTTATCCCACTCCTCCCACTGTTGACAACATCACATCGGATAATATGGACTTGCTCATTACCGGTACTGCTTATCCCAATGATACTCTCTACCTCACTATCCACTCCGACCCCTTAGATGTCCAAACCCAAGCCGACAAAGACGGCAAATGGACTTATCGCCTGGCCAGCGCATCGAAAGCTATAGGTGAGGGAGACCACAGCGTCTCCGCCATAGATTCCTATAAGCTAGCCGATAACACCGAGCTCAAAAGTGAAGCCACCCGAGATATCGGCTTCAAGGTTAGCGTTGAAGACGGCAAGCTCAAAGTAGAGATGAAGAAAGCCAGCCGCTGGCGCACTGCCGCTCTAGTACTGGGCGCTCTGGTGCTTGTGCTCATTGGCGTTGTCTATGTGACGAGGAGAAGGAACATTGCGCGCTAAACCGCTTTGCACACTTCCCCTCCTTCGGAAGGGTAAACTCCGTGTGCAATTAGTCCCCCTTCGCCCCCGATCGTAATCGATCGGGGCTACGGAGGGACTTCGCCAAGCTCCGCAGGTTAGGAAAATGGGAGTTTGGGCATCGGTGGACGCTAGTGTTTGTTATGGGGAAGATATGGGGGCGACAAAGTGGTATTATGATATTAACAAATCATAAGGAGGGGAGATTATGAACTCTTCGTTTAAAGAACGAGCGGGGGTGGTGTGGCTGATTGTCCTAATTATCATCCTGGCTCTCGGTGTGGTGGGCAGTGGCGGATATTTTGGTTATAAATTCTACAAGAGCCGTAAAGCGAGTCAGAACAAGGCCACGTCAACAACGGCCGATGCCGATACTACCGCGGCTAGTAAGGTGCAAAAAGTGGTTGACGAAGGTGTAACTTGGGTGACACCGGTTAAACTTGCCGACTTGAACCTTTTTAGCGCGGTGGGCGAAAACAGTATGTTGAGTGAAGCCAGTTATTATAAGGTTGGCACCACGGCCGCCGGCAGCGATATAGTAGTCGCTCAAATCAATTTCGAGCTGGGCGGTTTGGCAATCCACCGTTTTATAAAAAAAGACGGGCAGTACCTGCGCTTAGACCAGAATAGCGATGCCATAGACCGCGAAAATTTCGGCTATGAAACGGGGAACGGCGTAGGCCAATCGGAAACGATATTCAAATCGCTCCTCGCCGATAAACTGATGAGTAAGAGACAGACCAACCTCATCCAACAGAATAACACCGGTATTCCCGAGAGCGATAAGCAATCCGGCACGGCGAAATTAGTCCAGGAGACCAAGTGGGGTAACTTGTATTGGTTCCAGAGCGATAGTGCCAGTGATATAAAAAATTTCCAAAGCGGTTATTATTTCGTCAAACTTAACGATGGTACGAGGCAGGTCTATGAAGCTAAGCCGCAGTTTATGACCGATGACGGCGTTTTGCAAGTGACATGGAAGGGGACCGGCTCGAAAGCGTCATTCGGCAAATTACCCGCGGGCGGTTGCGGATTGGGTGCCGGCGCCATGCCGACCTTTGGCGATAAAACATCGCTCACTAGCGATAGAGTGATTGCCACCACTACCGTCGGAAGCAAACTTTACGCTCCCCTGGCTTCGACCGATTCTCTTGCCCAACTCGGCTATGATTCTTATAAAATCGGCCGCGACGAGAGCCAACTCATTGCTATCGGCGAATTTGTAACGAAAATCGGCGTGGTGGCGTGGATAGACGATTATGGCAATGCGATTGTTTTCCAGCAGGAAGAATATCGGCCCATGGCAGAGTGCGGCAAGCCGGTGGTTTACTTGTACCCGACCAAAGGCACCCGCGTGTCGGTGAGGGTTGGCGCGAATATTACAAAATCGGAACCGGTTTACGGCACTGGCTGGCAAGTTTTAGCGCAACCGAGTGGAAAGTTGCTTGTCGGCAATCAATCCTATCCCAACCTGTTCTGGGAAGGGCTGGGTTGGGGTGAATACCCCGCCATTACCCAAGGACGCGTGGTTTTGACCGGCCAAGTTGAAAGTGCCATTAAAGAAGATTTGACTTATATCGGCCTAAATGAGCGGGAAATTGGTGATTTTCTGGAGTTTTGGCTGCCCAAGATGCCCAAGGTGCCCTACACACGTCTAACCTGGCTGCAAAACAAAGAAATGGATGAATTGGCGCCGCTGGCGGTCAATCCCAAGCCCGACACGAGCATCCGCGTCTTCCTCGACTTTGCCGGTTTGAATACTCCGGAAACCATCGCGCCGCAAGCTCTCATTAAGACGCCGAGAGTCGGCTTCACCCTCGTCGAGTGGGGCGGCTTACTAAAGTGAATAATTAAGAAAGAATAGTTAAGAATTTGGGAACCTGTACCTTGTGTCTTTATCGTTCGAGGTATTCCGAGAACTTATCGATCTCTTGCGCGCCCAGATTGTCCGCCAGACCTCGGCTCGGCCTGTCGAGACGGGCCGCGCTCCCAGGGTGTCGTTTGCAATGACGGTTTCGTGCTAATAATGCTCTTTTTAGGTATAATAGAGATATGAAAGAACGCGTTTTAAGGATGGTTGCGCGATTTTTGGGGGCAGCGGCGAAAAAGATGGTCGCCAAACTGCCGCCCACGACAATCGTCGTGGGCGTGACCGGTTCGAGCGGCAAAACCAGTACCAAAGAAGCTATCGGTAATCTGCTTAAAATCGCCTTGGGCGACAATTGCTTGGTTTCGAGCGGCAATCTCAACAACGAAATCGGCTTGCCGCTAGCGCTATTGGGCTACAAGGAAGTACCGACAGCTTGGCAGTATCCCGCCGTGCTCATTGGCGCTTGGTGGCGCGCGCGCAAGCTCCCGCCGAAGGGCGCCTATGTTTTGGAATACGCCGTTGACCGTCCCGGGGATATGGATCAACTTCTGGATATTATAAAACCTAATATCGCCATACTCACCAATATCGCTCCGGTGCACTTGGAGAATTTTCCTACACCTAAAGCATTAATCGCGGAAAAACTTAAAATCGTTACCAATTTGCCGCAGAACGGCGCGGTGATTGCCAACGGCGACGACATCCCCCTTAAACGAAGCGTAAATCAGTTAAACTTGGCGGTTAAAGTCCAGTTTTTTGGAGTGAGCGCCAATTGTGACGCGAGATTGGTGAGCTATAAATTGCAATCTAATAACACGGAGTTTACCGTCGAGCACCAAAACAAAACCGCGCGTTACGATATCGGGGCGTTGGGCGAGCAGCACGTTTTGGCAGTTCTGCCATCCATCCTCGTCGGTGAACTTCTAGGAGTTGACCGCGATACGATTGCCAAAGCGCTCAAAGAGTACAGGCCTTTGCCCGGGCGGGGCAATATCGTCTTTGGTGTTAAAGATTCAATAATTATTAACGATACCTATAACGCCAATCCTCTTTCAACCGAAAAAATGCTTGAAGTTTTGCGGACCATGCCAGCCACCAGAAAAGTCGCGGTGCTGGGCGATATGCTCGAGCTCGGTGAAGCTAGCAAGCACGAGCACGAGCGTATATTAACACTAGCGAAAAAGTCGGCCGACCAAATTATCACTGTCGGCCGACGCATGGCGGAACCGAAATTGGCGAACCATTCATTTTTAAGTCCTATGGAGGCCGCCCAATTTCTTAAAGACCATTTGACGGAGGGTACGGTCTTGGCAGTCAAGGGTTCGCAGTCCATGCGTATGGAGCTTATTGTCAAAGAGCTTATGCTCGACCCTCTTAAAGCCGATGAATTGTTGCCCAGACAAAACAAAACCTGGCTGGCAAAGCCGTTTGAGCTGGTTTAGTGTTACAAGAAATAAAAACAAATAAACTAACAAGCGAGGTTATATGCTCGAGTCATTATTACCCAACGACCTAGTGCCGGTGATGGCCTTCACCACTTTTGCCTTTGTGGTCTCTATGTTGCTGACACCGCTCTTCACCGATTTTCTTTATCGTAACCGGCTTGGCAAGAAGATTCGCACTACCGATTATGCCGGCGACAAAGCGCCGATTTACGCCAAGCTGCACCAGCACAAAGAAAACACGCCGACTATGGGCGGACTCATAATCTGGGTGCCGGCGGCTATTCTCACTATTATTTTCAACCTTTCACGCTCCGGCACTTGGCTGCCGCTATTCTCTTTGGTGGCAAACGGCATCATCGGTGCCGTTGACGACCTTCTCAATATTGTCGGAGTCGGCCCCAACCGCGGAGGGATGCGCTTTCGCTATAAACTCTTGCTTTACGTGCTTATGGCGATTGTCGGCGCCTACTGGTTTTATTTTAAGCTGGGTTGGAGCATCCTTCACGTGCCGGGCTTGGGCAATTTTGAAATCGGTTGGTGGTACATACCCTTATTTATCGGCGTCTTGGTCTTTTTTGCTTTTTCCGTCAACGAAACCGACGGCTTGGACGGCCTTGCCGGCGGCACTCTTGCCACCGCCTATGGTGCCTACGGCATCATTGCCTTGGCGCAAGGCAAGCCGGAGTTAGCGATTTTTTGCGCGACGGTCTTGGGGTCTCTCTTGTCCTTCCTCTGGTTTAATATATATCCCGCGCGCTTTTTTATGGGCGATACGGGCGCTATGGCACTGGGAATGACCCTTGGCGTAGTGGCGTTTCTCACCAACACAGCACTCCTGCTTTTTGTCATCGGCTTTGTTTTCGTTCTGGAGGCGTTTTCGGTGATTGCGCAAATAATCTCCAAAAAATTCTTCAAGCGAAAAATATTCCTCTCGGCGCCCATCCACCATCACTTCGAAGCGCTGGGCTGGCCGGAAACGAAAATCACCATGCGTTTTTGGATCATCGCTGCCATTTCCGCGTCGCTCGGCCTGGCAATCGCGCTACTTGATATATAATTCAAACAGGCATAAATAAGATGGAGCTGGCAAATAAAAAAATCGCCGTATTGGGCTTGGGCCGTGAAGGGCTAGCGCTTGAAAACTACTTCCGCGAAGAGGGGATTATCGCCGATTATTTTGATGAAAAGTACACAGTTGACACCAGCGGTTTTCCCGCTAAGCATACCTTTACGGGACACGGTGCTTTTAACCGATTAAGCCGCTACGGTCTTGTATTCCGCAGTCCCGGCATATCGCCCCACCATCCCAAGATTCGAGCCGTGAGCGGTAAATTAACATCACTCACAAGATTATTTTTCGACCTTTGGCCCGGGAAAATTATCGGCGTGACCGGCACCAAGGGTAAGGGGACAGTCGCGTCGGTTATAAAGAATATCCTAGAATACGCCCGTGTACCATCAACCTTAGTCGGTAACATCGGCACTGTCAATTTGACCGATATTCGCGAGTTTGGAGAGAAGAGCTGGGCGGTAGTGGAACTGTCCAGCTTTCAGCTTATAGGGCTGGGTGTCAGCCCGCATGTCGCGGTAGTGCTCGATGTAACGAGCGACCATATGGATTATCACATTAACTTAGCGGATTATCGCGCCGCCAAACTGGAAATAACGCGGCATCAAAGCGTTCGCGATTGGCTGATATTAACAGCGCAAAATCCGATTAGGGAATTAATTTTGCAACATACCCAGGCCCAAATTGTCGAGGTATCACTGAATGGGCCGGCCAAAGGCGAAAATAGCGCATATTGGTCCGGAGAAAAATTGATTGCCGAGATTAAAAGGTGCCGGAGAGAGCTGGCCGCATCCGGCGACATTAAAATTTTGGGTGCCCATAATAAGTTAAATATCGCCGCCGCCGCCGCGGTGGCGGCGATAATGGATATTGATGAAATTGCCATCAAAGGCGGCATCAATAATTTTCAAGGTATGCCCATGCGGCTTGAGAATATCGGCACCTTTGGCGGCGTAACTTTTATAAACGATTCGGCGTCCACCAATCCGCAGACCTCTCTGGCGGCGGCGCGGGCCATGTCGGGCCGGACCATACTGCTTATGGGCGGGCGCAATAAGGGGCTGGATTACAACGAGCTAGCCAACGGATTGAAAAAAGAAGAAAGAGTGAAAAATGTCATTGCTTACGGTGAGTTTGGTCCGGAGCTTTTGGAAATATTGAAGAAGACAGGAGTAGGCGGCGTGGAGCAAGCCGAAGGCATGGCCGCCGCGCTTCGGCGCGCTACGGTGCTCGCGGAGCGCGGCGATACCGTGCTGCTTTCGCCCGGCGCGGCCAGTTTTGACGAATTTGATAATTATCAAGCGCGAGGACAAGCATTTAATAAAGAGGTCCATGCTCACTACCACTGAAAAACTGCATAAATATCGCCCAAAGTCCGACTATTGGATACTGCTAACGGTTGTCGGCTTGTCGCTTTTTGGGCTCGTGATGATTGGCTCGGCTTCCGCTTTGATTGCTTACGAGCGCTTTAACGGAGAGCATAACTATTTTTATGTCGGCCGCCAGGCCTTGAATCTCTTAATCGGAACGGCCGCGATGATATTCGTCGCCAATATGGATTATCACTGGTGGCGCGACAAGGCCAGAGTTATGCTAGTGCTAACTTTCGCGCTACTTCTTGCCGTATTCATTCCCGGTATTGGCGAGAGTTTGAAGGGCGCCAGCCGCTGGATTCACATCGGGCCATTGTTTTTTCAGCCGTCGGAACTTGTCAAGCTGACTTTCATACTTTATCTGGCGGGGTGGTTTGAAAAACGAGTGGCTAATATCTCCTTTTTGCCTTTCGCCGTAGTGCTCGCCGCCATTATCGGTCTGGTCATCGCCCAGCCGGACTTGGGTACGTTAACGGTCATTGTTGCCATCGCGGCGGTGATGTTCTATATTGCCGGCGGTTCATACGCGCAGATGGGTGTTGGCGGTCTCATTGCCGGCTTCGTCTTTTTATTATTAATACGATTATCGCCCTATCGCTGGCAGCGGCTGATGGTTTTCCTTAATCCAACGAGCGAAACGGAGGGCGCCAGCTATCACATTAACCAGGCCCTGCTGGCTATCGGCTCCGGCGGCCTCTGGGGGCTGGGCTTCGGCCGGTCGGTGCAAAAATATCTCTACTTGCCAGAGCCCTACACCGATTCAATCTTTGCTATTATCGCCGAAGAGCTCGGTTTCTTCCGGACGACCCTAATAATTTTGGCTTTTCTCTTTTTAGCATGGCGGGGTTTGAGGGCGGCTAAGGAAGCGCCTGATATTTACGGCCGCCTGGTGGCGGCCGGCATAACGACGTGGATACTCATTCAAGCATTTATCAATATTGGCGCTCTCTCTGGACTTTTGCCGCTCACTGGTGTACCATTGCCTTTCGTTTCCTATGGCGGCTCATCGCTTATAGTTATATTCATCGCGGTCGGAATATTACTCAATATCTCAAAACATGCCCAAAACACTTCACGAACTTAAAATTACCAATCGCCGGGTGATTTTTGCCGGCGGCGGCACGGGCGGCCACCTGTGGCCGCTTGTCAGTATCGTGCGGCGCGCGCGCGCGAAGCAAGGTGTTATGCCGATTTATTTTGGGACGGCGTCAAAACTTGAACGCCGAGTATGGCGCGCGGAGGGCGTGCGGCAAATACACATACCGAGCGGCAAGCGTCGCAACTACGCGTCGTGGCGCAATGTCTTTGATTATTTCTTATTGCTGATAGGGGTTGTCAAGGCCTGGTGCTGGCTGGTTGTGCTGAGACCGGCTCTTGTGTTCGGCAAAGGGGGCTACGGCATGCTCCCCACCGTGTGGGCGGCTCGTCTCTTGGGCATTCCCGTTATAAGTCACGAATCGGATATTATTATGGGCAAGGCCAACCGTTTTGCCCTGTCGCGTCGGTCGGTTGTGCTCACGGCTTTCCCCGCTGATTTTTACGAAGACAGCGGGCAGAAGCAGGGCTATGTGAGATATGCCGGTATGCCCATCCACCCCGACTTTTATGAAGAAGGGGCGACAGATGCCGGAAAAGCGGGTATCAAAAAAAGCATCTTTGTTTTTGGCGGCAGCCAGGGCTCGATTCGAGTCAACGACATAGTATCCCGTTCTTGGCCGGAGCTGGCGGAGCTCGGTCGAATAGTGCACATAACAGGTACTGTCGGCTATCGCCGGATAAAGCTCGCGCACGCTAATCTTGATGAGAAAATAAAGAGCCGCGTGACTATTTATCCCGAAGTAGACGACCTGCCGCGCTATCTCAAACAGGCGTCGCTGGTCATTGCCCGCGGCGGCGCCACAAGTTTATGGGAAATCGCCGCCGCGGGGGTGCCGGCGATAGTCATCCCTCTACCCGAAGCGGCCAATGACCACCAACGGCTAAACGCGATATGGTTTACGCAAGAGTTCGCGTCCATTACCATGATGGAAGAAAAGAATCTCACACCGGACCTATTGGCGGGCCGAGCCCGCCGCCAATTTGCCAAAAAAATCGAGGCGAGAGAAAAGAGTGTGATTATGCCCGATATGGCGCTTGAGGCGGTGGCCGGTGTTATTGGTGAGGGACTAGTGGCGAACTACCTGCGATACACGCGACGCTTTCACCTTGTCGGACACCTGGGTGTTTCCATGAGAGGCATAGAACATCTCTTACGCCGGCTGGGCCATAAAACAAGCGGCTCCGACCTGGCGGAAAGCGGACATAGCGCGAAAAATGTCAAGCCAGGTCTGGACGCCGTGGTTTATAGCTCGGCGGCGGCGACCGACAACGCGCCGGGACAAATCGAAATCGGCGCTGCGCAAATCAAAAATGTCCCGACAATCAAGCGCTCGCGTTTTATAAAATCACTGGCTAATATCAGCCAAATGGTGGCGGTTGCCGGTATGCACGGCAAGTCAACGGTCGCCAGCATGGTGGCTCATATTTTACTTTATTGCGGTCTGGACCCCAGTTATTTAATCGGTGTGCCAGACACCGAACCCAAGAATGGTTATGTCGGCGGCGCGCGCGCCGGCGAGGGAAATATTTTTGTGGTGGAGGCGTGCGAATACGACCGGTCGTTTCATGATTTCGCGGCCGATGTGGCGATTGTTACCAATATCGAGAAAGAACACCTTGATTATTTTACCGGGGGATTAGAGGAGATCGAGCAGACATTCGCCGAGTTTTTGGCTTTAGCGCGGCCGGGGGCCTGGGTTGTCGCCCTCGAGCCGGACCAGTCAACGAAGCGCGTTCTGGCAAAGGTTGAGCGTGAGCGCCCGGACATTAAAATAGTAAAAAATGTCGATGATGAACAGATTATCGAGAGCATCGATTGGCAGGAATATCAGTTTTTCGGCCGGCATAATCTGAACAATGCTCGCGCGGCGGTGGAAGCGGTCAGACGGTTGGGGATTGCCCCAAAGGAGGCCTGGTCGGCGCTGCGCAGCTTCAAGGGAGCGCGCCGGCGCCTCGAGTATATGGGCAGCTTCAAGGAAGCGGTGATTTATGACGATTACGGCCACCATCCGACGGAAATTACCGCTGATATTAGCGCCCTGCGCGAAAAATATCCCAAGCGAAAGTTAATGGTCGTATTCCAGCCGCACCAAGTCAGCCGAACCAAATTGTTATTTGACGATTTTGTTGAGGCGCTCGGCGGCGCAGATAATGTCGTCATCACTGATATTTACAAAGTTGCCGGACGCGAAGAAAAAGAGGACGTCTCATCGGAGATGCTGGTTAGCGCGCTTAAAAAGAAAGATAAGAACGCCAGTTATGTCGGCTTGCCTTACGACAACATTTCGCGGTATCTTAAAGATAAAGTCGGCGCCAACGATTTGGTTCTAACGCTTGGTGCCACTGAAATTAACGAAGTGGCGAAAGGATTAACAAGTGCCGATAAGTGAAATGGAAGAAAAATTGGGAGCGGGTCTGAAACGCGGCGAGCCGATGTCGCTTCACACTACCATGGGCATAGGCGGGCCGGCGAAGTATTATTTTGAAGCGCGAACGGTGGAAGAGCTTATAACAGCGGTAACTGGTGCGCGGGAGAACGGCATTGACTACCGCGTTGTCGGCATGGGGAGCAATATTTTGGTTTCCGATGACGGTTTTGACGGCCTTATAATCGCCAACCGCACGAGTAATATCTCTATGGACCCGGACAACCGGCAGATAATCTGCGACAGCGGCGTGCCGCTGGTGCGGCTCATAACCTTTGCCGCCGAGCATTCCTTAAGCGGGCTTGAGCCCTTGTACGGCATACCAGGCACGGCGGGTGGAGCGATTTATGGCAATGCCGGTGCCCACGGGGTGGAGATTACGCAATACCTTAGATTTGTCACTGTACTTTCGGGAGACGGAAAGATTGAAAAATACAGTACCAGTTGGCTGGAAGCCGGCTATCGAGAAAGTAAACTTAAAAGGTTAAACGAGAAAAACACGCCTATAATTTTAGTGGCGGGGTTTCAATTTCAGCCGCGCAAAGCGGAAGACATCCAGAATGAGATTACCCAATACCGGCAGTGGCGTCTTAAGCACCAACCGCTCAAGGACAGGACCAGCGGCAGCGTTTTTCGTAATCCGTCGGGCAGCTCGGCGGGGGAGAAAGAAAGCTCGGCCGGTTATCTGCTGGAATCGGTTGGCGCCAAGAAGATGAAAGTCGGGGGCGCCGAGGTAACCGGACAACACGCGAACTGGATTCGTAACAACGGCCGCGCCACGGCCGCCGATATCAGGCATCTTATTGAGGAACTAAAAACCAAAGTTGCCGAGAAGCAACAAGTCGGACTCAAAGAAGAAATCGAGTATATAGGCCAATGGCAATAGAATATTATTATGCGAGTAAAAAGTCGGACAAAAAGAATAAGGGGCGGGAGGTTTACCACCAGCCCCAGGTCTTAACGGCTATGACGCAAGAACCGACTGCTACGACGGTGAGTATGCGTCGCCTGCCATGGGTTATCTTGGCGCTGGCGTTGGGCTACGCCTGCTGGTGGCTACTGTACTCGTCATATTTTGAGGTTAGATATATTAATTATCTGCAGGAGCCGAGCGAGCGCATAAAAGCGCGTATCGAATCTCTCAAAGGTGTAAATATCATATTTATGCGGCCGACCAAGCTGGCACACCGGTGGGAAGTGGAACAGCCGAGCATAAAAGCGCTTCATATTTACAGGGGTTTTCCGCAAACTCTAAGGGTGGCTGTTGAGGAGAGAAGCAAGGCCTTTATATGGCAGACGCAAGGCAAGTCGTACTTGCTCGACGCGTCCGGTGTTGTTTTTGAGGAGGTGCCAAGCCCCAGCGACCAAAACAGTTTTGCCATTATAGACGATAGTAATGTTGCCCTGACGTTGGGTCAGAAAATAACATCCGAGGCCTTTGTCAAAACGGTGCAGAGCATTCTCGACGAGCTGCCGAAATATATCGGCGACGAAGGCATCAAGAACATGCACGTCAGTGAAACAATATTTAACGTAACGGTGGTAACGGGCAAAGAAATAAAAATTATGTTCGATACGACCCAGCCGCTCGACCTCCAGCTGGAAGCGGCCAAGAAGGTCTATGCCGAGAATCGCGGTGATGTCCACGAATATCTCGATGTCCGCGTCCTCGGCAAAGCTTATCTTAAATGAAATGCCCGACTCAAAGAACGGTCGGGCAGTCATGGGCGTTGGGCGATGATGTTGCCTAAAGCTGGAGATGAATAGTATTTCCGGAGAGGCCTTATGCTCTGGGCTTGGTTTGTGCGACAGTTAAGGAGTCGGGGACATAGCCAATCGTCTTAAGCGCCCCAAGAGCGACACTGCGTTCTCGGCTGGTGAAACTGTATCGGCAGTTATTACCGGTAGCGCCCCAGCCGAGAAACCAATTGTAATTACCTTCACGATGCGACTTCCAAACTGCAAGGTGAAGAGTATCGGCTAGAACGACGTACCACCACCACCGCGGGTAGTCACAGCAGATTTGATGCTTCCATGGCGAATTGGGTTGTTGCCGGTCGAGTTCTTTGAGTTTTTCGAAAGCGCCTTGCCACGCCTTTATAAACGCAGACGGTTGTGCAAGCGCTTGGTCGACCCGTTGAGCGATAGCATTATCGAGGTCGTATTCTTCATTAATACCACTGCGGATTCTCTCTCGAAGATTTTGAATAATGTGCCAAGAAGACTGAACCCTTCCGTGATAATCGAGATCGCAATCATACATTCCGGTTTGGCTGAGGTTTGGGATGATGGAACGGACGTGGCATTCAAGAAGTCGAAAAATGCTTTCCCACGGTAGTGCGTAGTGTTCTTTTGAATGCAGAAGGAGGAGTCGGAGAGCATTATAGCTCTCGTAGTGCCAGTGCCTCGTAAGATGAAGTACCCAAAGCAACCGACACTCGCGATACATGCTATCGTAGTATTTTTCCTCTGGTGGAGTCTGGTTTTCGGGTCCTTCCTGTGCCATTGCTCTTCTCCCTGTCAAGGTGCTGTCGCTAGCTATATCATAACAGTTGCCGGTAAAGCCTTCAAGTTTTATAGGTCATGCTTTAGCATACGTCTCGACAAACTGAAGCTTGTTCTACGTTTCCCGCAGGCCACGATTTCCTGCCCGCATCGCTAAGCGAAGCGTTGCAGGCGGGATCGTGTCCGAAACAAGCTAAAGCTTGTACTACTAAATCTTCTGCTATTAGAGTGTTGATTAGAGGTTTTATTCGCGCGCATTCGAGTGATTATGTTACTATTAACTCATCATGGCTAAATCGACAATATATTATGTTTGCGGGGAGTGCGGGCACGAGGAACTCAAGTGGTCGGGGCAGTGCCCCAATTGCCGCGCGTGGAACACGATGAAGGAGATGAAAATTGAGCGTTCCGCGGCAAGAGGTATGAGTAAAGCCGCGGTAAGCAGTGCCAAGGCCGTCAGAGCGAGCGAGATTCCGAGCAATGTTCTCACCCGCGTTAATTTCTCTATGCCGATGGTGGAGAAAGTGCTGGGCGGCGGCATCGCTCAAGGCGGGCTGTTTCTTTTTGGCGGCGACCCGGGAGTGGGGAAGTCAACGCTTCTACTTAAAATAGCGTCGCAGGTTAAACAAAAAGTACTTTATATTAGCGCCGAGGAGTCGCTCGAACAGGTCAAAGACCGGGCGGTGCGTATTGGCGGTAATCTTGATAATTTATTCTTTCTTGCCGAATCAAATCTCGATGCGATTGTGAGCGTTATTGATAAAGAGCAACCAATACTAGTCGTTGTTGATTCTATCCAAACAGTATACGATCCGGCTTTTCCCTCGACGGCCGGCAGTTTGGTGCAAGTGAGAGAATGCACATTGCGTCTCCAGTTGCTCGCAAAGCAAAAAAATATCAGTTTTCTCATAGTGAGCCATGTCACCAAAGACGGCAACATCGCGGGGCCGCGGATGCTCGAGCATATTGTCGATGGCGTGTTCTATTTGGAACAGGAAAATGAAGACATGCGCCTCCTGCGCGCCGTCAAAAATCGTTTTGGCGCCACGACTGAAATCGCGGTTTTGCAAATGCGCTCCCAAGGCATTGCCGAAGTGCCCCAGCCGGAGGGCATATTTTTGGTTGACCGCGTGGTTGGTGTGCCCGGCGCGGTGGTGACGACGGTGGCGGAGGGCTCGAGGGTGATATTAGTTGAAATCGAAGCGCTGGTAGTGGCAACGGTTTTTGGGTATCCGCGCCGCTCGGCGGTGGGTTTGCACCCGCAGCGGCTGGAGCTGATTCTTGCCGCGCTTGAGCGACGCGCCAAAGTCAGCTTGCGCAACTTTGATGTTTTTGTCAAAGCCACCGCCGGATTCGTGGCGCGCGAAGCGGCCACCGATTTGGCCGTGGCGCTGGCGCTTGTGAGCGCCCAGCAAAACAAGCCCATTCCGTCACGCTGGTGTGTTTTCGGTGAAGTAGGGTTGCTCGGCGAGATTCGCCAGCCCAAAGACGCGAGCACGCGCAAGAAAGCGGCGCAGGGCCTGGGCTTCAATAAATTCGTAAGTTCAAAGTATTTGAGCGAAGCGATAAAAGAAGTACTTAGCTAAATGTCAAATTTCTAAGTCCCCCGCCTGCGCCGAGGCTTCGGCGGGCAGGTAATTTCTAAAAAATCCCAACATCAAAAAATCCCAATTGGGGAATTGGTATTTGGGATTTGTTTAGGTCAATTAGGTTAATTAGAAATTAGAAATTGTCAGCTTGTCGTAAAGCTATAAACTGCCGAAGTGACGGTGGAGGCGCCAGTGGAAGTGATGACCTGAAAATAGTATTTCGTTGCGGCAGATAAACTCGAAAGGGAAACGGAGTGCGAGGCCGCGTTGAAACTATCGGAGGCGGTTTGGTTAAGGTTGCCGGCGTCGGTGCCATACCTAACTTGAGCGGTGGTGGCGACCGATGTTTGGAATTGGACCACTGCGCTATTTCCGGTTATGCCGCTCACGGTAA
>Ga0214473_10002451_pt1 | contig 22792 bp, 20 predicted proteins | sample RVTome_7_FD_203509 | JGI IMG/M metagenome (GOLD analysis project Ga0214473, IMG submission 203509) | Soil microbial communities from uranium-contaminated site in the Upper Colorado River Basin, Wyoming, United States - RVT98D197 | ecosystem: Environmental > Terrestrial > Soil > Contaminated >... | reverse complement strand
GGCCGCAGGACGCGCCGGAAGCCGTCTACCTCGATCCGATGTATCCGGCGCGGAAGGCCGGCGCCTTGGTCAAGAAGGAGATGCGCATTTGCCGCCTGCTGGTGGGTGACGACGAGGACGCGGCCGATTTGCTTGAGGTAGCCCGCCGCGTCGCCCGGCGGCGCGTGGTGGTCAAACGGCATCGGACCGCGCCGCCCCTGGCGCCCGACGTGGCTCTTCGCTACGACGGCCGGCGGGCGCGCTACGACGTGTACCGCCCGGTGATGCCCGAGTGAAAAACGTGGTACCAAGGCAACGGGCGGGCCCCGAGCGCGTTTTCCCGGTTAGGTCATTTGTGTCACTGGCCTTGCGCTTGCCGCGGCACGCCAGCTCTTCTACGATCAGCCGGAGCCACGGTGCATGAAGCAGTGCGACGCATCAGTGCCGCGACCGCCTGCCCTTGAGTTCGCGAAGCGATGTCCAGGGTCAGGGAGCGGACAAGCTCGGGTGCGACTAGCGCCTGATCGTGCACGCGTGCCCAGTAGAGGTGCGGCAGCTTGAACAGTGATCGGGACAGCATCGGGGCGGCGATCGGGCGCATTCCCAGCGGGTGCGCCATCCTCACCGCCGCGCATGCCGGGCGGTCCACTGGCGTACTGGTGTCGTGGGTGCAGCAGGCGGCGTTCGAGCCGCCGTCGGTGTCGGTGTGCCTCAAAAAGGGCCGGCCGGTCGAGCCGCTCATCCAGGGAAGCGGGCGGTTCCTGCTCAACCTCCTGGGCCAGGATCCCACGGCGATGTTCCGGCATTTCGCGCGGGGTTTCGGCCTGGACGAGGACGCCTTCGCCGGGCTGCAGACCGAGGCCACGGACTTCGGCCCGCTGCTTGAGGGATGTATCGCCCATCTCGGATGTGAAGTCACGAACCGGCTGTCCGCCGGGGATCACGATCTGTACGTCGCCAGGGTCGCGGCCGGACGGGCGATACCGGGTGCGACACCATACACCCATGTTCGCAAGAGCGGGTTTTCCTACTGACGGATGCGTCCGCTGCTTTGAGCCTATCACGGTTGGGCGTCGCGGCGCTTCGCCTGGCCATGCCACACGACCGAAGTGGGATACGCTCTGCATGCGCCGTCGCCTACGAGTGGGAAAGGGCGGTGGCCAGTTCCCGGGCCAGTTCGGCGAGCGCCTGACGCATGGCCCGGACCAGGGCTTCGGCGCTTCCGTCCTCGGCGTTCACGCTGATGTCGGAGCGAACCGGGCCCAGCAGCGGGGAGCGGTCGCGATCGAGGATCTGGTAGCGGCTGCTGAGCCGAACGGTCTTGCCGCGGGCCCCGTCGAAGCGCAACAGCTCGAGGGAAACGGTGCGGTCCGGTTCCGGAGGAAACGAGAGAGGCAGGAAGGAGACGCTGCCCACGCCGGCCTCCCGCTCGAGGTACTCCGCCAGCATCCGCGGCACGCTGGACTCGAGCGGCTCGGCCCAGCGGAGGTACTCGGCCACCCCGATCTCCACGTCCGAGGCCCGGGTGACGAGCTGGCTTCGGTTCAGGTACGCGGGAATGTGCACCGCGTCGAGGCCGACGGTGAGGCCCCCGGAATCACCCCGCGGGGACTCCGCCGCGGGCGGCATGGGCTCCAGAATGAAGAAGCGGGCCGGTTTCGATCGGCTGCACGCCGGTGACATGAAGGCGGCACCAAGCAGAAGAACCGCCGTCAAAACGTTCCGGTCTGTTGTCATCTTAACCTGCTCCAGCGGCCTGCCCACGAAACCGACAAAAGGTCGCGCGGTCTGTGTTTTTCGCTGCCCGGCGGCCGCCGCGGGGGCCGCTGCTTTCATCCATGGACTGCTACGGTTTTCCCTGAATGATCGTTTCCGGGTGTTGCTCCAACAGATCGGCCAACTCCCGCAGGGAGCGGGCCAGTTGGCCGGTTTCGTTCAGCACGCTGACCAGCCGGTGATACAACGGTGAATCCACTCCGATGCCGTCGCGGACGGCGGCGAGCACGGCGCGGGCGTCCTCGAGCGTGCCCCGCAGGCCGGCCATGGTGTCCTTCAGGCTGTCCGCCGTCGGGTCGACCTGCTCGTTGACGTTCTGGGCCAGACTCCGGAACTCCTGGAGCGTCTCCGTCAAGGTGCCCTCCAGCGAGGTGAGTTTCTCGTCCGCGGTCTGGAGGGTCTGCCGCGCCGTGTCCAGCGTCGAGTTCAATCTCTCTGAAAGAGGCTCGAGGTCCTCGTTGACGTCTCGGGCCAGCTTGCCGAAGTCGTCGATGGTGGTATCGAGCGACCGGATCGCCTCCTTCAGGTCTTCAGAGCGGATCAGTTCGTCAATGCCCTGCACGGCACTTTGCAGATCGTGGATCAGCTCCTGCACGGGCAGGTCCTGCAGGGTCTGGGTGAGTTGCTCCAGGGTCGAGGGGATGGTGGGGATCTCCCGAATGCTGTCGTCGCGCTCGACGAAACGGGCCTGTTTATCGGGGTGGAAGTCGAGCTGGATGGAGAGCTTACCGGTCAGAAAGCTCAGGGCCACGAGCTGGGCGCGGAGTCCTTGCTGGATCAGCACCGGCAAGACCGACCCGCGCTCGGCGGTGCCGCCGATCTCCTCGATGCGGTCCGGCTCCAGCTCCACGAAGACCGGGATCTCCGTGCGGTTCTCGGCGGGGTAGTAGCGCAGGACGATGCGGGCCACGGAGCCCACCCGCACGCCCCGAAACAGGACGGGGGCACCCACGTCCAGACCCTGCAGCGACCCGTCGAAGTACAGGACAAACGGCACGGTCTCGGCGAACGCTTTGCCGCTGCCGAAGTAGGTGACGCCCGCCACGCTCAGGGCCACGGCGCCCACCACGAAGATCCCGATCAGCGTGGAACTGGTCTTTTGTGCCATAGTCGAGGCAGCTCCTCACAGTGCACCGGCTAGCGCGCCGACCCGTTGCCGCGGCGGAGGAAGCGCTGCACCTTGGGGTCGTCGCAATGCTCCAGCAGCTCCTTCGGATCGCCCTGGGCGATCATGGTCCGGGTCTCCGGGTCGAGAAATACCGAGTCGGTGGCCACGGCGAAGATGCTGGCCAGCTCGTGCGTGACCATGACAATGGTGGTGCCGAGGCTCTGGCGCAGCTCCAGGATGAGATCGTCCAGCAGCTTGGAGCTGATCGGGTCGAGCCCGGCGCCGGGCTCGTCGAAGAAGAGGATCTCGGGGTCGAGGGCCATGGCCCGGGCCAGCCCCGCCCGCTTGCGCATGCCTCCGCTGATCTCCGAGGGATAGAACTCCTCGAAGCCCGCCAACCCAACCAGGGCGAGCTTCAGGGAGGCCATCTCCTTGATGGTCCGCCGGTCCAACGAGGTGTATTCCCCGAGCGGTAAGGCGACGTTCTCCGCCAGGGTCATGGAGCTCCACAGCGCCCCGCTCTGGTAGAGGACGCCGAAGCGGCACATCAGCGCTGCCTGGCGATGTGGCTCGGCGTCCCAGAAGCTCTCTCCGCCGTAGAGCACCTTGCCGCGGGCGGGTCGCTGCAGGCCGATCATGTGCCGCATCAGGGTGCTCTTCCCGCAGCCGCTGCCGCCCATGATCACGAACACCGCTCCGCGCGGAATGCTGAAGTTGAGATCGCGCTGTATGACGAAGTCGCCATAGGCCATGGTCAGGTCGGATACCTGGATGTGAACGTCCGTCCGGGTCACGCCGTCAGATCCCCAGCACATTGGTCACCACCGCGAAGACCGCGTCGGTGACGATGATGGCGACGATGCCCAGCACCACCGCGGAAGTCGCCGCTTGTCCTACCGAGGAAGCGCTCCGCCCGCACTGCATCCCCCGCAGACAGCCGGCCAGGGCCACCAGCACGCCGAACACCAACGCCTTGACCACGCCGATGGCCAGGTTGGTCAGGTCGAGGGCCGCCTGGGTCTGCACCATGTACTGCGTCAGGGTCAGATCGAGCATGCCCAAGCCCACGACCAGGCCCCCGAGGATGCCGACCAGGTCGGCGTACACGCACAGCAGCGGCATCATCACGCTCAAGGCCAACAGCCGGGGCAGCACCAGGAACTCCATGGGGGAGATGCCCAGCGTCCGCATTGCGTCGATCTCTTCGTTGACCGTCATGGTTCCCAACTGAGCGGCAAACGCCGCTCCGGTGCGGCCGGCCATGATGATGCCGGTCATGATCGCCGCCATCTCGCGGGCCATGGCAATGGCCACCAGGTCGGCCACATAAATCGAAGCGCCGAACTGCTCGAGTTGGACCGCGCCGACGAACGCCAGAATCAGCCCCACGAGAAAGGAGATCAGCGAGGCGATGGGCAGGGCCTGGGCGCCGCACTCCTGAATCGCCAGGACCAGGTCACATCGGCGGAACTTGGCGCGGCCGGTGAGCAGCTTCGACGCTGCGGTCACGGCCTCACCGAGAAAGGTCAGCATGTCCCGGCCGGAACGCACGAAGCCCAACGTTGACGAGCCGATCTGTTCGAGCCACGCTCCTTGTTCACCTTCGCGGCGAGTCTCTTTTTCGGGAACCGCCCGGGCCAAGGCGATGAGCCGGGCCACGCCCGCGGGCAGGCCGCTGGCGTCCACGGTAAGCCGGCGGGCTTCCGCCTCCCGAAACAGCTTCATCAGGAAGTTGAGCAGGACGCTGTCCCAGCGGCGCAGGCCGCTGGACTCGAACGAGAGCGTTCCAGACGACAGGTGTGCCAGCAGTTCGTCCTTCGCCGCGGGCAATGCGCTGCCCGTACACCAGCTTCCGGATAGCTTGACCCGGCACTCACCCTGGCGAGGTGTTTCGATAGCCAAGCTGGGTTGGTCCTCTGACTGCATACGAGGTTGGGCGCCGAAGGAAGAACACGTCACCCACGTCGGGCGGGGCGGATTGTAGGGAGGGCACATTCCGGGGACAAGGGCGTCGCGTTCGCGGCTCCGCGGCGATCAACAGATGCGCGGGAGCTGCTCGCCACTGAGCAGGTCCAGGATGCGCAGGCTGCCGATGGTGCTCCGCAGGCAGACTGTGCCGGGGTGATCGGCGACGACTTCGCCGACAATGGCGGCCCGGCTCCCCAGGGGGTGCTGCCTTATCAGGCCGGCGATGGCGTCGGCGGCGTCCGGTGTCACGATGGCCAGGCACTTGCCTTCGTTGGCGACGTATAGGGGGTCCAGCCCGAGCAATTCACAGGCCCCGCGGACCTGTTCGCAGACGGGGATGAGCGCTTCGTCGAGCACCATGCCTACGCCGGCGGCGGTGGCGATCTCGTTGAGGGCGCTGGCCACGCCCCCGCGCGTGGGGTCGCGGAGCACGTGTACGTCTGCGGCGTGCCGCTCGAGGATGGGCTCGACCAGGTTCCACAGGCCGGCCGAGTCGCTCTCCACGGTGGTGTCAAACTCGATGCCCTCGCGGACGGACAGGACGGCGATGCCATGCGCGGCGATCTCACCGCTGAGAATGATCCGGTCGCCCGGACGGGCGCCGGCAGGTTGGCACTCCACGCCGTCGGCGATGACGCCGAGGCCGGCGGTATTGACGTAGACTCCGTCACCCTTGCCTCGATCGACCACTTTGGTGTCGCCGGTAACGACGGGCACATGGCACCCCCGCGCGGCCCGAGCCATCGAGTTGGTGATCCGGGCGAGCTCCTCCATGGCGAAGCCCTCTTCGATGATGAAACCGGCCGAGAGGGCCAGGGGCCGCGCCCCGCACATGGCCAGGTCGTTGACCGTGCCGTGCACGGCGAGGGCGCCGATGTCACCGCCGGGAAAGAAGAGCGGGCGTACGACGTACGAGTCAGTGGTGAACGCCACGCGGCAGTCACCGAGCGGAAGTACCGCCCCATCGTGGCGGGCCCACAGTGCGGCATGATCGAATGCCGGCAGGAACAGGTGGTCGATCAGTGACTGGGTCAGCCGCCCACCGCCGCCGTGGGCCATCTGGATCTTGGGGTAGTCCCGCAGTGGCAGGGGACAGGAAGCGCCGGCAAATGAAGGCGGTTCGCGGCTCATCCGGGCCGCCCCCAGCGGTAGTATGCGGCGCAAGCGCCTTCCGACGAGACCATCGGCGCCCCGAGTGGCCGTTCGGGCGTGCAGCGCACCCGAAACGCCGGGCATTGGTCGGGCCTCTTGCGTCCCTGCAGGATCTGTCCGGCAATGCACTCGGTGGAATAGTCCGCGGTCGGCGGCGCTATGTCGAAGCGCCGCTCGGCGTCAAATTCGGCGTACTCCCCACGAAGCCGCAGCCCGCTGGCGGGAATCTCGCCGATGCCCCGCCAATCGCGATCACAGACCTCGAACACCTCGGCCATCATTCGTTGCGCAGCTTGATTCCCATCCGCAGTCACGGCGCGGCGGTACTGATTCTCCACGCCCCATCGGTCGGCTTCCAGCGCCCGGACGGTCAGGTACACGCCCTGGAGCACATCTAGCGGCTCAAAGCCCGTGACAGTGATAGGCACGCGGTGCCTTTGCGCCAGCGGCTCATATTCACGGTACCCCGTGACGGTGCAGACGTGGCCCGCGGCAAGGAAGCCCTGCACAAGGTTGCCGGGATCGCTGAGGATCGCCTCCATCGCAGGGGGCACGAGCACGTGCGCACAGAGCACACTGAAGTTGCCCACGCCGGCACGGCGGGCCTTCCAGACCGCCAAGGCGTTGGCGGGGGCCGTGGTCTCGAAGCCGACGGCGAAGAAGACCACCTGTCGATCGGAGTGTTTTTGAGCGAGGGCCAAGGCGTCGAGAGGAGAGTACACCATGCGCACGTCCCCGCCGTCGGCCTTGGCGCGGAGCAGGTCGGTGGATGATCCGGGAACGCGCAACATATCCCCGAACGACGTGAGGATAACCTCTGGACGGCGGGCCAGGGCGATGGCTGTGTCGATCAAGGCCACCGAGGTGACACACACCGGGCAGCCCGGCCCATGCACCAGGGTGATCCGCTTCGGGAGCATGCGGTCGATCCCGGAACGAACGATGGTATGCGTCTGCCCGCCGCAGATCTCCATCAGCGTCCAGTCGTGGGCGACAATGGACTCGATGGCCTCGACCATCCGCCGAGCATCGCCCGCATTGCGGTACTCGTCGACATACTTCACCAGACGCCCTCCCCGCCCTCGCCCGAGGAGGGGTCCGTCCGCGCCTCGTGAAGATCGCTTGCGGCGTCAAGCAACTCGAAAACGCGCCGGGCCTCCTGCTCGTCGATGCGGTTGAGGGCAAAGCCCACGTGAACCAGCACATAGTCGCCGACACTGGCTTCCGGCAAATAGGCGAAGCAGACCTCCTTGGTGACTCCGCCAAAGCTCACCCGGCCCATGCGCACACCAGCCTCGTCGTCGCGCAGCTCGATCACCTTTCCGGGAACCGCGAGGCACATGGTCGTTGATCTCTCGGCCGCCAGCGTCGTAAGCGACGCTCGTTCGTCATGATACCTCCGACGGCCGTGTGACGGAACGCCGCGTATCATCCAGTGCGGGAGGGGTCGGCGCGGGTCCGGGCCGCGGCGACGACGGCCTGACCGAACGACAGACCCCCGTCGTTGGGGGGGACGTGCTCGTGCCGCAAAACTTCCAGCCCGGCCCTCTTCAGGCGAGCGGTCAAACTGCGGGTCAATCGAGCGTTGCAGAAAACCCCTCCGGTCAGGGCGACACGTCGTGACCCCGTCGCGTCCGCGGCCTCAACCGCGGCCCGAGCCCATGCCTCGGCCAGGGCCTCGTGAAACGCGGCGGCGAGCAGCTCCACTGGCGTTCCCCGGTCGATTTGTTCAAGCAGCCACCGCACAAACGGAGCGGGATTCAGCATACGCACCCGCGGGGCCGCCGGGTCTGGGCCGACCTCGAACGGCTCGAAGCCGATGGCCTCGTACGCTGCGCGATGGGCGGCGGCTTCGAGTGCCACGGGGGCTTCACCCTCGAAGCGGTTCACGTCGGCGACCCGCAGCAAGCTCGCCACGGCGTCGAAGAGGCGTCCGGTTCCGCTCGAAAGCGGCGTGTTCACGCCGCGGGCAAGCATCTGGGCGAAGCGCCGCCGCGCGGCGGGGTCCGGTTCGAGCCAGGCCGCAACCGGGTGGGCGATGAATCCTGCGCCGAGCGTTTCCGCAAGCACGGCCAAGCCGCAGCGAGCGATCTGAATGGCCGCCTTGTCGCCGCCCAGCAGTGGTATGGGCCGTAACCGGACGAGCCGGACGAAGTCGGCGTAATCGCACCAGAGGAGTTCTCCGCCCCAGATGGTTTGGTCCAGGCCGTAACCGGTGCCGTCGCAGACGATGGCGAGGCAATGGCCCGTAACGCCATGCTCGCCGAGGACGGCGGCGGCGTGGGCGTGGTGGTGCTGAACACCGATGAGCGGGACGCCGAGCCGCTTCGCTAGCCTGCGTGCGTGTCCCGCGGAGCGATAGTCCGGGTGGAGATCGTGGGCGATCCAGGCCGGGTCCACGCCGAAGAGCGCGATCAGGTCCTCGATGGTTCGTTGAAAGCTCCGGAAGCTGTTGAGCGTGGAAAGGTCACCGAGATGCTGGCTCAGGATTACGCGCCCCGCGCTCACCACCGCAACCGTGCTCTTCAGGTCGCCGCCGACCGCGATGCCGTCAGCGCAGGGTGCCGTCCCTTCCGGCATCTCGAGCGGCGCCGGGACGTAGCCTCGAGCCCGCCGGATCGGCAACGGGGCGAGTTCGTGATCGTCGAGGAGCACGGAATCGTCCACCGGGCGATGGATGTCCCGATCGTGCCACAGAATGGCATCGCAGAGCGGCCCCAGCCGGGTCAGGGCGTCGCCATTGGTATGGACCAGCGGCTCCTCGGAGAAGTTGGCGCTGGTCATCACCAGGGGCACGCCGCGGAGTCGAGGATCGGCCAGGAGCAGGTGCTGGATGGGGGTGTAGGGCAGCATCACCCCGAGGCGGTGGTTGCCGGGGGCGACGGCGTCGGGCAGGGCGCAATCCGGATGACGGGCGGCCAGAACGACAGGGGCCGCGGGCGAGCGCAGCAGCTCGTCGCCGTGGTCGGATAGTGCCACGAGTTGCCGGGCCGCCGCCGCCGTAGCGCACATGACCGCCAGCGGCTTGGCCGCGCGGTGCTTCCGTTCCCGCAGCTTTCGGACGGGTCCGTCGCGGTCGGCTCGGACGGCGAGATGGAATCCTCCCAACCCCTTAATGGCGAGCACGTCACCGTCCGCGAGCCGCCTGGCCGCGACCGCGAACGGGTCGCCGGAGATGGGTGTGCCGTCGCCGCCCACCAGTTCGTGGCGTGGGCCGCATTGGTGGCAGCAGATGGGTTGGGCGTGATAGCGGCGGTCGGCGGGATCGCGGTACTCAGCCGCGCACGCGGCGCACATGTCGAACCGGGCCATGGTCGTGTGGATCCGGTCGTAGGGCACCCGGATGACGATGGAATAACGCGGGCCGCACGCGGTGCAGTTGATGAGCGCGTGTCGGTGGCGGCGGTCAAGTGGGTTGAGAAGCTCGCTCAGGCAGTCGGGGCAGACGGCCGTGTCCACGGTGACGTCGGCGCCCGCTCTGCCCGTGGCCGCGCTGGCGGCGATGTGAAAGCCGGTGACCTCGGCCACGGGGATGGCAGTGCAGTTGAGGCTGTCGATACGGGCGAGGGTCGGCGCGGTGGTGCGCAGCTCCGTGAGCATCGCCTCCAGCCTTGCGGCAGGCCCGAAGGCCTCGATCACCGCACCCTGTTCGTCGTTGCGGACGAGTCCGTGGACGCCGTGCTTGATGGCCAGCCGGTAGACGAACGGGCGGAACCCGACTCCCTGCACTTGCCCGCGCATGCACCAACGATGTCCGACCCATCCATCTCGCATGGTATGGCAGCCCCGGGCCACCGGGGGGGCGACCGTTGCCGTGTGTGCTCTCGGCCCATCATACCGGAATTGCAGCTCGGCCGGGATGGGTACACGTGCCTGGGGCCCCGCGCGGACAGCAGCCATAGCTGCGATGGGAGCACCGTCGAAGGCTCACCCGGCAGGGCCTTGAATAACCGGATGCTATCCATCAGCATCCGCGCTTTTCGCCACGCCACGGCCGCCACGGGGGGCGGCGGCTACGGGGTTCACTAAATTGCTAGCGCGTGTTCACTTCACGTGACGCGGGACCCCCCTTCGTCCCCCCTTGTTAAGGGGGGAAAGAGGGGGGTAGGCGTGCTGCACGCGAACGGAACCTGCTCTAAGGTTCGCCTGCCAGGTGCCAGCCGGGGTTGAGCCACCTTCCGTCGCGGCGAACGAACACTTCCGTGCCGCGGCCCTCGGAGAGGGTGCGGACGCCGTCGCGCTCCGTCTCGAACAGGAACCGGGTGTAGAGGATGGCCGTGTCGCCATAGGCTTGCACGCGCGTTTCGGGGAACTCGAGGCGCAGCAATCGGCCACCGCGGGCCACGAAGTCAGCGGAGCGGCGGAAGATTTCGTCGCGGTCCGCCCAGGCCGCGACACCGGGATCGATGGCCACGGCCTCATCGGGAATCGCGGCGCGGAGGCCGGCCTCGTCGTTCGTGAACCACGCCCGCCAGACGGCCTCGCGGGCGGAGAAGAGCTCGGCCTGTTCGTGGGCCGTGAGCGTACGCGGAGCGGAGCTCGCGGCGCTCACCTCGCCCGGTTCGCGGGATGGCGCTGCCGCGTCCGCCCCCCAGGCGCCGCCCGAGGGTATGGGAGTGATGTGCGAGCCGCATTGGTTCCACGCCCCGTTCTCCCGGCGATAGACGTCCAGCGACCGGAGCGGGATCGAACCGCGGCGGCCTTCGCCGTCCCGGTAGTCGAAACGGGCCACGTAATAGACCAAGGCTACGTCACCGTACAGTTGCACCTCGGTATCGAGGAGCGCGTAGCCGGTGCCGTAGAAGTGTTCGAGCGATTTCTCGGCGTTGACCATGTAGTCGTCGATGCCGCGCTCGATCTTGACGCTGGGGCCCTGAAAGCCGGTCCAGTCCGGGGTGTGGGTGCGGCGGATGGCCTCCCGGTCGCGCCGCACGTACGCCTGAAAGATCCCGTCGATATGCTCGAGAATCTGCGTTCGATCGGTCGATGGGTGGACGCTCACGCTTCGCTCCTCACTTTCACTCGCCGGGGCCGCGGCGGGGGCAACGGCGTAATGGACTCCGATCAACAGGGCGATGCCCTTTCGAACGTGCATGGATTCTGCTCCGGAGGACCGCCTGTTCAGTTTCGGGGCTTCGAAGGCTTGACGCCAGCTCGCTTGCTCGCTCGAAGCTTGGCGGCGCATTCGTCACTGCACACGATCACCGTCTTGCCGTCGATCTCCACGGTCTTACCGCCATCCTCGATCTCCCAGGCACATACCGGGCACTTCTTCGTTGGCATCCTTGTTCTCCTTTCGGACTCTCACTCAAGGTGACCGGCTTTGAATCCGGTTCGCGTTTCACTCGCCCGGAGGGCGCACCATCGTAGCCAGGGACTTCAAGTCCCTGGAAGCCGAGTTTCCATCTCTTCTCCGCCCGGAGGGCGGACGCACGATTCGTCCGCCCTCCGGGCGGCAGGGGCGAGAGAGAGCCAACCGGCGGCTCAAGCCGCCGGCAACGACCGCTCGCCCTCCAGGCGAATAGTCGCGGATGGTGCCAGAATCGGTCAGTTTGAGTTTCTACCAAAGCGGCATTCCTCAGAGGCAAGCCGCGCCTCACTGACCGTTGACATCGCGGCGCGACGTAACGGGCGGCCCGGTTTTGTCAGGAAAGTCTATCTCACCCGGGCTGGGTCACGCTTTCAGATTCTTGCTCGTTTCACGCAGGCCGTGGAGGAGCCGTTCCTGGCGAACGCAGCGCGGGGGGCGGCCGAACTCGCGGCGAAACACGTCGCTGAAGTGGGCGTGGCTGGAAAAGCCCAGAAACAAGGCCATGCGGGTCAGATCGGCCTCCCCCTCGCCCAGCCGTTGGAGGGCGGCAGCCAAACGCAGGCGCACGAGGTACTGGTGGATCGAAAGGCCGGCGCACCGGTGAAATACCCGCGCCAGGTGGAAGGGGGAGCTGTGGACCTGCCGGGCGATGTCTGGCAGGGTGAGCGGGTGGCTCATGCCGTGGGAGAGCACGGCGAGGGTATCGAGGGTCAACCTCCGGTGGGCGTGAGCGGTGTCCGAGCGCCGACGGTTCGTTCTCCGCGTCGTGGCGGGTGTTCCATGTGCGGCGATGTCGTCCAGCAGCCGCAGAGCGGACTCATCCAGAGCGAGGGCGTCCAAGGCGCCTGGCGTCTGGCCCAGCCTATGGATTGCAACACGAAGCTGGTGAAGCTTGAGCATGGCGGAAGTGTTGAGCAAGGCCCGGGCGGCGGGGAACGGCTCATCCGGGCGGTCGTGCACGGCGGGATCGTACGCGGCGAACGCCGCGGTGAGCACTTCGGGCGCAAAGGTGAACGAGGTGCAGTCGTCGCCGCCGGTGACCGGGTGGCTGACCCGATAGGGCTCGTGGCGGCGAAAGAACAGCACCGCGTTGGCGTCGGCGGCGGTGTCCTCCCGACCGACGTGCCGGACAAAGAAGCCGCGGCGCGGAAGGACGATGTCGTTCGTGGGGGTGAACTCCTCCGCCCCCCGGCAGGGACCGTCCGCCCGGCAGCGCGCGTCTGTTACCCGGACGACCGCGCTCTCGTAGAGCGTTTCCGTGTGCAGCCAGTCGGGCATGTGTCGCGCCCTCTCCCCGCCAACCCGCTTCTTACGACGTTCGCCGGCGTCCTCGGCAAACACTGCATTATAGTATGACCCTGCCCCGGCATCGCGTACCAGGCGGCGGACCGTGTTCGTCGATCCGACGCCAGGTGCTTTCGTCTCACCGGTTGAGCAGATCGGCCACGGTGGCGGCGTCGGAGACGCTGAGGACGGCACCCGTAGGGTCATACTCGACGGTGAAGGCCGTGTCGGCCGAATACTGAAAAGTGCACAGGAAGCCGTGGGCCAGGCCGCCGTCGGCCAGCAATTGGTTGATCCGCTCGCGGCTGGTCTCCACCGGCACCGCCGGTCGCATGACCACGATCTCCTTGCCCAAGACGCGTTCGGTGTGAGGGCTGATAATCTGAAACTCATCGGGGTCGCCGGTAATGGCACATGCCTGGCTGAAGGACATGCCGGGGGTAACGGCGGCCTTGGCCTGTCTGCCCTGCTCCGCCGGGTCAAAAGACGCGTAACCGCCGGCAAAGTAAAACACGACGACGGCGAGCCCCATGAGGATCATGGCGCCTAGAATCGCTTTCATCGGACATCTCCCGGAGTGGCCGGATGTGGGAACCGATCTGATTCTGTCCTGCCCCGCAATTGTGCACGAAGCGTCGTGAGCGTCAACGACGCTGCGGCGGCTCGGTCGGGCGGGAGTCCCCGGGTCGCGTAGCGTCGGGTCGATCGTGGCTGCTTCAACACCGGGTATGGCCGCTGCTGCGACACCTCCAACATCGCGCGGGCTGGTGCCACGTTTACGCTCCGTCCCCGGCGGGATTCACTGCTGCGGCGCGCCGGGCTCGATTATCTCCCTTGATCGCCTCTTCCGCGGTCTGCTCGTCGAGCGTCAGGTCGGCCACCGCCGTCTTCAGACGCCTGTTCTCAATCTCGACCTCCTTGAGCCGCTTGGGTTCGTCGGCCTTGATTCGGCCGTACCGGTTCCGCCGGCGGTGGAACGTCTGGTCGTTAATCGCTGACTGTTTCACCACCGGCGCGATGGCCTGGCCTTCCGAGAGCCGCTGATCCGCGTCCCGAAACGTCGGGAGGACCTGCGCCAGGTTGTGCCAGTTGCGCTTCATCGAGAATCCGCCCCGGCGCGTGGTGGGGCCGCTGGACTCTCATACCGCATGGCTCGAAATCACGGGAGCAGGTCAGCGATTCCAGAGGCGGCTGTGAGTCGGATGCGGTGCGAGAGGACTACCCACTGTCCGGTTGCGCGCGGGACGTGCCTTCGGATCGGAGAAGGCCCTTGGGTTGGGCTATACTCACACCTTTCTTCAGCCATAGTGTTTCAAGTGTGTACTTGACCTTTTCAACCTGTGCAGCGAATTCGGGGTCCTCGCTGCTAAGTTTTTCGAGCTTCAGCAATTTGGCTTCGCCCGGCAGGCCATCGTCGGCAAATATGGCATCCAGGATGGTATTGAAGACCTTAATATTCTCGAGGCGTTGCAGTTCAGTTTTCACCGCAATTTGAGCTGCCTCTTGCATTGTCTTCGCTGCTTTGCTTTTTTCTTGCAGTAGCTTTGCCTCGCCGTAGCGGTCTGCGAGGTCACTGCCTTTCCTCAACCAGGGCGAAACGAACTTCTTGAAGCATTCCCATCGCGATGGTTCGCCTGGACGAATGGCCTCGTTCGGAGCGCCGTCGACTTCAACTAATTCGGACAGCTCGTTGTCGTCAACGTCCCACGTCATTGTACTTCTACCGGCAGGTAAGCATCAGTTGCTTTAAACGTGATGCCACTTCCGCCAGCCATGCGATAGAGAATGGAAAGCTCGATGAACAACTGCGCGAGATCGTGCGCCGACGCGGTTCCGGGATCGATCAAAAGTGTGAGTGGGTCGAGGATGTGGGGGTGTCTCGATTCGGGGGCCTTGTGTCTTGGGTCGGTCTCTACGTCTTTGTCACTCTCCAACCCAAGCACCGCGAGAACTTCTCCGCGCAGGTCCACGAGTTCGACGTTGAGGTTCCGAAGAACCACGAAATGGACACCGTCCTCCTCACGCAGCAGCCCGAGCAGCAGATGCTCAGTGCCGACGTAGTTGTTGTGAAGGTTACGGGCCTCTTCGATGGCGTACTCGATGACTTTCTTGGCCGCCGGGGTGAGCGGGAGCTCGCGCATGGTGCCGGTTTGCGGGCCGCTCTTGACGATGACGTGCTTCTCGATTTCTAGTAGGACCTTGCGCGGGTCGACCTCGAGGTTCGCGAGCACGTTGGCCACGACGCCCGACCGTTCTATGACCAGGGCGAGCAGGATGTGCTCCGTGTCGATGTGCGCGCGGTTGGAGCGGAGGGCTTCCCGATTGGCCTGCGCGATGACGTGCCGGGCACGCTGAGTGAACTTTTCGAACATGGCAACTGCCGTCGTTGTCGTTCATTACAGCCAAAGGATACGATACAGCACAGATGAGCATATCGGGAGCCAAGTTGGCCTGCAAGCGTGGACGGGCCGAGCGGGCCAGTCGGCTCTTATTATTAAAGCCTCCTCAGCACAATTCGTGGGTAGAAAAACGGCTCCGCGGCAGCGGAAAGGCCCGATTTCTGCGGGATTCCGCCGCTTTGGCATGGTCGCCAAGGTCCGCCGTTTCGGCCGTCAGATTGCCCGGAGAGGCGCCGGCGGTGCTGCTCCCGGCCCCAGCAGCGTCTTGCCCGGGTTTTTCCGCCCTCTTTGTGCCCCCAGTCCTCGGACACCGGAGCCATGCCTCGAAAATCCACCCACAGATTCTGCGGAAGAGCCATTTTAAAGAAGTGCTGGCATGGATGAAGCTCGGGTACGAGTGGCCTCACAAACAAACGCGCGTGCTTCTCGACTCCTCTGGCCAAGAAGTGCACGTTCAGGTGGGCGGTTGATGTGCGGCGATTTATGTGCCGGTTGCTGGGACTGTCGCTTGATGCACCGTTGAGCAGGCCGGCTCTGCGAACGCGCTGCGTGAAGGAGCCGACACCGGGTGAATCGCGGCTGCGGGCTCGGGCGGAGTCCGATGCCCCCAACCTGTGGTCCGGTCACCGGTGATTGTGATGAAACCGACGGCGGTCCGTCATGGCCTTCTGCCCGCTGAGATTCGTGAACCTCGGCGCGCCGGGGTGGTCGAGGAATTCGTCGCGAAACCGGCTGGGGCGCGACTCGTCGAACCCGTTGTCCGACGGTCCGCCGAGCTTGATCCGGCCATCGGCGTAACGGCTGCAGCCGATTCCGGGTAGCAGCGCGCCATTTTTTTGGGTGGGGTGGGACGGGCCGAAAAGGCGCACCGCGTTGCGCGGTTAATCGTCACGCGTGCGGCGAAGGCCCATCGCCGAGCTCAGCTACGCCTCGGCGGTCGAGTCTTGCGCCTTTCGCCGGCGTGCTCGATGGCGGCGGACCTTGAGGAGATTGCCGCAGCCGGTGGGGCCTTCGCACCACCGCCGGGTGCGGTTCCTGCTGCGGTCGTAGAAAATCCACCGGCAATCCTGGTTTTCGCACATCCGAATTCGTCGCGGATCGCCCTCGACGAGCAAGCCGGCGAACGAGGCGGCGATCTCGGACAGAACCGTGTCCAGCGACCCGTCGCGAAGCACGTGGCCCAGGGCGAAGCCGCCGTTCCGGCGGCAGACCTGCCGGACCACGGCATCGCGCCTCAAGAAGCCGTTCAGAGACGCCAGGTCCCGCGAAGTCAGGGGCCGGTCGCCCTTCAGCTTGAGGGCGAGGCGGCGAAGCAACCCGCGCAGCCGGCGCAGCTCCTGCCGCGTCGCCGGGCTCCGGGCCGCGGCCGCGGGCAGTTTCCATCGGGCCAACAGGGCCGCCAGCCACCCGGGCTTGTCCAGGCGATCCTCGTCCCGTCCGCGGCCGAGGTAGTCGTGCCACTCGCTGTTGATGAGTTCGGCCCAGAGCGGATCCATGGTGTAACCCGTGACCATCCTCCTTGACTGTTACGGAGCGGGGGCGTACTGTCAAGGTGTTACGGGCGGGAGATGCCTATCAGCCTGTTGAACGAATGTCGAATGGCTGCGTGACGGTGCGGTCTCGACTCCACTACGGCCGCCACGGGGGGGCGGCCGCTACATTGTTCAACAGGCTGCTACCCGATCGGGCCCGAGGGAGGCGCGTTATGCGGTACGTGAACAGCGTGTTGGAACTGGTCGGGCGGACGCCCATGGTCAAGCTCAATCGCCTGTGCGACCCGAGCATGGCCACGGTGCTGGTCAAGATGGAGCAGCTCAACCCCGCCGGTTCGGTCAAGGACCGGATGGCGGTGTACATCGTCCAGCGGGCCATCGAGCAGGGTCTGATCAAGCCGGGCGGCACCTTTGTGGAGAGCACCTCCGGCAACACCGGCCTGGGGATCGCCATGGCCGCCGCGGTGCTGGGCTACCGCAGCCTGTTTTCCATCCCAGACAAGATGAGCAAAGAGAAGATCGACATGCTCAAGGCGTTCGGGGCCGAGGTGCTGGTCACCCGTACGGACCTGCCCCACGACCACCCGGAAAGCTACGTCGAGATCGCCAAGCGCATGGCCCGGGAGATTCCTAACGCGTATTACACCGACCAGTACCACAACATGGACAACCCTCGGGCCCATTACCTCACCACCGGCCCGGAGATCTGGGAGGACACAGACGGGCGGATCGACTGCCTGGTTGGGGGGATCGGCACCGGCGGCACGGTGTCCGGGGCCGGCCGATTTCTGAAGGAGAAGGCCGCGGAGGCGGGTCGCGTGCTCAAGATCGTCTGCCCCGATCCGGTGGGGAGCATCTACTACGACATGTTCCATCACGGCCGGGAGCTGCGCCGGCCGGGTATCTACCGCGTCGAGGGCATCGGCCACGACTTTATGGTCGGGACGCTGGACCTGTCCATCATCGATGACGTCATGGAGGTCACCGATCGCGAGTCGTTCGTGACCGCCCGGCGGCTTGTGCGAGAGGAGGGCATCTTCGCCGGCGGCTCGGCCGGCACGGCTGTGTTCGGGGCCCTCAAGGTCGCCCGCGAGCTCGGGCCGGGAAAGCTCCTCGTGGTGGTCATTCCGGATTCGGGCGACCGGTACATCACCAAGTGCTTTGACGACGAGTGGATGAAGGACATGGGGTTTCTCGACGCGGAGGAGCGGATCGGCAGCGTACGCGACCTGGTCGAGTACAAGGGCCGCCACGTCGTATTCGCCGAGCGCGAGGAGACCATCGCCCACGTGGCCGCGCGGATGCGCGACCTGGGCATCTCCCAGATGCCCGTCAGACCGGACGGTGCCGCCCCGTGGATGATGGTGCATGAGCTGGACCTTCTCCGGGCCCTGGCCGGCGGGGAGTGCCGCAGCGAAGACCCCGCGCTCAAGGCGGCCGCCCCGCTCGACGGGATCGTGTCGCTCCACGACTCCCTGTCGAAAGTGCAGCGGGTCTTCGAGAAGGACGAGGTCGCCGTCCTGGTCGAGAGCGGCCACATTACCAGCATTATCGCCAAGATCGACATGGTGGAGTTCCTCACGCGGCGGAACTGATCGTCGGTGGGAGAACCGGGCCACCTGCTGCCGGCTCATCGCCCGAGCCATGCCGAGGGCGCCGCGGCACTGTGGGCAAGCGCCGCCGGCGGGCCCGGCGGCGCTCCGCCGGCGGCGAAATCCTGGGCGACCAAGCCGTCCGGCGCGGTGAGTTACTCGGGCTCGTTGCCCGATGCCTGGCCGTCGTCGCCTGGACGCGATCCGTCGTCTCCGGCGACGGGACACTCGGCGACGCACCCGGCCGCCAGCTCCCGAACCAATGCCCGGCAGTCCGCCTCCAGGCCGCCGTCGGCGAGGCACTGGTCCAGCGCGGCCGTGGCGCGTTCGTGGCACTGCTGCCCGCAGGTGCGCGCGGGGCACGACCGGGCGCAGTCGGTGTGGCGGACGGCTGACGGCTCTACCCCGCAGATTCGCGGTCGAGAAGGTCGGTGACAAACATGTGGCCGGGCTCGTGGGTGATGGCCACATCGGGCTTGGCGTGCATAATCGCTTCCAAAGGGGTGACCCCGCATGCCCAGAACACGGGTACTTCACCGGCACGGATGGTGACCGCGTCGCCGTACTGCGGCTGATTCAGGTCGGTGATGCCGAGTTCTGCGGGATTGCCAATGTGCACGGGCGCCCCGTGGGCCCGCTCCATCCGGGCGGTGATCCGGTGGGCCGCCTTCGCTTGGTCCGGCGTCATCGGCCGCATCGAGACCACCAGAGGGCCCGCAAAGCCTCCCGCCGGAACACAGGGGAGTGCCGTCCGGTACATGGGGACGTTGCGATGTTCCTGGATATGTCGGACGGGAATGCCGGCCTCGAGCAATACGAACTCAAACGTAAAGGAACATCCGATGAGGAATGAGACAAAGTCCAAGTCCCATAGGGATTCAACGCTCTTCAGCCGCGAGGTACATACGCCGCGGTGATAGACGCGGTAGCGCGGCAGGTCGGTCCGCAGGTCGGCGCCGGGAGCGGTTTGCCGCGGCTCGTAGCTGCCCGGAGCAGTGATCTCGAGGAGCGGACAGGGCCGCGGATTTGCTCGACAGAACGCCTCGAAGTCGGCGGCCGCCGCGGAACGAAGCACGACGAGGTTGGCTTGAGTGTAGCCAGGGGCAAGCCCGGCGGTGGGGCGGTCAAGTGTACCGGCGCGGCACTGGGCCCGCACGTCGCGGCCCGTGCACAGCGCCGCCCCATGGGCATGCACACTCGGGCGCGGGCAGGGAGAGTCCTGGTTGGCTCCGTCACCGTCGCGGCTCGGATTGGCGGCGCCGGATGGCGGTCGCTCGCCCGGTTCCTGGCTCATGCCCCCATCTCCGCGGCGGTCAGACGCGGCAGCGCCTCGCGCAATTGGTCGGAGCCGATGCCGCACAGCCGGGCCGCCGACACCGCCGCCAGCAGATTCTCGGGAAAGCCGGGCGCGGCAAAACCGATCTCTTCGATCCGCCCATTGAGATTGAGCCGCAGCACGCCCTCTGACAGCCAGGCCCCGCGATCGACCGACTGCCGGGAGGAGACGAACAGCGTCCGCCCCTGGTGTTTGCGAGCCAGCGGTCTAAGCCGCGTGTCGTCAAAGTTGAGGACCAGCACGTCATCCGGGTGGTGGTTCATGAAGATACGGCTCTTGATCCGAACGTACTCGGCGATGGACCGGTGCCGATCCAGGTGGGCCTCGTCGATGTTGAGCATGACCGAGACGTGCGGGCGAAAGTGGACCACGGTCTCCAACTGGAAGCTGGAAACGGCCACGGCCAGGGGGTTCGTCGCTTCGGCATCGAGGATAAGGCTGGAGAGCGGGCGGCCGCGGTTCCCGCCGATCAGCAGCCGCCGGCCGGTCAATTGAAAGAGCCGTTGCAGCAGCTCCACGGTGGTGCGTTTCCCCACCGTGCCGGTGACCGCGACGATGTCGTAGGGGCAGAGCTGGAAGGCCAGTTCCAGCTCGCTCATTACCGGAATCCCACGACGGTGGAGGGCGTTTCGGATGGGCGCGTCGGCCCGCACCCCCGGGCTGGCCACGACGAGGTCGCATCGGTCGAAGAAGGAGGGGCTGTGCCCGCCGGTCTCCACGCCGACCACTTTCGTCCCGCGGTCGATGGTTACGGAGTTGCTGTCGGAGACGCACACCTGGTGCCCATTGTGGGTCAGCAGGTTCGCGGCGGCCCGTCCGGACTCGCGATACCCGAGGATGCCGACCACCAGCGGTGTGCCGCGTTCCAGCGGCGACGGGGTGATCTGGCGGCGGATGTTTTCGAGCATGCGGAGGCTGTCGGCCAGAGCCAGCCCGTCGACGGTCGACTCGCGGCGGCGGGTGATGCCGTCGACCGCGCCGCCGTCACGGACCAGGCATTCGATGTCGGCCGCGGCCTCGTCCGCCGAGGGCAGCAGATCCTGACCGACCAGAACGGATAAGGCCCCGGCCAGGCCGTACGCCCCCCAGTTAGATACGCCCGCCGCCACGCAGAAGTCGGTGGAGATCGTGGTCGCATATGAGATGGGCGTGCCGGTGTCGCGGGCGTGCTCTGCGGCCATCGCCGCGTTGGCCGTGTCCAGCACGTCGACGAAGACCTTGCCCATGCCGATCTCATTGCCGCCGTCGCCGATGCCGATGGTGGTGATGCCGCGCCGGCCGGCTTCCAGGAAAAGCTCGTCGAGCGGGGCGGTCGTCGCGGTGATGTCCGTCCCGCGGGCGTTGCGATAGCGCCCGTCGGGGCCCCGGCCGAGACGCTCGATGGCCAGCAGGTGTGTCGGGCAGGTGTCATTCAGGTATTCGAGGCCTCCGGCGAGCCGGCCGCGGCTCGGGGCGGCGGGAGCGCCAGCGCTGCCGACCTTCGGTAGGATCCGTGGGTCGAGCCCGATGGCATGAAACAACGGGGCGTTGAGCGCGTCCGTGACATAATCGACGGCGACGCCGAGCTTGTGCAACGCATTGCCCAGCACCTTGGCGCCGGGCGGTCCGTCGGTCTCGCCGGCGCCGGCGTCCGGGATGAAGAAGCCGCTGACGATGGCCACCCGCTTGGCCAGGCGGAGCGATTGTGCCGCCAGACGAAGCTGATCGGCGACCAGCAGCCCGAACACGTTGCGCCGGCCGGGGTCGCGAGCGATCAGATTTTCAATCGAGGCGATGCGCGGGTTCATCGACATTTCCATATCCCCCGCCACCAGGCGTTTCCATGGTCAGCCGGTCGCCTGGGCCCGCGGCGAAGCTGACAATCGGTGCGAGATCCACCGGAGCTGCCGCGCCCTTGCGTAGCAGGCAGTTCCGTCCAGGTCGCCCGGCGAGTCCGCCGGATAGCCCGTACGGAGGCACGAGGCGGCGCTGGCTGAGGATGGACACCTGGAGAGGCGCCAGGAACTCCAGCTCCCGCACCACGCCGTCTCCGCCGCGATGGCGCCCCCGGCCGCCCGATCCGCGGCGAATGCCGAAGCGGACCAACCGAACCGGGTAGCGCGATTCCAACACTTCCGGATCGGTCAACCGGGTGTTGGTCATGTGGGTGTGGACGGCGTCGGCCCCGTCGAATCCGGGTCCGGCGCCGGCCCCGCCGCAGACCGTCTCATAATACCCGAAGGATGCGTCGCCGATCAGGAGGTTGTTCATGGTGCCCTGGCTCGCCGCCACGGTCCCCAAGGCGCCAAAGATGCAGTCCACGATGCGCTGCGAGGTCTCCACGTTGCCGCCGACCACGGCCGGGCACGCCCGCGGATCTTCGCAGGGCTGCGGGTTGAGAAAGCACCTGGGCAGGGTGATGTCGACCGGCTCCAGGACGCCGGCGTTGAGCGGGATATCCTCGTCGATCAAGCAGCGCAGGCAGTACAACACCGCGCTGGTCACGATGGCCCAATTAGCGTTGAGATTCCCCGGCAGCACCGGGTCGGTTCCGGTGAAATCAAGCATCGCCCGGTCCTCGGCAATCGTAATGGCCAGGCGAATCGTCGCACCGTCGTCCAGGCGATCGTCGAAGCGATACTGCCCGTCGGGCAGCCGACGGAGCGCCCGGCGCATTTTCTCCGCGGCGGCGGCGTGCAGGTGGCCCATGTACGCGTGGACGACGTCGCGGCCGTACCGCTCGACGAGGAGGATCAACTCGCGGACGCCAGCCTGGTTTGCGGCGATCTGCGCGGCAATATCGGCGAGATTGTCGTCCGGGGCTCGCGACGGGAAGGGCGGGGCGGTGAGTAGCCGACGGAGCTGGTCATGCCGCGGCCGGCCTCCTTGCATCCAGCGGAAGGTGCGAATCAAGACGCCTTCCTCGGCCAGGCAAGTGGAGTCGGGCGGCATCGAGCCCGGGCGCGTGCCGCCGATCTCCGCGTGGTGGGCGCGGCTGGCGACGAAGAACAGCAGCCGCCCGCCACCCTCCCCATGCACGGGGGTGACCACGGTCACGTCGTTGAGGTGGGAACCGCCGCGGTACGGGTCGTTGGTGATGTAAACGTCACCGGGGGCAAACTCGCCGACCTCGTCGATGAGCGCCTTGACGCAGTCGCTCATGCCCCCCAGGTGCACGGGAATGTGCGGCGCGTTGACCACCAGGTCGCCGTCGGGCGTGAAGATGGCACAGGAGAAATCCAGCCGTTCCTTGACGTTGGTGGAGAGGGCGGTCCGCTGGAGGGTCGAGCCCATTTGCTCGGCGATGGAGGTGAACTGACTGCTGAACAGCTCGAGCCGGATCGGGTCAACTTCCGCAACGCCCGCCTGGCTCGCTGCCGGCCGGTCGGCGAGTGACGCAATGATGTCACCGGAC
>Ga0214473_10002450_pt1 | contig 22793 bp, 21 predicted proteins | sample RVTome_7_FD_203509 | JGI IMG/M metagenome (GOLD analysis project Ga0214473, IMG submission 203509) | Soil microbial communities from uranium-contaminated site in the Upper Colorado River Basin, Wyoming, United States - RVT98D197 | ecosystem: Environmental > Terrestrial > Soil > Contaminated >... | reverse complement strand
CTCGACCTCCAGGATCCCGGTCTTGCGCTGCAGACCGATCAGCTGGAAGACCTCGCCGATCCCGAAGTCACGGAGGTCTCCACGCAGCGCGACCGCCATGCCTACGACCTCTCCCAGAGCGCGATCGTCACCGCGACCACGGCGGCGTAGGCGAACGCGAACGCAGCGGAGAGAGCCCCGAAGAGGAGCGCGGCGCCGGCTCCGACGGCCAGCGGGTCGGCCCCGATCCCCTCCTGCGCGTACCAGCTCACCAGGGTCGAAGCGAAGAGCAGCGAGGCGAGCAGACCGAGAATCGGGTGCCGGGACACGATGCCCGCCGCGCCCGGCACGAAGAGCGAGAGCAGGAACCTGATCCTCTCGACGCGGGCCTGCTGATCGCGCAGCGCCGCCAGCTGGACCACGCGCGGGAAGGGGTCCGCGACCTCCCTGCGGGTCAGGAGGAGCGCGATGGCGGAATCGAGGGCTCCGCGCTCACCACCCGCCGTCAGCCTGCGCGACGCCATCGCGACGCCAAAGCCGAGAGCGAGGGCAAGCGCGGCACCGAGCGCGCTCCCGAGCGGGCTCCGTCCCAGCCAGCCGGGCGCGAAGCGGCTTCGCAGCGCGGTCGCCGCGTGCCGCGCCGCTCCCGGGTCTCGCAGTCGAGCCCGGATGGCCTTCGTCTCCACGGGAAGATCCGCGACCAGGGTGCGGGGGGATCTCGCGTAGAGGTCGGTCAGCGCAGCGAGGGCGACGGGGTCGATGACCTGGGCCTCCGCCAGGGCGAGATCCTGGCGATCCAGCTGGACGAGTCGGCCGTAGGCCTGCGACAGGTTGAAGAGCACCACCACCTCATGGCTTCGACGCGCGGCTGCCTCATAGAGCTGGATGGCCTCGCTGGTACGATCCAGCGCCAGCCGGACGTTGGCGGCGTTGTTGAGCAGACTGGGACTCGCAGAGGCGACGTCGTCGATCAGCGCAGTGAAATGGCGGTCCGCGCTCTCCAGGTCTCCGGTGCGCCTGGCGTGGAGAGCGAGGGCACGCGCCACCAGGGGATCTCCCGCGGGAGCGCGCTTCAGGCGATCGATCTCGAACCGCGAGGGCTGCGCGTGCTCGACCGCGAAGGCTGCCTCTGCCGCCGGATTCGAGCCGAGCGCCACCAGCTCCTCGGCCGCTCGATCTCCCAGGAGATGGAGGCCGGCGATCGAGACGACCAGGGCGAACCCTACGGCGAGACGTTGCCACCGGTCGGCGGCCGAGAGCCCGAGAGCGGCGAAGCCCAGCGCCACCCCGAAGAGCCCCTCGCCGAGCGCGGCGGGAATCAGGAGCATCCCGGCCACCAGCGCCGCCCGCGACACCAGAGGTGGTGCGCCCGGGATCTTGCCGAGCAGGCGGGCGGCCGCCGCCAGCAGGCTTCCGCCGGAGACGAAGAGGAAGAGCAGGCTCCCGATCACGCAGCTGAGGAAGAGCGCATGGAGCGTCGTCGCCCTGAGCCAGAGGGAGGCCTCCAGGTTTCGGTGCGAGGCTCTGGCCGCCTGCCCGATCTGGCCGACTGCGCCGGCGAGGTCGCGCTGTTCGCTCCAGAGGGCCCGGGCGAGGGCAATCCGCGCCAGCGGAAGATCCGGCGCCAGCCGAACCGCCCCCTCGGCGCGATGCAGGGGAGCTCCCAGGGATTCGTCCAGCAAGAGCGCGCGCGCCGGAGCATCGAGGTTCGGCCTTCCCGCCTCGAGCGCAGCATGGAGCGTCCTCTCCACCCGGCTTTCCAGGCTGCCCCGAGCCGCGAACCAGGCGCTCTCGATCGGCTCGACGTAGGGAACCGGCGCCGTCCCTGGCAGGCCCTCCAGCATTTCCGGGACGCCGGGGAGCTTGGGGGGAAGGGCTTCCCCTTGGGGAGGCATCGCCGCTCCGGAAGCGCCATCGGAGGCCGGGGGAGAGGGAACAACCGGGAGGGACTCCGAGCGGGCGGGCGGCGCCCCCGGCAGCAGCAGCACGCCGAGCAGGACCGCAGGCAGCCACCGCCAGCGGCCGACGCTCTTCCCTTCGAAGAGGATCATCTCGCCTGGCCTATCGGCCGGCGGGAGGTCGCGCTGAACCCGCTTTGCGCCTCGGCTCGGGGCTGGACCGAACCGACCGGGATCCCTATTCTCCGCCGTTCGTGACGCTCGCGCGGGCGCTCTCGCATCGGGCGCAGCGCCCTCGAGCGAGGTTTTTCCGATGGCAACCCACAGATCCGCCGAGAAGCGCGCGCGTCAGGCCCTCAAGCGAAGGACGCGAAACCGCGCGGCCAAGAGCCAGGTCCGAACGCTGGTCAAGAGCGTGCGCGCCGCCGTCGAGCGCGGAGACAGGGAAGGCGCCGAGCGGGAGCTTCGGAGCGCGGAGCGGGCCCTTCGCAAGGCGGCCAGCAAAGGCGCCATCGAGAAGAAGAAGGCCAGCCGGAGCGTCTCCCGCCTCGCCCGGTCCGTTCATCGGTCCAAGAGCTAGCGCGCGAGCCCGATCACCAGCCGTTCGAGGGCGAGATCGGCGGGCAGCGAGCCCTGGCCCTTGAGGACCTCGTCGGTCTCGTGGATGGCCTGGAGACAGGCGAGGAGCCGCGCCCGCGTGTAGCGCTGCGCCTGGGACTCGAGCCTCTCGACCACCCCGCGATGTCCCCCCAGCGATGCCCCGCATCGCGAGCGTGCGAGCCTGCGGAAGTGGCTCGCCAGCGATCCGAGCAGCAGGGGAGGTGGCGCGCCGGAGCCGAGCAGGCGACCCAGGATCGCCAGGCCATCCGAGGTCCTCCCCTCGCCGATGGCGTCGGTGAGATCCCAGATGGGCTCATCGGCCATCTGGCTCACGACGGCCTCCACGTCGTGACGGCCGACGGGCAGCCCCGGTCCCGCGTGAAGCGCAGCCTTCTCGAGCTCCTGGCGGAGCATCAGGAGCTGCGGTCCCACGGCCTCGGCCAGCGCCTCGGCCGCGCCGGCGCGCAGCGTGATCCGGCGTCGCTTCGCCTCCTGTCTCAGGAAGGCGAGGGTCGCGCGGTCGCCCCTCGGCGGATCGCACGCCACCACGGCCGCGGGCTCCCTGAATGCCCTCACCCACTTGGAACGCTTGTCGACCGTCGCGGCGGTCACCACCAGGACCGTGGACGAGGCTTCGAGGAGCTCCTCGACCGCGGCAGCGATGCCTTCCGCGAGCGCCTTCGGCCCGCGGCTCTTCAGCTCGGGCTCCCTCAGCACCACCAGACGGCGCTCGGCGAGCACCGGAAGCGAGCGAACCGCATCCAGCAGCTCCGCCCCGGTACATCTCACGCCATCGAGCCGATCGAAGTTGAAGTCGCGGGGCCCACCGGCCAGAACCGCCTCGCTGATCGCCCGGGACGCGTCGTCGCGCAGCAGCGCCTCGCTTCCGGCCAGGAGATAGGCGGGACGAAGCTTGCCCACTTTGATCTCCCGCTCGAGCTCGGCGGGGGTCACGGAGTGATTCGCTCGTAGAGCGCGTCGTGGAATCGCCCCGCCAGGATCCCGGCGAGGCGCTCGAGCGCCTCCTTGCGATTGGTCCGGGTGACCTCCACGTCGGCGCTCGCCTGGTAGATCTCCGACTCCCGGAGCGCCCGCCCGCCGACCCGGATCCGGGTGCCATCGCGGCGCCGCGCGGTGAGATCGAGACGCATGGTCACCCGGAACTCGACGACGAACTCGATCGACGAGAAGCTCTCGCTGTTGGTCTGCAGGCGATCGACGGCGCCCGAGACCACGAGATCGGCGGTCTCGGGATCCGACACCACCTCCAGCGCGCCCCGCCGCAGGAACTCGCGAGCGATGGCGTCGGAGACCAGCGAATCGAGCCCCGGCTCGAAGCTGTTGTTCTCGAGCCCGAGGATCGCCACCCGGCGCACGTCCCCCAGCGCGCCCTGGTAGCGAACGATCTGGTAGCCGCAGCCGCCGCCCGCGAGAAGCGAGGCGAGGATCCAGACGAGCACCCTCTTCCGCACGGCAGGGATATACCACAGAGCGGGCCGGAGCACCGCGGCGCGGAGACTTCTCGCGACCGGTCGTCCCGCATCTCAGAGCGGCTCGCTCTCGCGGGCGCGCCGGCGCGAGAGCCGCGGCGCGGCTGGCGCGGCGGCGGCCCGCTAGTCGATCTTGAGCATGCTCCTGGCGAGGGCGAGCACTCGGTTCGCCTGGATCGGCTTGGTCAGATACTCGTCGGCTCCGAGTGAGAGCGCTCGCTCGCGATCCTCCTTGGCGCCCTCGGTGGTGATCACCACGATCGGCATTCCCTTGAGACCCTCCTCGCCTCGGATCAGGCTGATCAGCTTCAGGCCATCCATCACCGGCATGTTGATGTCGACCAGAGCGAGATCGAAGTGGTCGCTGGTGACCTTGCGCAGACCGTCCATCCCGTCCTGGGCTTCGACCAGCTCGGCGCCCTTGATCCGCTTCAGCGCGAACACCAGCAACTGGCGCATGGTCGGGCTGTCTTCGACGATCAGAATTCGGTGCCGCTTCATGTCTCACTCCCTCCTCCGCCCGCGCGGCGTTGGACGACGAGCTACTTGGTCAAGAGGTCGATGAATCCCTGGATGGTGTTGAGCTTCCGCTCCGAGTGCCCGTAGAGCTGCGCCGCGAAGATCGAGGTCGCGGCGTGACCGCCCAGCAGGGTGAAGAGCTCGTGGTCGAGAGCGGTGAATGCCTCCTTCTGCGCGAGCAGCTTGTAGATGGCGATCGCTCCGATGGGCCTCTCCTCGATGCGAAGCGGAATGCAGACCATCGGCCGCTCCAGGTCGTGGGAGGGAGAGGGTTCCCCGCAGGCGGTCTCGCCGCTGTCGACGGAACCACCCACCACCCCCGAGCCCAGCGGGACCCGCGGGAAGGCCGAGAGCGCCTTTCCCTCGGAGGCGACCGGAGAGAGCTGATTGGTCTTCTCGTCGAGGACATAGACCGCGAAGACCTCCGCGCCGATCAGATTGATCACGATCTCGATGATGGTCTTCAGCACCTCCGAGAGGTCGAGGGTGGAGTGGAGCTGGTAGCTCGCAACGTAGAGGTTGGCGAGGTTGTTGTTCTCCTCCTCGATCTCCAGATAGCGGTCCGCGAACTGCCGATTCTCCTCTTCGACGGCTCGCAGGCGATCCAGCACGTCGCGCTTCTCGTTCTCGAGGCCCGTGATCCGTTCCAGGAGCTCCTCGCGGAGCTTCTCCCACTCCACGCCGTCCTGGGCGGCGTAGTTCTGGCGGTCCTCGATCTCGCTCAATCTCCCGCGAAGCCGCTCGTTCTCGTGAAGGAGCTCCTTGGTGAACTCCGCTCCACGGTTGAAGAGCGCGACGAACTCCTCGGCTCGCCTGAAGACATCCTTCCTCTCTTCGCTCATGTCGAACCCTTTCCCTGAATCCTCTTCGATCCACTCTTCCCGATCCCCGACTGGATGGCCGCGGCGATCTCGTAAAGCGGAAGCACTGCATCGACGAAGCCGGTGCGGATCGCACGCTGGGGCATGCCGAAGATCACCGCCGTTTCCTCCGATTCCGCGATCACGCGGCCGCCGTGCTCCTTCACCGCCTGCACGCCCCTGCGCCCGTCGTCCCCCATTCCGGTGAGCACGATGGCGAGCAGATCCGAGCCGTAGTGCTTCGCCGCCGATTCGAACATGCGGTCCACGGCGGGCGCGTACTTGTCGCCATCCCGCCGTGGAACCAGGCGGGCGGTCACCCGATCCCCCTTCGCGGCGAACTCCAGGTGGTTCTCGCCCGGGGCCACGAGAATCGTCCCCGCCTCGGGCTCGTCTCCGTCGCGGGCTTCCCGGGCGCTCAGCTGGGTCAGGCGATTCAGACGCTCCGCGAAGCCCCGGGTGAACCCGCCGGGCATGTGCTGCGAGACGACGAACGCGCAGGGTGGCGCCTCGGCGAAGGCGCCGAAGAGCTGCATCAGCGCGGAGGGACCGCCGGTCGAGGCGCCGATCGCCACCACCCGCGAAGCCGCTCTCGCGCCGGCGGGCGACCGCACCAGGCAGGGCGCGCTCGAGATCTGCCGGCGCAGCTTGTCGATGCGCAGCTGCCGGATCGCGTGGACCTTGCGGATCAGCTCCTGCTCGATCGTCGCCAGCTCCGGCGTGGCCCGCGGGCTCGGCTTCGCCACGAAATCCACCGCGCCGAGCTCGAGCGCCTTGAAGACGTCCTGATCGCCGCCGCGCCCGCTGATCACCATCACCGGCGTCGGCTTCTTGGACATGATCAGCCGCAGGAAGGTGAAGCCGTCCATGCGGGGCATCTCGAGATCGAGGGTGATCAGGTCGAGGGGGAGCTCGAGGGCCTTGCGCAGAGCCTCCTCGCCGTCACGGGCCCAGCCCACCACCTCGACCAGGGGCGATCTCTCCAGCATCCGGATGATGGTCCGGCGGCTGAAGGCCGAATCGTCGATCACCAGGACGCGAATCGGATCCTGCGCGCTCATCCGAGCTTCCCCTCGGCGTCGCTGGTGCAGATCGCCGCCATGGCGGCCATCTGCCAGCGATCCCAGCGCGTCTCACCGGGGATCGGGCGGCGGTAGACGAGATCGTTGCGCAGATGCTCGAGCTCGAAGGCGGTCGACACGTTGATGAGCGACTCCGAGTGGCCGAGAAGCAGATAGCCGCCCGCTCGAAGCTTCTCGCCGAATGTCCGGATCACCTCCTGCTTGGTCTCGAGATCGAAGTAGATGATGACGTTGCGGCACAGGATCACGTCCATCGTCCCGAGGAGCGAGATGCGCCCTCGGTCGAGGAGATTCAGACGGGTGAAGACCACGTGTCTCTTGATCTCGTCCGAGATGCGCCACTGGCCGTCCTTCTCGACGAAGTACTTCTCGCGGAGGCGAGGTTCCGTCTCCCGGAAGGAAGCGGGTCGATAGACGCCGCGGCGGGCCTTCTGGAGCATCCGCCTCGAGATGTCCGAGGCGTACACCCGGAGATCGCGCCCCATCTCGATGCCGGCCTCCATGGCGAGCATCACCACCGAGTAGGGCTCCTCGCCGCTGGAGCAGCCGGCGCTCCAGATGCTGAGCAGCGATCCGCCCTCCGCTTCGCGGCGCGTGCGAAGCCGGGGAAGGATCTCCTCGAAGAGCGCGCGCAGCTGGATCCGCTCCCGGAAGAAGTAGGTCTCGTTGGTGGTGAGCTCGTCGATGATGTTGGCGAGCTCCTGATCTCCGGCGGTATCGCGGCGCAACATGTAGTGGTAGGCGGCGAAGGACCCCGCGCCCACCTCGCAGATCCGGCGCGCCAGGCGCTTCTCGACCAGATACCTCGTATCCTCTCCGAAGTGGAGTCCGCAATATCCGCGAAACAAGTCGCAGAACATGCGGAACTCCGCGTCGGTGAGCACGAGATCGCCGATGTCGCCGCCGTGGCTCATGCCCTGCCTAGGTCTCCAACCGTTTGAGCGCGCGCAAGATCGCGTCGCGCACGAAGTCGTCCTGCTCCTTGTCGAGCCACCGCAGCATGGCGGGGACCGCGCGCTCCAGGCCGCGATCTCCGAGGGTCTGGATGACTTCGGCGCGAACCAGCCAGTGCGGATGGGAGATCAGAGGGAGGAGCTCCTGGAGAGCTTCGCCATTGCCGTGGGTTCGAATGCATCCGACCGCGACCTTGACCAGCTCCGGGTCGTGCTCTCCGAGCATCCGGGTGGCGAGCCTGGCGGCCTCCGGGCCGCCCAGCGCCGCGAGCGCCTCGAGGGACGCCATCGCGACCGGACCTTCGTCCCCCAGCGCCTCGGAGAGGATCGAGAGGGCTCTCGAGACCGCTGGCGACTCCGGATCGCGCTTGCGGACCGCCGCGGCGCCCCTGCCGAGCGCGCGCATCGCCGCAGCGCGGACGCGGGCGTCCTCGTCGCCCCCGAGGCTGGCGAGGTCCTCGACGAAGTGGGGATCTTCGCAGGAGCCGAGCGCCGACGCCGCAGTGATGCGGACCAGCGGATCCTCGTCCGCGAGAGCCATCCTGAGCGGCTCCGGAACCTCGCCGGGGGTCAGGCGGGCGAGGGCCTCGAGCGCCGCCCGCCGCACCGGGGCGCTCGCATCCGACATCAGGAAGCCGATGGTTGCGGCGTCTTCCGGGCGCCCGATCCGCCCCATGATCCGCGCGGCCGCCAGCCGGAACCGCTCCTCGGCGCCCTCGCGTCGGCAGCTCAGCAGTTCGATGGTCCGCTCGACGACTCCCGACTCCGAGGCGTCCTTGGCGCTGGCGATCGCGACCAGGGCGTCGGCGACGGCCTCGGCCTCCTCGGCCTCCTCCTCGCCCTCCCGGACGGCGGCCTCGAGTCGCCGCACCAGGGCGGGCAGCGCCGACGCGCAACCTCGCCGACCGAGCGATCGCGCCGCGGCGGTCCGCAGCTCCGGATCCGGATCCAGCAAGGCGGTGATCAAGCGGGCCTGCGCCGCGTCACCTCCGATCCGACCCATGAGATCACAGGCAAGCCGGCGGGAGTTCGCCTGGAAGGACTCCCAGGCCGCCTCGAGAATCCCCGCTGCGACGCTACCGAATCCCTCGAGCGTGGAGAGCGCGACCTCCGCGAGCGCCTCGTCGTCGCCGGCCAGGAGGATCGGAATCACGCTCTCCGGCCGTCTCAGCAGGCCGAGGAACTGGACCAGCGTGAGCCTGGTCCGCAGGTCCCCCGAGGAGAGGCGCTCGAGGGCGTCGGGAAGGATCTGCGGAGCGGACGCGACGGCTTCGCGGATCCGGTCGATCCGCCGCGCGGTCTCCGCGGGATCGGATCGGGCGACCCAGCGCAGCAGGGCCTCGAAGGCCGCCTCCCGGCATCTCCGGGATCCATCGGCCGCTCCCTTGAGCAGCCGCTCGAAGGCCTCGGGATCGTCGCTGTGACCGAGCAGCGCGCAAGCCGCGGGCCGCAGCATCGGCGCGCCGAAGGGATCGGGCACGTCACTCGCGGCCAGGGAAGCCTCCATGCGAGCCAGCGCCGACAGGGCGGAGAGGCGCACCAGGTCCTCCCGATCCCGGTTCGCAACGGCCAGCAGAGACGGGACCGAGCCCGGACTCCCGATCGTCCCCAGAGCATCCGCGGCCGCACCGCGGACGTTCGGGTCCGGATCGTCCAGCATCTCCGTCAGGCGATCGGTGGCGCTCTCGTCGCCGATCCCCCCCAGCGCGTCGACGACCTGCTTGCGGACGTCCACATCCCGGTCGTGGGAGGCCTCGACCAGGCTTCGAACCGCCTTGCGACCGCAGCGGATCAGGGTCTCGAGCGCCGCGTTGCGACGGTTGGTGCTGTCGCCATCTCCCAGCGCGGCGACCAGGCGGCGGGTCGCCTCGGAGGACTCCGGAGACGCAGCCAGCCGGTCGATGGCCGCCTTGCGAACCCTCCAGCTCGAATCGCCCAGCCGCTCCACCAGCATCGGGATGGCCTCCGCCGAGGGGAGCAGGGTGAGACGCTCCACCGCCAGCCGGCGGACCTCCTCGTCCATGCTCGCCAGATCCAGGGCGATGCTGTGGCGGTCGCGGCTCTCCATGGGACTCCTCACGCCTCGGCGCGCAGGCGCGCCACGCGCAGCAGCTCGTCGGCCAGGTGATCCCGTTCCCCGCGCACCCGCGCGTCGATCCGGCTGCGGAACAGGTCCCTCCCCTCTTCCAGCTCGGAGCTCAGCATCTCCAGCACCGATCCGCGTCGGATCGCCTCCGCGAACCTGTCCTCGTTGTAGAGGACGATGTCCGACACGATGATGCGGGCGAGCCGCTCGGCCTTCGCCCTCTGCTCGGCGAGACCATCGCCCTCTCGCGTGGCCGCCGGCGCGGTCCTGGCGGGCGCCACCCCCCGGGTCGGAGCCAGGGGAGCCGGCGCGCGCTGGGGAGCGGCCTCCGGCGAGCTTCCGCTTGCCGGAACCGGCGAGGGCGGCGCCGAGGTCGGAGCCGGGTCCGGCGCCATCGCGACCCCGAGCTTCTCCAGGATCGGAAGCAGGCCGTCCGGCAGGTCCGGATCCTCGAGATAGGCATCGGCTCCGTAGAGCTGGTTCGGCTCCCTGCGGTAGCGATCGGTGTGATAGATCGATCCGGCGAGCACCACCGGAATCGAGCGCAGGCTCTCGTTGCGCTTCATCACCTCGCAGATCTGGAATCCGTACATCTTGGGAAGCGACGCCGAGAGAACCACCACGCGGGGGAGCTGGCGCTGGATCTCCAGCATCGCCTCGACGCCGTCGTGGACGATGCTGGTATCGAGACCTCGCTCCTCGAGGGCCGAGGCGGTCTCCTTGGCGAGATCGGCGTCCGGAATCGCCACCAGCACCAGCCGTTCCCGATCCCGCTTCTCCGGCCGGGGCAGGCTCGGAGCCTGAGGTCGGTCCAGGGCCGGCGCGCTCCGGACCTCCGCCCGCGGAAGCTCCACCTGCGGCGCCGGCGGAGTCGCTGTGGCGGCGGGCGCGGGGGCCGGATCGGGCGGGCGGACGCGGAACACCGCCTGGCAACGCCCGCACCTCATTCGCACCCCCTCGGGCTTCAGCTTCTCCCTCGCGATTCGATATCGCACCGAACACCTGGGGCAGGTGGCGATCATGGCTCGCTCCTCCGTCTCTCGACGGCCATCATCCGATCTTGAACCTCCGGACGTCGCCGCGAAGCGCGTCCGCCTGCTGCTTCAGACCCTGGGTCGCCTCGCTCATGCGGCGCGAGGACTCCTCGTTGGAGCGCGTGCGCTCGTAGACCTGTTCGAGGAACGAGAGCGAATCGCGACATTGCTCCGATTGCTCCTGGAGGGCGGCGTGAATCTCTTCGACGGCCTGCCTCACGCTCTCGATGTTGTCGCGGATCCGCCGCGCTCCGCGAGCCTGCTCCTCGGTCGTGCGCTGGGTCTGCTGCGCGACGTCGCGCATGACCTCGGTGCCGTGCAGCACCACCTGGTTGCCGCGCTCCTGTTCCCGCCCCGCGGCGCGGATCTCCTCGACGCTGCGATTCACCTGACCCATCAGCTCCGAGACGCGGCTCGCGTCTCCCGCCTGTTCGCGCACCGCCTGGACGATCTCCTCGATCCGCACGCCGCTGGCGCGGGCGGCGCGGGTGATCTCCTCGAGCGAGGCGCCCGCCTCGGCGGAGAGGTCGACGCCGCTCTCGACTCTCTCGGCTCCGCGCTCGATGGCGCCCACCGCGTTGGCGCTCTCCTGCTGAACCGAGCGGATCAGCGCGCTGATCTCCTTGGTGCTGGCCAGCACCCGGTCGGCGAGGTCCTTGATCTCGTCCGCCACCACCGAGAACGCACGGCCCTGGTCTCCCGCCTGGGCGGCGATGATGGCCGCGTTCAAGGCGAGCAGGTTGGTCTCATCGGCGACGTCGTCGATCACGTCGACGATGGCTCCGATCTCCTGGACGCGGTCGCCGAGGCCGCGGATCACCAGCTCGGCGCCGTTGGTCGCCTCCCGGATCGCGTGCATGCCCGCGATGGTCTGCTGGACGCGCTCCTGGCCGCGCTCGGCCAGGGAGACCACCTGGGAGGAGAGGCCGGCGGTCTCGGTCGCGGCTCGCTCCACCTGCTGCATCGAATCCGCCATCTGGACCATCGATGCAGAGGTCTCGGAGACCGCGCCGGCCAGCCCCTCGGTGTTCTCGGAAACCTGGCGGACGCTTCGGATCATCTCCTCGATCGAGCCGCCGACCTCGGCGACCTGACCGGTGAGCGAGGAGGCGGTGTGGTTGAGCTCATCGCCCGCGGCGCTGAGCTCGAGGAGCGAGCTGCTCGCCTCTTCCACGTTCCCGCTCAGCGCCTGCGCCGATTGCACGATCCCCGAAACCCTTCCGTTGATCGCCGCCATCGACTGGCTGGCGAGCTCGATGCCCTGGACCTGGTCCACCGTCGTCGACGAGAGGGTCAGGCCGACCCTGGCGATCGCGATCGCCTCCGCGTCGACGCGTTCCGCCGCGTCGGCCACCCTCCTCACCGTCTCCCGCAAGGAGTCGGACATGTCCTCGAAGGAACGGGCCAGATCACCGAGCTCGTCCTCCGACTCCCGGACCTCGCCGCGGGTGAGATTGCCCGAGGCGATCCGCCCCGCCTCCCGGCGCAGCCACTCCGTGGTCCGGCTGACGTCGCCGGCCATCAGGAATGCGGCGACCAGCGCGATCGCGAAGGTTGCCAGCAGGAGCAGCCCGAAGACCAGCTGCACGCGACCCAGATCACCGATCAGGAGGTCGCGCGGGGTGACCGCCACCAGCGCGAGGCTCTCGTCGTCCTCGATCCGCGACCAGGCGAAGCTGTTGTCCGAGTCGATCTCGAGGCTGGTCCCCGTCGCCCCCTCGCTCGCCGCGATCCAGCGGAGCTCGCTCGCGGTGAGGGCGTCCCGCGGACCGTGGACGATCTGGCCGCTCTGGAGGTCGACGACCAGCAGCTGCCCGGCGATCCCGAGCTCGCCGAGATCGTCCTTCGCCAGGCCGAGGAGCGGATCCTGGGGGCCGACCACCCGTCCGGCCATGCGACCGACGAAGCCGCTCTGCACCCGCGTGCTGTAGGCCTCGATGGGACGGAAGGCGAGGCTGTAGGAGAGCAGCGCTGCGGCGAAGACGGTCGAGACCATCACGCCGCTGACGGCGATCCCGAGCTTGCGCGAGAGCGAGAGCCGCCGGATCAACTGCCGCCGTTCCGCGGTCTCGGGGAGCCGCGAGGCCCAGCTGTCGCGCAGCGGCGCCGCGAGTCTCTTGAGCACGAAGAAGACGAAGACCGCGGTGACGAGGCCGCCCATCAGAGCGACCATCGCGATCAAGCGGGGCTGGATGCCGGAGAAGTCGTCGAGGCGGAGCATCATCCATCCGGGGACGGCGATCGCCGCGACGGTCCAGCTCAGCTGGGTGGCGAGGAGCATCCGCCGCGGGAGATCCATCACCGCCTGGAAGCCGGAGCGGAAGTCACCCGGCCCGGCCGCATCGCGCCGCTGGGCGTCGATGCAGGCCACCACGGCGCGATCGAACCAACGCTGCATCCAGATCTGCGCCAGCAGCGACACCGCAGCGAAGACGGCGCCTGCGATCAGGAACTCCCGCCACTGCTCCGACGTCAGCTGGAGCAATGCGAAGAGATAGAGCGCCACCACCATCGCCGTGGAGGCCTGGAGCAAGGCGTTTCCGACCATGACCCGGAGCCGGAATGCGAAGCCGCTCTCGAAGGGAGTCTCGCTCATGCCTCGACCCCCTCGGAGGGGAGGGCGGAGCGGTACACGCGCTCCAGCAGGTGTTCGAGAGAGAGCACCAGCACCGGTGATGCGTCGGAGCGCCGCACCACGGCGCGCACCGCCTCGTAGCCGGCGTGGAGGGCCAGGGCCGGAGGGGCATCGACGTCGCTGGCTGCGACCGAGATCACGTCCACCACTGCGTCGACGCGCAGGCCGAGAATCATGTCGTCCACCTCCAGGACCGCGATTCGGGTCTCGCTTCCCTCCTTCGTCCGCTCCCCGAAGAGGGCATGGGCCAGATCGATGACGGGGATCACCACGCCGCGAAGGTCGATCACGCCTTCGATCAGCGCGGGTGCTCCGGGAAGGGGCGTCACCTCCTGGCAGCGCACGATCTCGCGGATCTGGAGCACGTCGATTCCGTACGCCCGGCCTCGCGCCTCGAAGCAGGCGAGATCGAGGGTGGTTCCGGTACCGGTCGCGAGGAGGCTAGGATTCTCCGCCAAGGTCGAGCACCCGATCCATGTTCAAGAGAGAGATGAACTCGCCGTCCCGCCGGCACAGCGCCTCGACGGAGTCGGACTCTCCGGTCGGCGGCGGCTGAACCGCCGCCTCTGCGATGCGGACCACTTCCCTCACCGAATCCACCAGGAGCCCGGTCACGGCTCCATGGTCCCCGTGCAGCACGATGATCCGGCTGCTCCGGGTGGGCTCCCGGGTCTGGATCCCGAGGCGGCGGCTCAGGTCGAGGACCTGCACGATCTCGCCGCGCAGCGAGATCACCCCGCGAACCTCGGGAGGAACGCGGGGCATCGGCGTGATCGCGCGCAGCCGAACGATCTCCCGGGCCCACTCCACGGGGATCGCGTAGGGATCCCCGTCGAGCGTGAAGGTGAGAAGCTCCCGGACCAGGCTCGCCTGATCCTCGCCCTGATGAGCGACCGCGGCGCGGGCCAGGGATTCCCATCCCATCGGCTCTCCGCCGCGGCCGGGACCGGCGCCGCCCGGCCGACTCACGGGGCCTTCCTCGCGCGCATCGCATCCTCGACCACCGCCGAGACGTCGAGCACCAGCACCGCGCCCTGATCCCCGAACTCGGTCGCACCGGCGATCCCCCGCACGTTCGGCGCGGGACCCTGGATCGGCTTGATCACGGTGTCCTGCTGACCCTCCAGCCGCTCCACCAAGAGACCGAGGCGGGCGTCCCCGACCCGAACCACCACCGCGTACTGCTTCGACTCACGCGGCGACTCTCCGAGCTCGAACTCCTCCCCGAGCCGCCGGAGGGCCAGGGCCTCGCCGCGCAGGTTGAGCATCTCCCGCCCCTCGCTCCTCTGGATCTCGCCGGGATCGACGAGCAGGGTCTCGAGAACCGAATTCAGCGGGATCGCGAAGCGCTGATCCGCCACCGCGACGATCAGGGCCTGGATGATGGCGAGGGTGATGGGCAGGGTCATGGTGACGGTGGTGCCCCTGCCCGGCTCCGAGGCGACGTCGACGATGCCGCCGAGCTCCCCGATGTTCGCGCGCACCACGTCCATCCCGACGCCGCGACCGCTGGTCTCCGTCACCTCGGTGCAGGTGGAGAGGCCGGGCGCGAAGACCAGATCGAGGACTTCCGCCGGGGAGAGCTCCGTCCCGGCGGCGATGACGCCCTGCTCGACCGCCCGCTGGTAGAGCAGCTTGCTGTCGATTCCGCGGCCGTCGTCCGAGACGGCGATCACCACGTCGTTGCCGCGCTGCGAAGCATCGAGGCGGATGCAGCCCTCCGGCGGCTTGCCCAGCCGAGCGCGTTCCGCCGGGTCTTCGATGGCGTGGTCGAAGGCGTTGCGAACCACGTGCATGAGAGGATCCACCAGCCCCTCGACGATCAGCTTGTCGAGCTCGGTCTCGGCGCCGCTGATCTCCAGGCGGACTCCCTTGTCGCGGTCGCGGCGCAAGCGCCGGACCACCCGCCCCAGCTTCTCGAAGACCTGCCGCAGGGGGACCATGCGGACCTCGAGCACGCTGGTCTGCAGGCCCTGGATCTTCCTCTCCAGGCTCTTGTGCACCTTGCTGAGCTCGCCGCCGATCCGAGCCGTCGCGGTGTCGCGAGAGAGCCGATCGGCGATCGAGGCGAGTGCCCCGCGGTGGATGAGCAGCTCGCCCACCAGGTTCATCAGCTCGTCGAGCTTGCGGATGTCGACCCGGACGGTGTCGCTGATCGACTTCAGCGACTCGACCTCGCCCCGCGGATCGGCGGCTTCGGCCAGGGCTCGAGGAGCTTCCTTCTCCTCGACCTCGGGCGCCGCGGGCTCGCTGCGGCGCGCCTCGCCATCCGCCGCGGGACGCCAGGCGGTGCGCACGCAGGACGCCGGGAGCTCGAGATGGGCGGCGAGGCTCTCGGCGCTCTGATCGGTCGCGGTGAGCAGCGAGAAGCGGATCTGGGACTCCGGCGTCTCCCCCGGCGAAGGCAGGGTGGAGAGGACCTCACCCACCTCGCGAATCGCGTTGGATACGTCGGCGAGCCCCTCCTCGAAGGAGAGGATCTCGAAGTTGATCTCGACCACGTAGATCGAGAGGTTGCGGCGGATGTTCTCCCGCAGCCGATGCTCCTCGTACTCGGTGAGAGCGCGGAGCATGGAGGGATCGATGTCGAGATCCTCGAGCTCGCCCGATCGCCGGGGGGGGACCAGCGTCCACTCGCTGATGCGCGCGATCAGGCTGGTGATCTTCTCGGCGGCATCGGCCTGCGCGTTCTCGTCTCCGACCTTCTCGAGCATCACCGCCAGAAGCGCGACCGACTCCTCCAGGAGAGCGACCGCCTTCGCATCCAGCGCGACGCGTCCCATCCGCAGGCGGTCGAGGACGTCCTCCAGGTGATGGGCCAGCTCGCCCATCGAGTCGTGGCCGAACATGCCCGAGAGCCCCTTCAAGGAGTGGGCGGAGCGGAACAGGCGGTTGACCAGCTCCGGGTCGACGTCCGATCGGGATGCCCTCTGGTCGGCGAGCTGGCTCAGATCCTCCCGCATCTGCTCCAGGATCTCCTCGGACTCGGAGACGAACTCGCTGTGGGCCTTGGAGCGCGCCCTGGTTGCCTTCCGCCGCGCCGCCATCGGCTACCCGCCCTGCCGGGGTCTCGCCAGCAGATCGCGGGCGATCTGCAGGAGATCATCGGGGTCGAACGGCTTCACCAGGTAGGCGTCGGCGCCGAGGCGGAGGCCCTTCTCTCGATCGCGATCCGAGCTCTCCGTCGAGATGATGATCAGCGGGATCGAGGAGTAGGCCTGGTTGCCCTTCACGAAGGAGACGAGCTCGAGCCCGTTGATGTCGGGCATGTTGATGTCGGTGACGATCAGGTCGTAGCTCTCCCGGGGAAGCAGGCGAAGCGCCTCGAAGCCGCTCGGCGCCTCGGTGATCTTGAGCGGCGCCCCCATCTCCTCGAGGGTCGAGGCGATCAGCGACCGCATGGTGGCCGAATCCTCCACGACGAGGACGCTCTGCACGGATCCCCCCTGACGATCCCCTTCCGGGATCGAGAAGCCGGCCCATTCATCGGCCGCGGGAGCGGGTTTCTTGAGGCGGATGGGGCACTTCCCAGATCACCCGCGGGCGGAGCGCGAACCGCTTTGGTGAGGGAAAGAAGCCCCGTTTCAGGCGCCCAGAGGTGCGGAGCCGGGCTACTTCTCGGCCTCCTCCAGGGCTCGCTCCAGCCACGCCCGATCGAGCGCGAGCCCCGCCCCGTGGAGCACCACTTCGAGAGCGCTGGTATCGCCGATCGGCTCGCCGCTGGGAAGATTGTCGGCGTACAGCAGAGCGACGATGTGCTCACCGCTCTCGATCGGCGCGACGTAGGCTTCCTCTGGAATCGAATTGCCCAGCAGCACTGCCAGGCGCTGATCGCCCTCGTCCGAGGGCGCCGCGCGCACCGGGCCGCGGCTCTCGAAGACCTTGCGGAACCAGGCCGGCTCCCGGTGGGGAAGGGTCACCTCGCGGAAGCCGCGCTGGTCGGGGCCACCGGCCTTGGGGAGGCCGACCTGTGCGATGCCCTGGGCCGTGTCGTCCCGGATCATGAAGAGCGCCACCCGCGAGAGGGTCTCGGAGGCGAACTGGAGGACCTGGGGAAGGACGCCGCCCGGGGACGAGGCGTCGCGCATGCGCGCACTCACCTCCTTCAGTCGGGCCAGGCTGTCCGGGGAGAGCGAGCCCGCCGCAGGAGAGCTCCGCTTCGCCGAGCCGCGCTCGCGCGAGCAGGCCACCAGCGCGTCGCGGAGACCCGCGGCGTACTGGGCCCGCAGGGGCGAGCAGCGGGGATCGGCGAGATGGCTGGGCGTCGGCTTCTCGGCGATCGCGTCTGGCCCGGGCGCCTTGCTGCGACCGCGCGGTGGATCCGCTCCCGCCTCGACCAGCATCACGATCGGCATTTGCTTCGCGTGGGCCTTCAGGCGCCGGATGATCTCGCTGCAGTCGCTCGCGCCGGAGAGAGGATCGGCAGGCGCGTCCGCCGACAAGAGAACCAGAGGGACCTCTGCGCGAGCCAGATACTGGCGGATCCGGTTGATGCCGAGCTCGGAGCGCTGGAAGATGTGGACCCGGGGAAAGGCGTCGGCCAGGCCCTGCTTCAGCCACTCGAGCACGGCGAGGTCCGGATCGATGGCCACCACCGCCGGCACCATCCGGTGTCGGGTCGTGGCGGAGCTCGGCGGGGGTGCGCCGCTCGCCTCCTCGGTCGCCTCGAGCAGCTCGAAGTCGGCGATCGCCTCGGCGGCGACGATCGGCTCTCCGACGGGAGAGATGTCCTCGATGGTGACGATCGCCTGCTGAGCGGGACGCGCCTGCTCGGGAGCGGCGACCTCCCCGCGCCGGCTGAGATTCGAGCTCTGGGAGCCGGCGATCGCTTCCCCGGGGACTCCCGGAGCCTCGGCGCGGGTCGCCAATGTCGCCGCCGAAACGGGCCCGGCCCGAGGCGGAGTCTCCCGTTCGAGGTCGGAGCCGGATTCGCCCTCGCCGTCGAAGACGAGCGAGTCGCAGCAGGGATCCTCGTCGGCCTCGCATCCCTTCTCGTCGACGATCCGGGTGAAGTCGAGCGCCAGATACTGGGGGTTGATTCCCGAGCTCGAGAACATCTCCCGATCGGGGATGGAATCGCGGACCTCGAAGCTGAACTCTCCGCTCGCCCAGCGGAACATCTGCCGCACCGCCTTCTCGACGTTCTCACGCCGCAGCTCCTCCAGGGACTCGGCGCTGATCAGCGAGCGGCCCACCAGGACTGCGGCGAGACTCACGCCCTGAGCGCGAGCTTGCTCGGAGGCGGCGTCCAGCTCGGGCTTCGGCACCGTCCCGAGACCGGCCACCAGCTCGCGAAGACCGTTCGGATCGCCCTTGCGCAAGGCGCCGCGGATGAGTCCATCGCGGAAGATGATCCGGCCCTCGCCGCGCTCCGACCGCAGCATCAGGACCCCGGACTTCCTCGACAGACTGATGATCTGCAGGATGTCGCCGAGACCCAGGTCCTCGAGGCTGCCGACCAGACTCATCGGGACTCCCAGAGCGCGCGCAGTGCTCCGCCGCGCAGACCGCAGAGAACCAATCGGCCGGAGGCAGAGGGACTTGACCCGCATTTCCGCGCAAGCGGCTTCGCGGACTCAGCAGGGATGCGAGCCGCCGAGGCCAGTGGCGTCAGCGGCGGAATCCGGTCCGAGAGATCGGATTCCCCGCGGGTGATCCATTCCCGGGACTCGGGGCGAGAGCGCGATGAGGGAAGACTTCAGGGGACCGCTCCAGGTGGACCGCCAGCTCCGAGCTCGAGAGCCGACTCGCCGTCTCCTGGAGCCCGCTCCTCACCCGACCGGCCTCCTCGGGCATCACCACCAGCCGCAGCCGGAGAGCGCTCGAGCGCTCGCGCAGGGCCGCGGCAATCCCCTCGAGAACGACGGCGGCCGCGCGCGAGCTCCCGAGGCGCGAGGCGGCGTCACCGGGAAGAGCCATTCCCGCGACGCCCGCGCCCAGTCCGAGAAGCCTGACGGCCGCACTCCGAGCCACCTCCCGAAGCGTCTCCTCGCCGAAGTCCGACCGGGAGCCGAGACCGATCGCCAGAAGAAGCGGACTCCGCAGCCTGCCCCCCGTGGGAATCAGGGCGGCCTCCCCCTGATCTCCGATCAGCTCTTCGCGGAGGAGAAGCTCCGAGAGCAGCCCGCAGAGCCGCCAGTCCGCTCGGCCTGCCGGACCCCGGAGCGGGCGGTCGCAGGAGAAGAAGAAGACCGCCAGGACGTCCGCGATCACCTGGTCGGGACGCACAGTCTCGATCTCGAGGGTCAAGGCCGCGCTCAAGCGGAGTCCTCTCCATCCGCCCGGGCCACCGAATCGAGAATGCCGTTCACGAAGCCCGGCGACCGATCGCCGCCGAACCGCTGCGCCAGCTCCACGGCCTCGTCGATGGCGATCGCAGCGGGCGTATCGGTGTGGAGGATCTCGTAGGCGCCGATCCTGAGCACGTTTCGATCCACCGCAGCCATCCGCTCGAGGCGCCAGTGCTCGCTGTGCGCGGCGAGTCGAGCATCCAGCTCCTGGCGGGAGCGGCAGACCCCGGTGACGAGCTCCTTGGCGAAGGCGCGCGCTCCTTCTGGGAGCTCGAAATGAGCGGCCACCCGCTCGAAGGCCTCCTCCGCCCGCGACGTCTCCGACTCCGGAGCCCCCTCCCGCCGACCCAGGTCGATCGCGAACAGCACCTGCAGTGCGGCCTCGCGAGAGCGATGGCGGGTGGCCCGGCGCGGGCGGGTCACGGCCGTCCCTCGGGAGAACGGGGGGGAGGCCCGGAGAGCACCGGGCGAAGCCGCGCCATCTCGATGGCCGCCAGCGCGGCTTCCTCGCCCTTGTTCCCCTGCGCCCCGCCGGTGCGAGCCAGCGCCTGCTCCACGTCGTCGGTGGTGAGCACACCGAACGCCACCGGAACCCCGGTGTCGCGGATCACCTCGCGCAGGCCGTCGGTCACCGCCCGGCAGACGTAGTCGAAGTGCGGGGTGCCGCCGCGGATCACCGCGCCCAGCGCGACCAGGGCATCGTAGCGCCCGGTGAGCGCGAGGATCCGCGCGGTCTGGGGAATCTCGAAGGCGCCGGGCACCCAGGCCACGTGAATGTCCGACTCGCAGCAGCCGCGGCGGTCGAGCTCGGCGGTGCAGCCCTCGAGCAGGCGCAGCGACACGACGTGATTGAACCGCGAGACGACGATCCCGAAGCGGAGCTCGCTGGCATTGCGGTCTGCCGGATAGGTCCTCACCCGATCTCCTCTTCCCCCCGCGCCGTGAGCCCGTGAAGGTACAGATCCTCCCCCAGGCGTCTCACGCTCCGGAGCTCGAACCGGATCCGGGACGAGAGCCGCGCCAGGCGAAGGGCGGCAACAGCGGGCCGCCCGTCTCCACCGATCAGCGCCGCAGCCGCGAACCAGTGTAGCTCGTCGACCAGGCCCTCTCGGAGCAGCGCCGCAGCGAGGCCGCCCCCGCCCTCGACCAGGATCGAGGTGAGTCCCTCCCGGGCCAGCCGCGCGAGGCCGCGGGACAGGTCGAGGTGCCTTCCGCGGCGTGGAACCTGGAGCACCCGAATCCCGCCGGCTTCCAGGCGCTTCCTTCGCAGCGCCGGTGCGCGAGAGGAGGTGAGCACCCAGGTGTGGGCGGCATCGTCGCCCCTGAAGAGCCGGCAACCCGCCGGCGCGACCAGCCCCGAATCGACCAGAACCCGGATCGGCCGCCGCACCACCCGGCCTTCCCGTCGGGCCGTCAGCTCCGGGTCGTCCATCCGCACCGTCCCCGAGCCGACCAGGATCGCGTCCGCGCGGGCGCGGAGCTGGTGGACCCGAGCCCGCGAGCGCGGACCGGTGATCCAGCGCGATTCGCCCCGCGAGGTGGCGATGCGACCATCCAGCGAGGCGGCGAGCTTCAGCGCGACCCAGGGACGACCCCGCTCGAGGCAGGAGAGAAAGCCCCGGTGCTGATAGCGACACGCCTCTTCGAGGATCCCGACTTCGACCCGGATCCCGCGAGCGCGCAGACGGCGCAGGCCTCGGCCGCCGACCTCGCGGCTCGGATCCGGGTGCCCCACCGCGACCTCCGAGATTCCCGCCTCCACCACGGCCTCGGTGCAGGGGGGTGTGCGCCCCTGATGGCAGCAGGGCTCGAGCGTCACGGCCAGGGAGGCCCCGCGCAGGCAGCCGCGGCCGTGGCGGCGCCGGGCGTTCTCCATCGCGACGATCTCCGCGTGGGGTCCTCCGGCGGGCCGCGTGGAGCCGCGGCCGAGGATCCGATCCCCGCGGTAGACCACGGCTCCCACGGGAGGATTCGGGAAGGTCGAGCCCTCGGCGCGCCGGGCCTGCTCGAGAGCGAGGCGCATGGCCCGTTCCGGTGTCATGTCGGAGCTCTCAGGAGTCGCCCCCCGACCCCTCTTTCCGGGGAGGAGAGCCGGAGGAGGAGGCCTCCATCGAGGCGAAGAACTCGGCGTAGTCGTCGGCGCTCCCGAAGCGCCGAAAGACCGATGCGAAGCGGGCCGCCGCCATCGGATCGAGCGCCATCAGCTCCTCGAGAACCAGCCGGCCGATGAACTCGCTGCTCACCTCGGCCTCTCCGGTATCGGGAAGCAGCCTCTCGATGCGGTCGACCAGACCCTGGACGGCCCGCTCGCTCACCGGCCGCTTCGCGCACGCCTTCTGGATGCTGTGCTCCAGCTTGCTGCGATCGTACTCCTCGCGCCGCTCGTCGCGCTTGACGATCTTCGGCTGGACCTCCTCGACCCGCTCCCGGGTGGTGAAGCGGCGCGAGCACTCGTCGCACTCGCGGCGCCGGCGGATCTCCTGCGAGTCACGGGTGAGCCGCGAGTCGATCACCCGGTTGCTGACCTCGCCGCAGTAGGGGCAGCGCATGGTCAGCCCGCACCGGCCAGACGACCGGGAGGAAGCGGGAAGCGGCTGCAGAGCGCCTCGACCTCCCGGCGCACCGCGGCGAGGGTCTCCTGGTCCTCGGGCTTCTCGAGGACGCGGGTGATCGCGCCGGCGATCTCGGCCATCTCCGCCTCGCCCATTCCGCGCGTGGTGACGGCCGGCGTGCCGATCCGCAGTCCCGAGGTGACCGCGGGCTCGCGCGGATCGAAGGGAACCCTGCTCGCGCGAGCGCTGATCCCGGCGCGCTCCAGGGCGATCTCGGCGCCCTTTCCGGTGAGCTCGCAGCCCACCAGCGAGAGGAGGAGGAGGTGATTGTCGGTTCCTCCCGAGGCGATCCGCACGCCCTGCTCTTCCAGACTTCGCGCGAGCGCCCGCGCATTCGCGACGGTCTTCTCGCAGTAGCCGCGGAAGCCCGGCTCCAGGGCCTCCCGGAAGGCGACCGCCTTGGCCGCGATCGCGCGCATCGAGGGACCGCGCCGGAGGCCGGCAGAGACGGCGCCCTCGATCCTCGCGGCGAAGGGCGCGTCGCAGAGGATCAATCCTCCCGGCGGTCCGCGCAGGGTCCCGCAGGTGGCGCCGCCGACCAGCTGGGCGCGCCCGACGGGGCTCGGGTGGAGTCCGCTCGCCACCAGGCCGGCGATCTCGCCGATCTCGGCGAAGAGCAGGGCGCCCGCCTGGTCGGCGATCTCGCGGAAGCGATCGAAGTCGATGACGCGCGAGTAGCCGCCCCCCCCGCACTGGATCAGCCTCGGTCGATGCTCGAGGGCGAGCGCGCGCACCTGGTCGTAATCGATCCGCTC
>Ga0214473_10002448_pt1 | contig 22802 bp, 18 predicted proteins | sample RVTome_7_FD_203509 | JGI IMG/M metagenome (GOLD analysis project Ga0214473, IMG submission 203509) | Soil microbial communities from uranium-contaminated site in the Upper Colorado River Basin, Wyoming, United States - RVT98D197 | ecosystem: Environmental > Terrestrial > Soil > Contaminated >... | reverse complement strand
AGAGATCGCACTCGAACTGCACGCGGTGGATTTCTACGCTGCCTCTCGCCTGCTCGAGCTACACGAACGCGGACTGGTGCGGGTCGACGCCGTCAAAGAAGAAATCCCTTTCGAGCAGCAGATGGAAGACCTCCAAGAGGAACTTCGGCAAGGCGTAGTCTGTTTCAATGCCGGCCAGTACCCGGACGCGCTTGCTGCATTCGATGCGGCGCTCTCGATTGACCCCCGGAACAAGTACGCGCGGCTGTTCACCATGAAGATACAAAAACTGATGGAGGACATCGAGAGCATCGGCGCCATCCCGCTCGATGGCATCCCGATCTTGAAGGTGACGCTCGCGGAGCTGGCCGACCTCGAGCTCGATCCGCAGGAAGGTTTCGTGCTCTCCCGCATCAACGGCGAATGGAGCGTTCGTTCCATCCTCAAGATCTGCCCGATGCACCAGGAAGAGGTCCTGGTCATCTTCAAGCGCCTGCTGAACAACGCGCTCATCGAGTTTCAACAATAGCGAGAACGCCGGCCCGTCGCGCCACCCTCCTCCCCATGGTAGTATGGTGAGAGTTCCCTAACTTTGGATTCCCGAAGTTGACGTCACCAAACCCTTTCATCACCGGGGTCAGTCCTCCCTATGCGGTGGCCGGCGGCCGCCTACAGCTGCTCGGTCGCGGTTTCGAGCCGACTCGGGCGCATGCGCACCGGGTATTCTTCGGGGAGGCCCGCGCCCAGATCACCAAGGTATCTTCCGACGCCATCTCTGTCATCGTTCCGCAAGGTGGTGGCCCGGTACCGGTGAGGGTGGAGTTGAACGGTGCGGTGAGCGAACAGTTCACGGCGTCCCTGGCCCGAACGATTGCTGAAGAGCTACATCCCGTCTCCAGTCCGGCTTTCGACCGCGAGGGTAACCTCTTCGTCACTTTTAGCGGAAGCCGCGGCCAGAAAGTGCCGGTCTCGGTCTTCCGCATCGATCCCAAGGGAAACGTCAAACCATTCCTCAGCGAGGTGATGAATCCCACCGGAATGGCCTTTGATAGCGAGGGATTCCTCTATATCTCCAGCCGCCAGGAGGGTGCGGTCTACCGCGTCACCCCGGAGCGGGACGTGGAGCTGGTGGCAGACGAACTGGGCGTGGCAACCGGACTGGCTTTCGATCCGGATGGCATTCTTCACGTGGGAGACCGGCAAGGTACCATCTTCCGCGTCGAGCGCAATGGCGAGCCGCGCTCCTTCTGCCAGCTCCCTCCGTCCGTGGTGGCCTACCACCTAGCCTTCCATCCTAACGGCGACCTTTTCGTCACCGGCCCCAGCCTGTCCAGCATCGACTCGGTCTACCGGGTCCGGCCCGACGCCAAGGTGGAGGTCTTCTGCCGCGGATTCGGTCGACCTCAGGGTCTTGCCTTCTCCGTTGACGGAAATCTCTACGTGACCGAGGCACTCGCCGGCGATAGCGGGGTTCACCGCATCACACCGGATGGCGGACGCTCCTGCTTCATCTCCGGCCCGCCCCTGGTGGGGCTCGCCTTCGATGGTAAGGGTGGGCTGACGCTAGCGGGAACGAGCTCGGTGTTTCAGCTCGAGGTGGGTATCGTCGGGCGGGTCTTGCCCGGATAGGCGGCCCCCGACTACCAGAAGGATACTCAACGCCCGATGAGCTCCAGGGCACGGCGGATCGCTTCCGCGCGCGCTCCCTCCGGCTCGATTTCTAAATAGGACGAGCCATCTTCCAAGGCCTGCCGGCGAGTTTCCTCCGAGGGTAGAAGACCGACCAGCGCGATGGAACAGCGCGCCAGGCGAAAACGTGCCTCGCGCTCGTGCTCGTCGCCGGGATATCGCTCCACGAAGTCTCGCCAGGCAGCGCATTCCGTCCTCACCGCTTCCGCCGGCTGGGCCTCATCCTCGTTCTGGGTTTTGGCTTGGAGGTCGTCCGACAAGGAGACAGGGAGAGGATAGCGTTCCAGAAGGTGGCGGTAGTTGGATTCCGCTGGGCTGGTGCTTCGCGCCGCCTCCGGGCTGTCCCGCAAGGAGAGAGACTCGGCCACCGTCTCGCCCCCCCCGGGAGGAGCAGATGGCGCCGGCCGGGCTTCTTGATCCCGTCGATCCTCTCCAGCCGACGCAATCGTTGGGGCCTGCTCCGATGGCTCTTGGGAAACTCTTTGCCGAGCTTGCTCCATCGGCGCCAGCGTTCTGCGCTGGGCTTCCTCCCCTTCGCCCGGCTCGCCGGGCACGACTTCGTCGAGCTCCCTGGTTGGACGCCCGGTCGCCGCTCGGTCCTCTCGGTAGGCTCGCCCACCGGCCTCTGCTTTTTCCGGTCCCTCCTTCCCTGCGTCTCTCGACAAACCTGTCCCAGAGCTCTCCTCGGTCTTGAGTATTACCTGGGGCACAGTCGGCGCCGTCTCGTCGGCGCTCGACCTGTCGTCCCGCCCCTCTTCCAGAACACCAGCCCCCGCGTCCTCACCGGTGGAATTCTCTTCGGCGGCTCGGGGCACGTCTTCGGCTTCGGTCTCGAGGGAGCGATGAGATGGATGGGGAGTCTCGAGCACCCGAAGCCCCACCACCGTGGCGACCAGCGCCGCCGCGAGAGCCCCGGCCCAACGGAGCCGAGACGGAGAGAGTAGCTGGAAGAACCAACCGCGGCGAGCCTCGCCAGCACCCACCGCGCCGATGCGAGACATGATCTTCCGCGGCAGCACGTCCCAGTACATCTCGGGCGGCTCTGGAAGAGAAGCCTGACGAGCCGCTTCCGGCAAGGCGTTGAGGAACCGGTAGTGCGCTGAGCAATCCCGGCAGTCTCGGAGATGAGCCGCGGCCCGGAGCTTTTCGGCGGCGCTCACCTCACCGTCGGCAAGCTTCTCGATGAGTGGCAGGAAATCTTCGCAAGACATCGCTTTCTTCCCGTCTACAGGTAGTCTCGAAGCATCTCCTTGAGCCTCTGACGGGCTCGGAAGAGACGTGACATGACGGTACCCATCGAGATTTCCAGCACTTCGGCAATCTCCTCGTACCGCATTTCCTCATGCACCTTGAGCAGAAACACCGTTCTCTGTTCGGGGGGCAGCTTCTGAACCGCGGCATCGAGCGCCCTGCGAAACTCCTCGGACAAGAGCCCGCTCAGGGGATCGGGATCACCCTGGGCACGAGGCTCGGCGGCCGGATCCTCACCCTCGGCAAACTGCCGCTCCCGCCTCGCCGCACCGGTCAGGTAGTTGATGGCGAGGTTGACCGCGATGCGAGTCAGCCACGGTGCTAGCGGACGCCCCAGCTCGAACCGGTCCAAGTGCGAATAGGCTCGCAGGAACGTTTCTTGCGTAATATCGTCCGCCACCTCGTGCCGTCGCGTCATACGCAGAGCCACTCCATAGACCCGTCTCTGGTGAGAGCGGACAATGGCTTCGAACGCCTCCGGCTCACCGCCACGGGCTCGCACCACCAGGTCACGGTCCACGTCCTCGGCCTTCTCACGGTCCGCTGCGTAGGCTGGGCTTCCCAAGCCCTCCCCCTTTGTTTTTACCGGCAGAGCCAACCTTTTATTCCCGAAAGGGAACATGAAAAGCGAACGACGTTTCTCGGGAATCCACTAGAGGAATCGTAGCAGCATCGGCGCGGTAGGTACAAAAAAAATCCGGCGGGCCCCCCGCGCGCCGTTGGAGGGGTCCGCCGGCTCCCTCTGGCTCGTATGAACGAGCCGGCAAATCAGGAAGGACCTATTCCAGGACCTTTATGACTACCCGGCGATTACGAGCTCGCCCCTCCCGGGTCCCGTTGTCAGCGATAGGTTGGGCCTCGCCAAAACTGAACACCGAGATGGCGTGCAGAGGGATTCCTTGCGATTGATAAAGGTAGTCACGGACGGCGTTGGCACGCTGCATACCCAGCTGCTCGTTGTAACTCTCCTCGCCGGTGCTGTCGGTATGGCCTTCGACCTCGATGTACAGCCGGCGGTTGTCGGCCTTGACCTTGTCCGCCAGCTCGCCCACCATCTGCTCCGCTTCGGGTGACAGCGCGGCAGCGTTGAAATCGAAAGCCACCTGGTCATTGGAGAGCGTGACCTCGTACAGCAGCTTGCCCTTGATCGCCCGTTGCGCCTCGTCGTAGGCGCGAGCCGCATCTCCCTTGGCCTGATTGGCGACGTCCCCCGCCTCGCCGGCCTTGGCATCTACTCTCTTGAGCTCCTCCTCGTTGCGACCGATCCTTTCCTGGTTTCTCTCGACCGATTCGCTCAGGGTCTCGACTTTCTCATTGACCGCGCCGACCTCTTTGCCGACATATCCCTTGCTGGCGCAGCCTGACGCGGTAACGAGCGTCATCAGCATGAAAACAACCCAACCTTTTTGATAAGACATCGCTTCCTCCTCAATGAATCTGGGCTCGATGATCTGCATCCTCCAGAAGAGCTTCCGACCCCGACTCCGGTTTCTTGGCGTAGTATCCCTGGCGCGCGTGCACTACTACGCCCCCCCGGCGCGTCTCGATGTCGATCCGACGAAAACTCCCGTCTTTCGTGTTATTGGTGGGAACGTATCCGAGCCTGTACTGCGTCTTGAGCTCCTCTCGAATACGTAGTGCAACGAGCCTCAGCGCGCCGATCTCACTAGCTTCAAAAAGTCGACCGCCGGTCTCCTCACTGAACCGTCGCAGCGCGCCTTCCTCTTTCGCCTCGCGACCGTGGACGCCCACATATCGATCGCTTTCAGGGTCGTCCAGCGGGGAGAGCACGCGCACCGAGTAAACCGGCACGTCCACTCCCTTGGCGTGCTCCACCGCCTCCTCGATCGACAACTCACTGGAGGTGTCCACACCGTCGGTCATCACCACCATGGCGCGCCTGCCGAATCCCCTGTGCTGCATCTCGGTCGAAGCGAGGGCCACCGCGTCATAGAGCGCCGTCGAGCCGAACGGCTCGATCGTTTGGAGCTTGCTGACCGCGGCCTCCTTGTCTTCGGTAAAGGCCAGGGCCTCATAGAGGTGTTTGTCGAACGCGTACACGGCAACCCGGTCCTCGGGATCCAAACTGTAGATGAGCTGAATGGCGGCGTTGCGAATGTTGGCCACCTTAGAGATCACGTCCATGCTGCCACTGGCGTCGACCAGCAGCATGATGTCGACCGGAGCATCCGTTCCTCGCGCGAAGAAGGTAAGCTCCTGAGGAATTCCGTCTTCGTAAACCTGAAAGTCCGTCTCCTTCAGGTCGGTGACCAGGCTACCGTTCTTCTTAGTGATGCTCACCGTAAGGTGCACGGCATCCACGGAGGTCTCGAACCGGTACGGCGCCTGCGGGTTTTTCCCTGCGTCCCCACTCTGGCCGAAGACGTCTGATCCCATCGTCAGCAGCGCCGTCGCCAGCCACAGAATTCGGTTCATCAACAGTCGATCTAGCAAAAGCTTTGCCACTTAGTCTTCTTGGCGGTCGACGGGTCTGGGCGCGAAATATCCAGTGGAATGAGCGCCTTGGCGCCCCCATCCGTCATTCTCGTGGCTCGTCGACTCCGTGCTTGTCCAGCGAAAGATTTACGCGAGTCATGTAAGTCTTACCCATGCGCGGACTTCGAGTCGGCTACGCCCGATTCTCATGGGGGCGTGCTTGCGATCCCGCTACCAGATAGCGCCAGCGTGAATAGAAACGGAACTGTGCCTCATTGTCGTAAACGGCCGCCTCTTGAACGCTGCGCTCAACTGCCAGGGCCGAGCCGATCTCCGTGCCTTCTTGGGAGCGCGACAGCACGACCGGCTCCCAATCGAATCCACGGTCGATCACCGCGGCCGGCGCTCGTCGAAGGATCTCCTCGATGAGTCTTCGTGAATTGATGGGCGTCGACGGAGTGCGGTTTTCTCCCAGCGCGCTCCAATCGAATTGCTCCGGATCCAACTCGGCGGCGACGGCGGTTGCATTCTGGGAATAGAAATGGAGCCTCAGTCCTGGCGTCAGCGGTCGATTCGTTCCCCGGATAGTTCCTAGGCCGCGCTCTTGGTGACGCTCTCGAACGATCTCTCCTCGGACGAGCAGAGACAATTCCGAGTAGGGGATGAAAAGGAGCTTGCCTTCCGCCAGGCCCAGCCGCAAGCCTTCCCCCAGCAGCTCCAGGTTTCGGATCAGAACGACCTGGATCGCTGAAACGTCGGCCTCGGCGATGGCAAAGTGAGCGATCCGTGCGGAGGCAAGACGAGCGGACAAGACCTCGGCTTCTTCAAGCGTCTCCACCCTCCGGAACAGACGCGGCCGTTCGGTCTGCAACGCCAGCCGAGCATCGTAGGGATCCATGCCCACCACTTCGGCAAAGAGCGCTACCCGGCCGTCGGCGTCGCCTGTCTGGGGAGCCAGAATGATGAGATGTCGGCTCGTCGCAGGTGCGATGGCCGCGGCTCCCATCGTCGGCTCTCCGCCAGCGAGCTCTTCCAAAGACTCGCTACAGTAAATGCACTGGGGAGCGCGGTCGGAGTTGGGACGGCCGCAGGCGGGACAGGCAATCGGCATCACGTGGCTTGTCAGAACACTTAAGAGATCAAAAACGTGCGTTGAGTTCCGTCATTTTATCATAGCGCCGCGCTACACTCCCGCTGCCCCTCGCCCATCGGCTGAGCGGGCGCATCGGGGGCAGATCTTCGACGGAATCGTCCCCGTCGCCGCCTTGTGGACACTCTGACCGAGGGACTCCGCCCGACGCGCCCAACCTTGTTGGCGGCCCGCCGGGCATGGTAGTTTTGAGTACGCGTTCTAACGCGGCCCCGCCGCGGACCCATTCCGGTTAGAATCGGAGCGATGTTCACTGCCTGGCCGGGCGTCATCGCCCGTTACCGCGACTGGTTGGAGCTCGCCGCCGACGCCTCGCCGGTCACTCTGCTGGAAGGCAACACTCCACTGATTCCCCTTTCCCGCCTGGCATCCGAGCTCGGCGCGGAAGCGATTCTGGTGAAGTACGAAGGTCTCAATCCTACGGGCTCCTTCAAGGACCGAGGCATGACGGTCGCCATCACCGATGCCGCCCATCGGGGCGCCAAGGCCGTCATCTGCGCCAGCACCGGGAACACCGCGGCCAGCGCCGCCGCCTATGCGGCGCGAGCCGGACTGCGGTGTCTGGTGGTGGTGCCGCAGGCCAAGGTGGCAGCGGGTAAGCTGGCAGGGGCGCAAGCCTACCGAGCCGAGATCATCCAACTGGAGGGCTCTTTTGACCAAGCCCTCGAGCTGGTGCGGGCCGCCTCGGAGAAGTTGCCGGTCGCGCTCGTCAACTCACTGAATCCCTACCGGCTGGAGGGACAGAAGACGGTCGTCTTCGAGATCATCGAAGCCTTGGAGCGCTCGCCCGACTGGTTGGCCCTGCCGGTCGGAAACGCCGGCAATATCACCGCGATCTGGAAGGGTTTCTGTGAGCACCACCAGCTCCATGGCACGGCCAAACCGCGGCTGCTGGGCGTCCAGGCAGCGGGCGCGGCACCGCTGGTGCTCGGCCATCCGGTGGAAAACCCGGACACGGTGGCGACCGCCATCCGTATCGGTCGCCCAGCCCGCGCGCAAGAGGCGCTGGCGGCGGCCAGTGAATCGGACGGACGGATCGTCGCCACCCCGGATGAAGCCATCATCGCCGCACAAGAGCGGCTCGCCGGTGAAGGTATTTGGGTGGAGCCGGCCTCGGCGGCCGGTATCGCGGGATTGATTCAGGAAGTCTCCGCGGAGCGCATGGACATCCGCGGAAAGACGGTGGTCGTCATCGCCACCGGACATGGCCTCAAAGATCCCGGCATCATTACCGAACGTTACGTGATGGAGCCCCCCATCCCCGCCGATCTCGCTTCCCTCGAGAAGAAGATCGGCCCATGAAGCCGGTGGTGGTCACCGCTCCCGCCTCGACGGCCAACCTGGGGCCGGGTTTCGATTGTTTGGGACTGGCGGTGAATCTTCATAACGTGCTGGAGATGAGCCCGGCGGACGATGGCGTGCGCGTCGAGGTCGAAGGGGAAGGCGCGGACAGCCTTCCCCGGGGCGCCAGAAACTTGATGGTACGGGCGGCCCGGCGAGCGTTCGATTCCATCGGCCGCGCTCCCGCTGGTCTCAGCCTGCGTGTCAGGAACGAGATCCCTTTGAGCTCCGGGCTGGGATCCTCGGCGGCGGCGGTGGTGGCGGGAATGATGGCGGCCAACGAAATGGCGGACGGGAGAATGTCTCGCCAGGATCTGTTGCGATTGGCTTCCGATATGGAGGGGCATCCGGACAACGCGGCCGCCTCCCTGTACGGTGGATTGAATCTGGTAACCACCGTCTCCGGCATGCCGGTAGCCCGCCAAGTCCCGGTGGCAGATCTCAAGCTCATCGTCGCTCTGCCACATCTTCAGATCTCCACCAAGGAGATGCGGAGAGCCCTGCCTCGACACGTCCCGCTTCGCGACGCGGTCTTCAACCTAGGACGAGCTCTTTTCACTGTGGAAGCGCTTCGCAGCGGTGACTTCGATCTCCTGGAGATGGCGATGGCAGATCGACTCCACCAGAATCAGCGCTTGCGATTCATTCCCGGAGGAGAAACAGCCATGACCGCGGCCCGAAAGGCAGGTGCCGCGGCAGTGGCTCTCTCCGGAGCCGGACCGTCCCTGGTGGCCTTCGCTCCCGACCGTCACCAGCACATCGCGCGGGCCATGGCGCGCGCCTTCAAGGGAGCGGGGTTGAAAGTCAGAACATTCATTCTGGAGATCGAGCGCCAGGGCGCTCGCCCCCATCAGCCGAAGGAAGGCGTGAGCTCGCGCTGAAGCAAGAGAACGCGCCGCGGCCAGACCAGCAGCGTGCTCCATTCCACTGCCTCCAGGACAGAGAACTCATGAACCAACACGCCGGCTCGCCAGGCTAGAATTCTCCCGATCGCCAAGCTCCTCACGGATACAACCTCAATCCTCTACACGTCTGACGCGTGGGTGGTGGTGGATTCAAGACTCAGTGCGTCTCTCGTTGTCGGGTCCGAGGCCGGCTGGAGATTCGACTCGGTGCCTGCCGCCTTTTCATCGGATGGAGATCCTGCTACAGTGTAAGTAGTTACTGCGGACTCATGGGAGGCGTCAGACCCCATCTTCTCATTGCTAGTCGCGCTTTCAGCGTACTGACCGCAAATGGGTGATCCGCAGATGGCAGCAAGCCTCGGAACCAAATGGTGGGGATGGGGCCGAAGCAGCAAGACGTACTATCTCCCCTCTGCCACCGCTTTCTGGGATTTCCTTTCCCAGAAGCTCGGCCCGCTCGGTACTAGTCCTCACATGGATTCGCTGGACCGTGTCCCGCTGCCACCGCCACGCTTGACCCATCACGAAATCGACTCCCTCCGAAGAATCGTCGGCGAAGGGAACGCCTCCGTCCATGCTGCGGATCGGGCCGTTCATTCTCTGGGGAAATCGTATCTCGATCTGATCCGCATTCGTCATGGTGAGATACCCCGTCCCACCGATGTGGTCGTCTATCCGGAAACGGAAGCACAGATCGAATCGCTCCTGAGATTGTCGCGGGAGCGGGATTGGATCATCATCCCATTCGGTGGCGGCACTTCAGTGGTCGGCGGTGTTGAGGCGCCGGCCGGCAGCCGACCGGCCATCACCCTCGATTTGAAGCACTTGAACAAAGTTCTGGCTGTCGACACCGAATCCCGGCTTGCCACCGTGGAGTGCGGTATTTTCGGGCCTGAGTTAGAAGGCGAGCTCAATGGCCGCGGTTATACCCTCGGTCATTTCCCCCAATCCTTTGAGTTCTCGACACTGGGGGGCTGGATTGCCACACGCTCCGCCGGTCAGCAGTCCACCAAGTACGGAAAAATTGAGGACATGGTCTGTAGTCTGCGGGTGCTCACGCCTACCGGGGTCATCGAGACGCCTCGGGTTCCGGCCGCCGCCGCTGGATCGGACCTTCTCCAGATGCTGATTGGGTCGGAGGGGCTCCTTGGAGTCATTACTCGCGCCACGGTGAAGCTCCATCCCCTACCGCGCTACCGTACTTTTTCGTCATTCCTGTTTCATTCTTTCGAGCAGGGGGCTTCGGCTGCACGGGAGCTCCTGCAAATGGGCCTTCAGCCCGCCCTGCTGCGCCTGTCCGACGAGGATGAAACGAAACTGGGTGCCATGATGGAAGGTCTGACGGTGGGCGCTAAGAGCCGGATCGGCCGGTGGTGGATCGAGAAGAAAGGCTTTCCCATTCCGGGTTCTATCTTGCTCACCCTAGGTTTCGAAGCCGCCGCGGAAAAATCGGCTCGCGCCCTGCTGCGGGCCTCGGCTCGCGTTGCGAAAGCGGTGACGAAGCAAAATGGCGGCCTCTATATCGGCGAGAGCGCCGGCAAGAGGTGGCACCAAAGGCAATTCGAGCTGCCCTATCTTCGAGACCTTCTTCTCGATCACGCGGTGATGGTGGACACGCTGGAGACCGCCACAACCTGGCAGAACCTGACGGTTCTCCATCGTGCGGTGAAGCAAGCTCTGTCACAAGCCATCGAAGCTGACGGTGAAAAGGCCTTGGTGCTGACCCATCTCTCACACGCCTATCCCGAGGGTGCCTCCCTCTACTACACATTCTTGGCGAGACAGAAGCCGGGCCAGGAGCAAACGCAGTGGCAGCGGGTGAAGAATGCCGCCACCGAAACCATCCTCGGCATGGGAGGAGCTCTTAGCCATCACCACGGCATCGGCACGATGCACAAAGCATGGATGCCGCAATATGTCGGCAAGATAGGCACCCGGCTGTTGAGCTCCCTGAAAACGGTAGTCGACCCCGAATCCATCATGAATCCCAGTGCTGCGGTGGAAACCGAGCGAGGACCTGCGCCGGGACAACAAGTGAGCGGCACCTTCTCCTATCGAACCCGTTCAGCGAATATTTGCAGATTCTCGAACGAGAAGTTCGATCTCGCCATCATCGGCGGCGGTATCACCGGGGCCGGCATTGCCCGAGATGCTGCGATGCGTGGCATGAAAGTCGCTCTCCTCGAAAAGAGCGACTTTGCCGGTGGTACCAGTAGCAAATCCTCAGGAATGATCCACGGCGGACTGCGCTATCTGAAACAACTCGACATCAAGATGGTCAAGGAATCCTTGCACGAGCGGGAGATACTGCTGCATCTTGCCCCGCACCTGATAAGGCCAAAGCCTTATCTCATTCCTTCATACCGAGGCCATTGGGAAAAACTCGAGCTGCAAATCGGGATGATCGGTTATAACCTCTTGGCGCACTCCAAATCCGTCCCTTCATATCAAAAGCTATCGGCGCAGGAAGTCATCGATCGAGAACCACTGCTGAAGCCAGCGGGCCTCGGTGGAGGATTCGTTTACTACGATTGCCTGGTCAACGATGCCCGTCTCACGCTTGCCACCCTCAAATCGGCCGCCGAGCACGGCGCCCTATTGGCCAACTATGTGAACTGTGTTGGATTTCAGATGAGAGACAGGACCATCGAAGGTATACATTTCGAAGACCTCCTCGGTGACATCCGAGGAACGCTTTCCGCCAAAGTCGTGATCAATGCTACCGGGTCGTGGACCGATGTCATTCGCCGGCTGAGCGGAGAAGGGAAAGAAATGCTCCGACCCACCAAGGGCATCCATCTGGTGGTTCGCCGGGACAAACTGAACGTTCACCAAGTCGTCGTGGTGTTCACTTCCGACGAGCGCATGATCTTCGTGGTGCCCTTTGGCTCCTTTACCTATGTGGGCACTACCGATACGGACTACAGCGGTCCGCCGGATGCGGTGCGTGCGGAAGGAGAAGACATTTCCTATCTCTTGCGCATCGTCAATGAGACTTTTGATTGCGTGCAATTGACCGAAGAGGACGTGGTCTCCGTCTGGTCCGGTCTCCGGCCGTTGCTCAAGGAAAAGGGAAGGCCGTCTTCTCTTGCTCGCGACTGCAAGATCGCAGTCGATGACAATGGTTTGGTCAGCATTGCCGGCGGCAAGCTCACAATCTACCGCTCCATGGCCGAAGGATTGCTGGATGAAATACTCGACCGGTTTGGGGATCGGCTGGGGCGAGACTTTTCCGAGTGCCAGACGGCCAAAATGCCCCTTTACGGAGGGGACATCGCGGATTTCGAACAATACGTGGCGAGTGAGCTCAAGGGACTAGGCGATCGCTGGGGATTATCGCCGGACATGGTGGAGCGGCTGGTACACCATTATGGCACCGATTACCTGAAGATTCTCTCACTGGGTCTCATCGACGGAGAGCTTCTTCGACCCCTTTCTTCTGAAACCATCGTGCTCAAAGCTGAAGTGATCTATGCCGTGGAAGACGAAATGGCCATGTGCCTGGAAGATTTCATGGCAAGAAGAACCGAGCTGAAACACTTCGACCTTTCTCGGGGCACCGGGGTGGCGAAAGAGGTGGCGCGTCTCATGGGGATGCGACTGCAGTGGGATGAAGCAGAAAAGGAGCGCCAGCTCGGGGCCTACCGGGCCGCGGTCGCGAAGATGATGGAGTTTCGAGGAGGTCGGGTTTCGGTAACCGGTCCGCCAGCTTGACCAGACCACTTGAGAAAGCTGGCCCAGCGGACTCTGGCAGCGTACGGGGATACCGGGCTGCCGAAAACGGTGAAGTGATTTCTTCTTAATCTGTTCTTACCGCGCCCTTGAAAACTAATGTATACTCGGCCGCCGTGGAACCCAAGCGCAAGTCCTAGTAGCTTGCACCTGCGCGCTACAGGAGCTGGAGATCGGGGAAGGAGAGTCACATGAACAAGACGTTACTCAACATCATGATCTGGCTATTTTTTCTTGGCGGTCTTTTCGGGTTCGTCATGGGAATGTCGAAGTTTTTTGGCGGGGGAACACCCGCCGAGTACGGTGTGATGGGGATTGGGGCAGGCTTCTGGCTTCTCTGTTCAGCGATTACGATCCACATTCATGCTCGGCTGCAATAGAGCCGCCTGCGGAGGCGCGCGCCTTCAAGGGAGCGGGGTTGAAAGTCAGAACATTCATTCTGGAGATCGAGCGACAGGGCGCTCGCCTCCATCAGCCGAAGGAAGGCCTGAGCTCGCGCTGAAGCAAGCGAACGCGCCGCGACCAGACCAGAAGGAGTATCACCCCCACCGACATCAAGCCCACGCAAAAACCGACCCAAAGCCCGATCACGCCCCAGTTCCGCAGAAAGCACAACGTGTAACCAACCGGGAGTCCCACCAACCAGTGCCCCACCAGGCTCACCGTCATGGGAGTCCGCGTGTCACCAGCGCCTCGCAGGATCCCGGTGCTGACGACCTGGACACCGTCGAATAACTGGAAGTAGGCGGCCACCACCAGCAAAGAAATGCCGATGGAGACGACCGCCGGATCACGGGTAAAGGATCTCAGGATGAGCGACGGGAACACCTGGAAAGCAACGGCGCTGCACGCCATGAATCCGGTCCCGAAAAGGAGCGCGGTCCAGCCCGCCCGAGCCGCCCCCCTCGGATCTCTCCTGCCGAGTGCATGCCCCACCCGGACCGCTCCCGCCGAAGATACTCCGAGAGGCACCATGAAGGTGAAGGCGGCGGCGGTTAGAGCGATCTGGTGGGCGGCGAGTGAAGCCGAGTCCAGCTTCGCGGCGAGCGCCGTGCCGGTGGCGAACGCGCCGAGCTCCAACGCGATCTGCATTGCCGCTGGAAAACCGAGCGACCAGAGCTGCCGAAGCCGAGACAGCTCGAGAGCGAGCGTGGTGTCGAACAGACCCATTCCATGAACTTGCTCGTAATAGAGCGTATAGCCGACCAGACTTCCCGCCAAGAAAACGCGCGAGAGGAACGTCGCCCAGCCGGCGCCCTCCACACCCATGGCCGGGGCACCCAGGTTACCGAATATCAGGATCCAGTTGGCGACCACGTGCACCAGATTGGCGGTAACGAGAACCACCATCACCGGTTTGACCATCCCCATGCCTTGCAGGTAACGGCGAAAGGTGGTGTAAATAAGCAACGGCAGTGTGCTCCAAACCATTGCCTCCAGGTACGGAAGGGTCAGGGAGAGGACCTCCTGGTTCAAGCCCCAGGAGGAAAGGAATGGGATGCTCCACCAGATGATCCCGCTCAAGAGCGGAGTGAGGATCAGACTCATGTAGACGCCGTGAATCAGGAATCGGTGGCAGTCTTCCATCCTGCGTGCCCCGAAGGCCTGAGACACGAGCGTGTCCAAGCCTAACAAGAGGCCCATTCCGAAGATCGCCACCGCCAGGTAGAGCGCCGTTCCCAGACTCACCGCGCCGATGGCTTGGGCGCTGATCCGGCCGACCATCAGCGTGTCGACGATCCCCATGAAGTTCCAGCCGAGCTCGGCGGCCACCACCGGCCCCGCCAGCCGAGCCATGGGCTTCCATTCTTCCTTGAACCGAGATGGTCGCTGCATGTAGAGGCCGAAGAAGAGAGGCCGGTCAGGAGGGCTGCTCAAAAACGGATCTGAACGATTCGTTCGATGCCAGGTATGGACGCCAGCGAGCCGATCTCTTCCTCCGTGAGTCGGCGGTCGACGCTGAGGACCATGATGGCCTCTCGGGTCTCACGGGGGTCGCGCCGTCCCACCGCCATGTGGGAAATGTTCACCTCCATCTCGCCGAGGGCGGTCCCCACCGCACCGATGCGCCCGGGACGATCCTCGTTCTCGATGATCAATACGTGACCCTCTCCTTGGCTCACCGCACCGCGCGAGACGTCCACCTCGAAGCCGTTGATCTCGACGATATGAGGAGCTCCGTGCACCAGCGTGCCGGAAACACGAGACTCACCGGCGGAGCTGCTGAGACGGACCGACACGAGATTGGTATAGGGCGCCGCGTCCTCCGCTTTGCGTTCCTGAACATGCCAGCCTCTTCTCGATAGAACGTGCGGCAGGGAGACCGCATTCACCCGTTCCTCACTGATCGAGGCAAGCAAACCGGCAACCGCTGAGGCCTTGAGTGCGGTGACATCATAGCGGGCCAGCTCTCCGCGGTAGTCGATGGAGACCTCTCGCCAGCCCGACCCGCCGAGCTGCATCGCCACCGTTCCGCACATCTCCGCCACCTTCAGGTACGGACCTACCGCCGCCAGAGTTTCCGGATCCATCACCGGCGCGTTCACCGCCGCGGTGGCAGGCTTGCCCAGCAGCACTTGCAGCACTTCGCGGGCCACGTCCACCGCCACTTGCTCCTGTGCCTCGTGGGTGGAGGCTCCCAGGTGGGGCGTGGTAATGACTTTCGGGTGGTGCAACAGCGGGTTGTCCGCTCCGGGAGGCTCCGTCTCGAAGACGTCCAATGCCGCACCGCCCAGATGGCCCGAATCCAACGCTTCGAGGAGCGCAGCCTCCTCGACCAGACCCCCGCGGGCAGCGTTGACGAGACGCGCGCCCGATTTCATGAGCCGGATGCGCTTGGCTCCCAGAAGATGCCGCGTCTCGGGCGTCAGCGCGCAGTGGAGGCTGACGAAGTCCGATCTCTCCAACATTTCATCCAGTCCGGAGAGCTCGACGCCCAACATCTGAGCTCGTTCCGCTGGAACGAAGGGATCGAAGCCGATGACGTTCATCTCCAGCGCTCGCAGGCGGCGAGCCACCGCCGAGCCCACTTGACCCAGGCCGATGATCCCAGCGGTTTTGCCGCGGACCTCCATGCCAATGAACGACTGTCGCTTCCACTCGCCACGGTGAAGACTGTTGTCCGCGGAGACCAAGTGGCGCGCCAGCGCCAGTATGAGGGCAACGGTCAGCTCGGCGGCGGAGATGGTATTACCGGTCGGGGCGTTCACTACGATGATGCCGCGCTCGGAAGCCGCTTCCACATCGATGTTGTCCACTCCAACGCCAGCGCGCCCGATGACGCGAAGCTCAGACGCCTTCGCCAGCGCCTCTCGGGTGACCTTCGTCTGACTCCGCACCACCAACCCGTGATAGCCGGGAAGTGCCTCCGCCAGCTCTTCGGGCCCCATCCCGGTGCGCACATCGACGCTCGCGCCCCCCTTCAGGATCTCGATGCCCTCGGGAGAGATTGGATCGGCGACCAGGATGCGGTGGTCCATCCTTAGGTGCGCTCTTGAGGAATAGCGTAGCCGAGCTTGGGCAAGGCTGCCGCGACCGCGTCGATCGCCCTATCCAGATCGCCCTCGCTGACCCAGCCCAGATGGCCCAGACGAAAGATGCGTCCCGCGAGAGACCGTTGGCCGCCCCCCAAGACCGTGTCGTAGTCCTCACGAAGAGTCCGCGTCAGCTCCTTACCGTCCACACCCTCGGGCACCGAGACTGAGGTTACGGTGTTGGACGCAAACCGCTCATCGGCGAAAAGCTTGAGGCCGAGCGACTTGACGCGCTGGCGCGTCCGCGCACCGATGCGGGCGTGGCGGGCGAAGATGGCCTCTTTTCCTTCACTCAACATCCGCTCCAAGGTCACATCGAGACCGTAGATGACGGAAAGCGTGGGCGTCCAGGGAGTCTGCCCTTTTTCCGCCGCCTTGCGATGAGCGTCGAGATCGAAGTAGAAGCGCGGCATGGTGGCCCGCTCCGAGGCTTGCCAGGCGCGCGGGCTCACCGCGACGATGGCCAGGCCGGGCGGGACGGCCCATCCCTTTTGAGATCCGCTGACCAGGACATCGATTCCCCATTCGTCGACGGGAAGGGGTATGGAGCCGGCGCTCGAGATGCCGTCGACCAGGATCAGGGCGTCGGACTCGCTTCTGATGACCTCGCAGATTTCGGCGAGAGGATTCGTCACGCCGGTCGAAGTCTCGTTATGGGTTACCAGGACGGCTCGCACCTCAGACTCTCCACCGAGAGCCTCTCGAACTTTCTCGGGCGATGCCGCCGTCCCCCACTCGAACGCCAGCCGACGCACGTCGGCTCCATAGGTCTCGGCGATCGTGCAAAACCGATCGCCGAAGGCTCCTATGTCGATTCCCAGGACGCGGTCCCGGGGACTGAGAGTGTTGACCACCGCCGCCTCGAGACCGCCGGTGCCACTGGCACTGACCAGCAGGACGTCGTTTCGCGTGTCCAGAAAGGTCTGCAGCCTCTCGGTCACTCTCTTGATCATGGCCGCCATTTCCGGTCCTCGGTGGTTGATCATCTGTTTCCCCACCGCGGTCAGGATCTCCGGGGGACAAGGTGTCGGGCCTGGAATGCGCAAATTCACTTTGGATCCTCCACTCGATTCACGTCGCCGGCTCCAAGGAGTCGTCGCTTTGGTAGGCTCCCATAATATCACCGTGGTACGGCGGCCCATCCCCCTTTCGGAGCGACGTGCCCTCTGAGCGGCGCCGGCCGGTTCCTCCTGCGCTTTCTCCAAAGGAGCCGTTGTAACAACATGTAACCAAGACTGTCGTCCCGAGTTGAGGCTACCCCGCCTTTGCTCGTGTTATAGTTGGCGAAAGGCAGCCCCTCAGTGGAAAAGTTTGGGATTCTCCTGGCGATCGCCCTGTTGAGTGTGTTGAGTGTGTTCGACCAGTCGGGCCAGTGGGGGACTCTGAAAGCGTCAACCGCGTACGCTCAAGAAGCGCCGCTCTCTCCCAGGGTCTTCAACCCCCAAGAGGCCGCTCAACTCGAGCAGGCATCGAGGGACGCGTGGCAGAAGCCTGGCCAGGTCGTCGCCGCATTGAAGCTCGAGCCGGGAGACGTGGTTGCCGACATTGGAACCGGCTCCGGCTACTTCGTTACCTACCTGTCCCGGGCCTCCGGCTCCTCGGGAAAAGTGTACGCGGTCGACATCCAGCCAGAGATGCTGGCCTTCGTGCAGCGAAAGGTGGAGGAGCTCGATCTCACCAATGTGATTCCTGTCCTATCCCTGGAGGCCGATACCCGTCTGGATAGAGGCTCCGTCGACTTGGCCCTCATGGTTGACGTTTACCACGAGCTCGGCTCACCTAGAGCACTTCTCTCCAATATACATACCGTACTCAGGCCCGATGGACGACTCGCCATCATCGACTTCAAGAGTGACAAAGAAGCGGACAAGGTCGGGCCACCGCTCAGTCACCGAGTGCCGCAAACACGCCTGATCTCCGAAGTGGAGCGAGCTGGCTTCCAGCTCACCGATACCATCGAGCTCCTTCCCTATCAATACTTCCTCATCTTCTCCAAGCGCGAGCGCCCGGCGGCGACCAGCACCCCCGGGAGCCTGTCCCAGTGAGCCCGGTCCTCGATCGGGCCGCCATCCAGCAGATCCTCCCTCACCGGGACCCGTTCCTGTTCGTCGATGAAGTCGTGGAGCTCGTCCCTCGTCAGCGCGTGGTAGGAGTGCTACGGATTCCGGAGGCGGGTTTTTTCCAGAGGGGAGCCGCCAAGGACGACCCTTGCTTCCCGGCCACCCTCCTCATCGAGGCCATGGCGCAAGTGGGCGCGATTCTCGTGCTCCATCCAAAGGAAAACCGTGGCCGGACCATCTACTTTCGGGCCATCGATCAGGCCCGGTTCCATCAACAAGTGCCCACCGGGGCCACCCTCCGGATCGAGGGCATCGTGCGAAGGATTCGCGGCCGCTTGGGCACCCTCCAGATGAGTGCCTTCCTGCAAGACGCGCTCGCTGCCGAGGCTCTCATGAGCTTCGCCCTTTGAGGACCGGGCCCGCCGCAAGAGCTCTAAGAGCTCTCGAGAGCTCTCGAGATGCTTGACAAGGACTGGGCCCTGGGGTAGGCTTCTGCCGACTTATCCAGAGTGGCAGAGGGACCGGGCCCTGGGATGCCACAGCAACCGGCGCAAGAAAGCACGGTGCTAACTCCCGCAAGGCGACCCCCGATGTGGGTCGACCTGGCAGATAAGACCGGTGCCCTTCCCCACAGGAAGGGCTTTTTTATTGGATCCGGCCGACTGACAGGATAAAGCCCCCGATCGCCAGGATAGTCAAGAGCGGTCTCAACGGGATAGTGTGTCGACCAACCGGCATCCTCTCCCGGGGGGAAAGGAATGTCATGAGCTATCTCACGGGCTTGAAGTGCAAAGAGTGTGGGGCGGACTATCCTGCCGACCGGAGCTTCTTCTGTACCGAGTGTCTCGGTCCCCTGGAAGTCGTCTATGACTACCAGGCGATCGGTGCCCGACTGAGTCCGGAACGCATTGCGGCTCGGGCCAATAACCTCTGGCGCTACCGGGAGCTCCTTCCTATTACTGGTGAACCGATCACCGGTCATCATTCGGGCTTCACTCCCCTCGTTCACAGCCAACGGCTGGGCGAGCACCTGGGAGCTCCCGCCCTCTACCTGAAGGACGACACGGTAAACCATCCCTCGCTTTCCTACAAAGATCGCGTCGTCTCGGTCGCCCTCAGCCGTGGTGTCGAGCTCGGATATCGAGTCTTCGCCTGCGCCTCGACCGGCAATCTCGGAAACGCATTGGCGGCTCACTGTGCCCGCACCGGATTTCCGAGCCTCATCTTCGTCCCCAAGGACATCGAAGCACCCAAGATTACAGGCTCTCTGATCTACAAGCCCACCCTGGTTGCTCTGGAAGGTAACTACGACGACGTCAATCGCCTCTGTTCCGAGATCGGCGACGAATACGGCTGGGGGTTCGTCAACGTCAACCTCCGACCCTACTACACCGAAGGGGCCAAGACGTTCGGCTTCGAGATCGTCGAACAGCTCGGTTGGAAGCTTCCCGATCACGTGATCCTGCCCACCGCCGGCGGCACGCTTCTTCCCAAGGTGGCGAAGGCTTTCACCGAGGTCACCCGGCTCGGCTGGGCAACCGGGAACGTACGCGTCCACTGCGCCCAGGCCGAGGGATGTGCTCCGGTGGTGCACGCGCTCCACCGTGGCGCCGAGGTTGTGGATCCGGAAAAACCCAAGACATTGGCGAAATCCATCGCCATCGGGAACCCCGCCGACGGTCCGTACGTGCTCAAGGAAGTTCGCGAGTCGGGTGGCTGGGGAGAGACCGCTACCGACGAAGAGATCGTAAGCGCTATCAAGCTACTAGCCGAGAAGGAAGGAATCTTCACCGAACCGGCGGGAGGGACGGCCCTGGCAGTCACCATGAAGCTCATCCAGCAAGGACGCATCGATCCCGGAGAGACCATCGTGGTCGGCATTACCGGAACCGGCTACAAGGCGCTCGACCTCTTCCCGCGGCTCGAAGTCGATGCGGTTTTGCATCCCCGCCTGAGTGCATTCCGCGAGTGGTACGAGGAGCACCCTCTGGCAGTACCCGTTCGGACATGATCGGAGGCCAAGCTCGGGTAAAGAAGTACGGCGGAACTTCGGTTGGATCGCCGGAGAGGATCCTCAAAGTAGCGCAGGAGCTGGTGGCGGAGCATCGCCGCGGCGTCCCTCAGGTGGTGGTGGCCTCCGCCATGGCCGACACGACCGAACAACTCCTGGACATGGCTCGGCGCGTCACCAAACATCCGCGGGCGCGGGAGCTGGACTTGATTCTCACCACCGGCGAGCAGGTATCCATCGCCCTCCTGGCCATGGCCGTGCAGGATCTCGGCGTGATGGCAACACCCCTCACCGGAGCCCAATGCGGCATTCGAACCGACGGCAACTTCACCAGGGCCCGCATCCAAGAAATTTCCACCGAAAAAATTCAGGGGATTCTTGCCCAGGGAAACATCGTGATCGTCGCCGGCTTCCAGGGCGTGACCTCCGACCAGGAGATCACGACTTTGGGTCGCGGCGGCTCCGATCTCACCGCCACCGCATTGGCGGCCGCCCTGAAGGCCCCCGCGTGCGAGATCTATACGGATGTCGACGGGGTGTTCACCGCCGATCCACGGATGGTTCCGGAGGCCCGGCTTCTGCCCTGGATCAGCTATGAAGAAATGCTGGAGTACGCGGCCTCAGGCTCCCAAGTCCTCCATCCTCGTTCGGTGGAGGTGGCCAGTCGCTTCAACGTCCCGCTGCAGGTGCGTTCCGCCTTTCACAACCGTCCGGGAACCACCGTGGTGAAGGAGGAAGAATTGGAGAAAGTAGCGATAACCGGTGTGACCGGTGATCCCAAAATCGCACGCCTGGCGCTCACCCGGGTCAAGGACGTGCCGGGGGTGGCGGCCAATATTTCCACCGCCCTGGCCGAAGAGGGAATCAACATCCGGCTCATCATCCAAGGGATCCGACACGACAAAACCAACGACATCTCGCTCATCATCGCAGAGGAAGACGCCGAACGATCCGCCGAAGTCTTGCGCCGGGTGGCCGACGCGGTCGGCTCGGCCGAGGTCTTGGTCGACACCAACGTGGCCAAGGTCTCCATCATCGGCTCCGGGATCGCCAGCTCGCCGGGAGTCGCCGGCCGCATGTTTCAAGCCCTGGCGCGAGAAGGCATCAATATCGAGCTCATCAGCAGCTCCGAGGTCCGCATCGCCTGCGTCATCGCCCGGGATCGGCTCGAGGACGCGGTTCGCGCCATCCACCGGGAGTTCGATCTGGCCAACCTCGAGAGAAAACGCGTTGCCGACCCAGCCTAAGAATCCGCCTCGTTTTCGGGTGGCCTTGGCCGGCTTGGGAACGGTGGGCGGTGCCGTGATCCGACTCCTGCAAGAGGAAAGCGCCCGTCTACACCGGCTCATGGGAGCCGAGCTCGACCTCACGGTGATTTTCGACCGCAGCTACAAGAACAAAGACGTTTCCTGGTTACAGCCCGCGACGCGGCTGACCGACTCCATCGACGAGTTTCTGGCCAGTCCAGCCGACATCGTGGTGGAGCTTATCGGTGGAGAGGAGCCGGCGGGTCGGATCCTTCGGGAGAGTCTGCAACGACAAAAGGCGGTGGTCACCGCCAACAAGCAACTGATGGCCGCCAGTGGAGGCGCCTACCTCGAGCTAGCGGAAAAGAGCCGCGCCTATCTGGGCTTCGAGGCGTCGGTGGCAGGGGGCATCCCCATTCTCCGCACGCTTCGCCGCTCCCTGATCGCCGATCGTATCCTTTCCGTCCGCGGTATTTTGAACGGAACCTGCAATTTCATTCTTTCCGAGATGGCGGAAAGCGGGCGGGGGCAAGCGGAGATTCTCACACAAGCCCAATCGCTCGGCTTCGCGGAAGCCGACCCGTGGCTCGACGTTTCCGGACGAGACACCGCCGACAAGCTGGTGATCCTCGCCGCCCTCGCCTTCGGCCGTTGGGCACGGCCGGAGAAGCTTACCACCCGGGGCATCTTGGAGATCGATCCGGTAGACTTTCTCTACGCCGAGCGACTCGGCACCACCATACGGATGCTGGGCGTTGCCCAACGCAGTGAAAAGCATCTCTCCCTGTGGGTGAGCCCGTTCCTGGTCGATCGACGACTCACTCTGTCGAAGATATCGGGCGTGGTGAACGCGGTGGAAGTCACCGGGGCCCGGCTCGGCTCGGCCTTGTTCAGCGGGCAGGGGGCGGGCGGCGATCCCACCGCGGTGTCGGTCGTCAGTGATATCCTGGCCGCCGCGCGCTGGCGTCAAGGTGAGACGGTCTTCACCGCACCGCGGGTCGAGGACCCCGAGGCTTTCTCGACTTCGGCCAACGCGGAGGGGAGCGATTACGCGCCCCGGGACAGCTTCCCCTTCTATCTCAGGCTCTTCGTCGAGGACCGACCGGGGATCATTGCTCGCCTGGCGCACATTCTGGCCAGTCACAACATCAATATCGATTCCGTGCTGCAGGAGAGCTGGGCGGAGAAAGCGCGGTTACCCTTCGTCATCTCCGTCGACCCCACTCCCCTCGCTACCATCGAGAAGGCCGTTACGGAAATGAGGTCTCTCGATTTCATGCAGGCTCCTCCCGTTCTGCTGCCCATCCTCCGCGCCTAACGCCGGGAGACTTCCGGACGGTACCTGAGCCCGATCCCCAACGAACGGCTGTCCGACAAGCCACCTGGGGAATTTCCAATCGGGGTCAGCCGACTCGAAACCTCAGGGTGCCTCCCGCGTAGCGGATGGACAACTCGGATCCGGTGCGCA